>OMAQ01001310.1_pt1 | contig 10904 bp, 9 predicted proteins | sample 1673461 | NCBI WGS metagenome assembly OMAQ01 (sample SAMEA103958112, study PRJEB25191) | human gut metagenome | biome: human-associated habitat [ENVO:00009003]; feature: intestine environment [ENVO:2100002]; material: feces | place: Germany | collected 2013/2015
TCTTTTCTTTGGTCAGCTTTGCTCATTCCTCATTCCTCACTCCTCATTCCTCATTTCTACCTCTTTTCTCCACAACACCAATACCCCGATAACATTCGGCACTGCCATAAGTCCATTGAAAATATCCGACACTCCCCACACAAGCTCCATGCTCCACATCGTTCCAATGCACCCACAAGCTATCGCCATGATCCTATAGATCATATCATTTCGAGGGAAAAGGTATCTCCAAGCCCTCTCTCCAATGAAAAACCACCCTGCCACTGTCGCTAATGCAAAAAGTATCAGCGAACCTGACATGAAATACTTCCCCGCTCCACCAAGAGCAGCATTGTAAGCCCTCACTGCCATATCCTCCCCCGTGAGGTCAGTGCCGCTTATTATTATCACCACAGCCGTCAGCGTGCATATGACAAAGGTATCTATAAAAACCTCAGCCATTGCCCATGTTCCCTGCAATTCAGGCGACTTTATCCTGCATGAGCTGTGCACCGCCACCGTCGAGCCTAAGCCTGCTTCGTTTGAAAACGCTCCACGCTTTAACCCCTCCACCATGGAAAATATTATCGTCCCTGCCGCCGAGCCTGTTATGCAGGCTGTGGGGCAAAAGGCGTTTTTTACTATCATTGCTATCGCTCCTGCGGCTTTTAATGGATGAAATATTATCACTCCCAAACTGCCGCCTATGAAAAGCACCGCCATTATCGGCACGAGCTTTTCGCAAAGACAAGCTGCTGAGTTTTTTCCCACAGCTACTAAAAATACGAAAATAAGCACCACAAGTGCAAATATATATGAGGGTATCCCAAACCCCTCTCGGGCAGCCGCAGCCGCCGAACCCGTCTGCACCATGTTGCCCATTCCAAGGGACGCACCCACCGTAAAAACTGCAAACAAAACAGCCGTGAGCTTCGTTCTGCCTATCTTTTCGAGATAAGACGCCGCACCGCAAAGCTTTCCGTCAGAGCATCTCACTCCCAGATAGTTTTCGCAGTAAGCAAGCCCCATTCCAAAAAATGCAGACACCCACATCCAGAATACCGAGCCTGCGCCCCCTATCCTGATACATTCCCCCACGCCCACCACCGAGCCTGTTCCTACAGTTGCCGCAAGCGCCGTGGAAAATGTCTGAAACTGCGAGAGAGAATCGCTTTCGGAGCTTTCTTTTTTAAACAGCGTAAAAACCGTTTTCTTCATTATTTTTAAAATGTGTATCTGTGGAAATCCAAGCTTTATGCTCAGATATATTCCGCCTCCAAGCAAAAGTACCAAAAGCGGAACGCCCCACAAAAACGAATTTATCTTGTTTATTATAGCCGTAAGTTCCATAGCTTTCCCCCGAAAACACTTTTTTCGTGCAAATAATTGCCTTATAAATGATATGATATAAAAGGGAGATTAATTCTTGAAAACTGAGATAACCATACATACAAATACGCAAAAAAACAAACAGCGAGGTGAACGTCCTCAAATGCACAGATATAAGCCCTCAAAAATACCGCTTTTTATCTTCTGGGCTATCCTTGCGGTAATATTGTTTCTTATCCGCTATGCGGTCAATCTCATAGAAAAACTTATCCCATTTTCCGTGAATTATATCCTTATGCCACTGTGGATAATCGCCGCACTTTTTTGCCTGCTGGTGCTTCCCTTTTATTTCATCAGATCTTATTTCACCGTCAGCTCAAAAGAAGTCACCGCCTTTACAGGGCTTTTCTTTACCATGCGGCATTTTATGCCCACCTCGGCAATAAAATCCGTCACCACTATCATAACCCCACTGGGCAGTATAACAGGACTTAACTTCGTTGTCTTAAACGCCTTGGGCGCAAGACTTCTTATACCTTTTATGAGCCGCCGTGATGCCATGGAAATATCCGCCATAGTAAACAGCTCCATACGAAACAGAGAACGCAAAGAAGACTAGATACCAAAGACAGGAAAGGTTTAAATGAGCCGCAGAGAAACTATCAAGGAAAAAAGCAGCTGGCTGAAGAATTTCTTCGCCCACCGCCAGCACCCTATAATGATATTATCTTATACAACTAAATATATGTGGCTTCTTGCTATCCCTCTTGCCAAGTATCTCATAGCCGCAAAATTCAACTTTCAAAGCTGGTTTCAGGCACATTGGGTTGATATCCTCACTATCACATTTATCTTTAGCTACGCTTTCCTGCGCTGGATATTCGTCTACTATGAGCTTGAAGAAGATTGCATCATAGCCCACACAGGCTATTTCGGCATAACACGAACTAAAGTCTATTTTGCCGAGATAAGCTCATTGTCACTGTCACAAGGATATATTTCCAGACTTATACATTCCTGTGCCGTATACATAGACACCGATGCAAAATCACTGCAAAATGCAGATATAATGCTCACCCTTACAAAAAAACGAGCCTTTGAGCTTTATCATTTTGCCACTGCCAAATGCAAAAACAAACCTAAATATGTCTACAACTCAAAGAAAAGCCTGCTCGTTATATTCTCTCTTATCTTTTCATCAACTCTGTCAGGCATGATAATCGTGCTGTCGGTACTTTACGAAGCATATAGGATAGTAGGAAGAGAGGCGGAGGAACAAATACTCCGCAGAGTGAATACGGAGATAGCAAAAGTTCCGGTGCTTGCAGAAGTGCCTGAATATATCCTTATCGCAGGCGGTGTGCTGGCAGGAGGCTGGCTCATATCATTTCTGTCTAATCTTATGCGCCACTGGAATTTTTCCTGCACACGCTGTGCTGACCTTTTCATAATCAGAAGCGGGATAGGCACAAGACGCAGACACGTCCTCTATAGAGATAGAGTAAACTATATCGACCTAAGACAATCATTGCTTATGAAGATATGCAAAATAACCTCTGTGTCTGCCCACTGTACAGGATACGGAAAAAGACGGCTTGAAATATCAGCACTTATACCGATAACGACAAACGGACAGGTTGACCGCTCCCTGAAGATGCTCATGCCGAAAATACCGCCGGTGAAAAGCGACATCTCCACAGGAAAAGCCGACCTTGGCAGATTTATAACGATACCGCTCATATGCACGTTTATACCCATCGTATCAGGAAGAGGAACGCTTTACTTTTTTCCTAACTGGAAAAGAGAAATAACCATACTTGTTATACTAACTACCATACCATTGCTGTGGCTCGTGATAGTCAAGGCGGCGGCAGCGTTCACAACATCAATAGGCTTTGAAAACGGGTATTGTACATTGTCATATTGTAAATGGTATAGCTTTCATAAATCAATAGCCGCACTTGACAGAGTGTCAATGGTAACGGTCATGCAAAATCCGTTTCAGAAGATAAGCCATACTTGTGCCGTGAGAGTTTATACCAATTCGGAGAGTACAGACTATCATACTGTAAAGGGACTTAATTATGATAAGGTTATAAAATTGTTGAACAGGAATGGGTATGCGGTGTGAAAAATGAGGAATGAGGAGTGAGGAATGAGGAATTAGCATAGCAGACCAAAGTTACCCCCTCAGCACCTACACAGTTTGATAAACAAATATCATCAGGGACGACCACCTCGTCCCCGATTTTTTTATTCAAAAAATTTTTTCACTGCAACATTTCAGTGAAAAATATACACTTATATTATGACGGACGACAGGGGGGATCAGATTGGACAAAAAGGGAAGAAAAAAGCTCGCAGAACTTGCGGTGAACGGCGATACGGACGCCTTTTCTAAGCTCTATGGAGAGATATATAAGGAGCTTTATTATTACGCCCTCGCTAACCTGCAAAATGCCGAGGACGCCGCCGATGCAGTGCAGGACGCTATGCTGGACGGCTATATGAGCATCTCCTCGCTGCGGAAAAGCGAAGCTTTCGATAGCTGGATGTTCAAAATTCTGGTCGCCAAGATCAAACAAAAACAAAAGGAATACGCCCAAAGACGCTCTAATCTCGATTATATTAATGAAAGCGACGCAATAATCAAGGACGAAAACGGATTCGAGCGGTGCGAGATCTTAGAAGAGTTTGCTGATCTCAGTGAAGCGGAAAGACTCTGTATATCACTTCACTGTATAGCAGGCTACAAAGGCAGGGAGATAATGGAGATAACAGGTATTAAAGATACGACAGTCCGTTCCCATATATCCAGAGGTAAAGCAAAAATACGCAGTAAGCTGTTTGGAAAGGAGGTGACATGATGAGAAATTTAAGAAAACGCAGAAAGCTTATCAGACAAATGGAACAGGCAAACAAAATTCCTGATAAGCTCATGCCCCAGGAAATAAAAGATATGCTGGACGTGGCAGGCTTCAGACCCGTTATCGAAAATACTCCAAATAGTGCAGAGATAAAAATAAACAGCGGCAGAAGCAACGCCCTGAGATGTCTGGCTGTGGTGGCGGCTTTCGTCCTTGTGGTAGGCGGATTTGCTGTGCTTAGGTTCAGCAATACCCAGTTCGTCAAAAAATACCCCAATTCCGCTTCTTCACAGTCCGCTGACGCCTCAGGTCTTGACGGCCTCCGTGGAACGACCTATAAGGGTCTTTACAACTATATAAATAGCAACAGCAAAAACATAGAGGACTTTATAGTTGACAATAGCTATATATTCAAAAATATCGACACTTTGACTGTTGATGACGATGACTATGTGGCTTTGTATAAGCAGGCACTTAGAGATCACCAGCTCACCCCTAACCCCGCTGATATACAGCTCACTCGCTCAGGCGTGGATATCACCCCCACAAACAGCATAGATGAGCTGGAAACAAACATAACCTACGGAAATGCCCATTTCATTACTGACAATGGCGGTATCGACGTTTATATTACCCAAAACGGAAATATCACAAAGTCAGAACAGGATATCTTTGCGGAAACCTTCCTTAAAAAGGGTCTTGTCGACATTGCCGAATACGAACAGTACGGCTGTAAGTTCGCTCCAAGCGTTGTTGCAATGTATTTGGATAATAACGAGCTTTACGCTTTCTTCGACTTTATCTTACCCGTGAAGTCAGGAAAGAAAAACCTCGATATCGAATACTGCGGAATGTGCGGATTTGACGTGAGCGACCCTGAGAATATCAAGCTCATAAGCGAGTTTGAACAACCCGGCGTGCTGGAGGGCATAAGAAAAGTTGACGGAAAGTTTTTCATCGTGTCACGCTACACCCGAGCAGCTTCACTGCTATTAGATGACCAAAAGCCCGAGGATATCGCTCCCGTGCGATACATCAATGGTGAAAAACAGCTTTTTGAAGAAAGTGAAATGTATATCACAGCCAGAGATAATACACCGTCCATGATCCTGCTTTCGTCCTTTGACGGAAAAAATCAAGGCTCATACATGGCTTCAAAGCTTATCGCCTGCGGTGAAAGCAGCATCTTAATGGGAACAGACAACATTTATATTTTAAGAGCATATGGCTTTGAAAAAACAGACGATGATTACAGCACAGTGCCAACAAGAGCGCTTATTACAAGAATAAACTACGGCGACGGCGGCATGGAGCTTAACAAAACCCAGACCGTCACAGGCGCAGACGCCGAGCATATAAGCCACGCCATATCAGGAGATGAGTATAACGGCAGATTGTCGCTGTTCTCAAACGACTCTGCAAACATTTACGATATCAGCACACACAATATCTATTATAGCAGCATTAATATCTGCACCCTGTGGCTTTTTGACAATGACCTTGGCGTCCCTGTGAAAAAGGCCCTCACATACGAGGACACTGATTTCGAGAGTGCAAGATATAACACGTTCTATCATTCTATGCTGTATGTTTACAGAGATTATTCTTCCGCTTACAACAATGATGACACTTATCAGGCAGCGAACAATATCCAGCTTGATGAAGTATATGATTTCTCAGACCCTAACAAGATAACTCAGGTGACCCCTGATGATAAAATGATAGCAGTGTCAACGGCAAACAACTTCTTCCATTATGGTACGAACTATAACGATGATATCGCCGTGCGCACCGACAGCACGTCATTCGACTCTTTCAGCGTAAAAATACTCGACAAGAGCAAAACAGAAAAGCAAGAAACCCTTTTATACGGCTCAAGCGGCAAGGGCATAGCGAATGCTAACGGCACAGTGGATCAGGTGCAGGTTTATGACACAGAGGTAGTAAAGAAATTCAACTTCTTCAAGACTATACAGGAATACAAATATCACGAGAAAGAAATGGGAACAACAGTTGACGGAAAGGATATGACCCAAAGATCCGCCAGCACTATTTCTTCAAACTCCATAATAACAGACAACGAAAACGGATATATAGCCATACCATTCTATGACATAACCACAGTAGGCAAGACCGATGACGGCGACAATTGGGAATATACCTATTATGAAAAAACTATTGAAAAAATTCTGGTAATGAAATATAACATAGAAACCAAAACTTTCAGCGAGTATGGAACTATAAAGCTTGACGAATATACGGATTATTGTGACGATTATTTCGATCATGCTAGTGAAGACGAGATCACGGCTCTGGTCAACGACAATGACCAGAGAGATCGTTACCGCAGTGCATTCGTTCAGGACGGATATATTTATATCTTCTCCGACAGACAGATACGCTCATACAGCTATGCCGATCTCTCAAAACCCACTGACAGTGTAGACATAGTTAAATAAAATTACACCAAACTTCCCCTTTAGCACCCGACGGATAAATTTCTGTCGGGCGTTTTTTTGCTAAAACGTTTTCGTTATTGCACACAAATAAAACCACCGCAAATTGTATAGTATGTACAATAAATGTTCACAGTAATATAACCAATTGAAATTCTATTTGTGCTAAAATAATATGGTTTTAGGAATAAATATAAGACATAAATAGGAGAAAGAATTATGAAAGACCTAACGAAAGGAAATATCACAAAGCTGATATTGATGTTTTCCCTGCCCCTTCTGCTTGGCAACGTTTTTCAGCTTTTTTATAATCTTGCCGACACCCGTATCGTGGGTCAGACCCTAGGCAAAAACGCCATAGCCGCCCTTGGCGCAACTTCATCAGTGAACACCGTCATAATAGGCTTTCTGAACGGTCTTACAAACGGCTTTGCCCTTGTGACAGCACGCTTTTTCGGTGCAAAAGAGTTCGACCGCCTGAAAAAGTCCGTCGCCCACGCCCTTACCCTCGGTATCGCAACGGCAATAGCCCTCACTGCCCTCAGCCTTGCCTTTATCGACCCACTGCTGAAAGCGTTGAATACGCCTGACAATATCTTTAAGCAGGCAAAAACCTACATAGTCATAATCCTTGCAGGAATGATAATATCAATGTTCTATAACATCTGCGCAGGTATCCTTCGTGCAGTCGGTGACACTGTTTCGCCCCTTATCTTCCTTATAATATCAACTATCGCTAATATCGGGCTTGACCTTCTCTTTATCCTGGGCTTTAAAATGGGTGTTGAGGGTGCGGCATATGCCACCCTTATCGCACAGGGTATCTCAGTTGTGCTTTGTATAATATACATCATAAAAAAACACAAATTTCTTATCCCATCAAAAAGCGACTTCCGCTTTAACTTCAAGCTCGCAGGAGATATGTATGCAACAGGAGTTTCAATGGGACTTATGATATCTCTCGTTGGTATCGGCACTGTTATAATGCAGGGCGCAATAAATATCTTCGGCACTGACATAATAGTCGCCCACACCACCGCAAGAAAAATATCTGAGATCTATATGCTCCCTATATCAGTTTTCGGTGCAGCTTCAGCAACCTTTTCAAGCCAGAACTACGGTGCAGGCAGGATAGACAGAGTAAAAGAGGGCGTGAAAAAAGCGACCCTCATAACATGGGGCTGGTCTGTTATCGTAATAGCCGCAACATGGCTTTTCACACCATTTTTCGCACACCTTATCACAGGTATCAGCGACCCTGAGATAGTGGGTACAGTGGAAAAATACATGAAAATAAACACAGCATTTTACTTTATCCTCGGCATAGTAATAGTTTTCAGAAACGCACTTCAGGGCGTAGGAGATAAGATAACACCTATAGCTTCAAGCATAATAGAGCTTTTGGGCAAGTTCGCAGTGGCAATGATACTCGCCCCACGCATGGGATATTTCGGCATCATGATAAGCGAACCCCTTGTGTGGGCAGGCATGGCAGTGATGCTCGGCATAGGATTTGCCGCAAATAAGACCTTCCGTAAAGAGAATATCCCCAATACGGCAGAGCAAATGTAAACAGTTTGTTAATTCACATAAAACAGATAGCTCCCTGTGTAGAAAAAAGTAAGCCACTATTGATTTTATCAAAGAAACGTGTTATAATTAGTAAAAACATACAATCCACAAAAGTGTGGCTAACATACCATAGACGTGAAAGGGGGAAATGCCTGCAAACGGCAGGCATGACAGAAAAAAATGCTTTCAAAAATATTGTCAAAAGAGGAATGTGCAAAGTGCAGGATATGCTGCTGCTTTGACAGCTATGATATATGGGAAACACCATATATCTCACAAACGCTTGCAAGCAAGATATTGCAGGAATATGCCCCTAAGCAGGAATTTATAAAGAAGGAAAACCATTTCTTGTTCAAAATGGATAAGGAACAGAATGCAGACCTGTATTATTGCCCAATGCTGGATAACGAGAAGGGCTGTATATTAGGCGACGACAAACCGTTCGACTGCAGGATATGGCCGCTGAGAGTAATGGCACTGAATGAAACTAAAGTAATAACATTGTCGCCGGTCTGTCCTACTATGAATGAAAAGTCCATAAAGGAGCTGACGAAAACGGCTAACGAACTGGCAGATCAGATATTTGAGTATGCAGACGAAAATCCGGAAGCCGTGAAACCGTATCTTGACGGCTATCCAATATTGGTGGTAGAGGGCAAGAAATATAAAGATACACTTGTATGATAAAAAGGGCAGCAAATTCGCTGCCCTTTTATTCTGCCTAAAACATATCCGGTGCGGTGTTTCTATTGTGTAGGGGCTGGCGCCCCCGACAGCCCGCACCTGCTTGCTGCTCAACCATGCGGTATATGCACAATGAACTACACAATATTTTCCAGCACGGCACATCTACACAAATTCGTGATAAAGCCAAACCTTATCGCTCTCAGAACGGGACGTCGTATTTTTGCAAAGCAGAAATTGCGCCGCTCCCCTACAGTGAGTTTGTGCGGTTATCATGAATTGCAAGCAACTTACCTCAAAAACAAATAATAAATAAGCCCGTAAAGCACACTAGCCAAAGTGCCGTAAAGAATAACAGGTCCGCTGATAATGAAGATTTTCGCCCCAAGCCCAAGAATATATCCCTCCGTCTTGAACTCAAGAGCCGGCGCCGCCACAGAGTTCGCAAAACCTGTTATGGGTACAAGCGTACCTGCACCTGCGTGCTTCGCTATGCGGTCATACCAGCCAAGACCTGTGAGAAGAGCCGATAAAAATATCAAAGTTATCGATACCGACATTGAGGCGTTATCCTTGGATAAACCTAAATATAAATACATATCCATAAGCGATTGCCCAATAACGCATATAAGTCCGCCAAATAAAAACGCCTTCGGTATGGTCACCCACCACTTTGTCCCCTTTGACGCCTCTTTGTACATCTCGCTGTATTGTGCCTTGCTTAAATTTATATCCATTTTGTTCTCGCTCCTTTTTGTTTCTGACTGCCAGTATTGTGCCACATAAAGCTCAGGTTATTCATATTTTAAGTGCACGATTTTCGCATGATTTGTTCAATATGTTGCTGTAAGGTTAATATTTTTATATAGTTTCAACAAGTTTTGTATAATGTAAACGATTTATAATAGGGAAATTTGTTAAAATAGTATCTTGAAAAAAATGCGAAAATTTTGTATCATATTCATTAGAGATATTCTATCTTAGGGGTAGTGTAACTGCCATTATTTTTCAGGAGGTTATTATAATGAAAGCTAAAAAAATTCTTGCTGCTGTCACAGCTCTTTCTCTGACAACAGTAGTATTCGCATCATGCGGCGATTCAGCTGATTCTTCAAGCTCTACTGCTGCCGTAACAACAACTACAGCCGTTACTACAACTACAACTGCAGCAACAACAACTACAGCCGCTGCCGAGTCTGCTGCTGATTCAGCTGCAACAGACAGTTCTGCTGACACTACAAAAGGCAGCGACTCTGATTACACACCTGTAAAGACATTCAAGGGCTATGACGCATTCCTTATGTTCGGTGACGGAGAGTGGCTCTGGGGCAACTGGGAAGGTCAGGGCGAACCTGAAGCTACTAAAGCATTCGGCGTTGACGCTGACATAACAGGCGACGGTGAGTACACAGTTTCTATCACAAACGCTTCTATAGCTTATGACGATCCGGACGAGGGCATCAACCCACAGATCGCTCTTGACGGCGACTATGCTGTTGGCGCTCAGGGTTGCGTAGTAATGTGCGTTGATATCATCGGTCTTCTTAACGGCGACAAACTCAAGGGTACAGGCGATCCTAAGACTGATAAGGAAACTCCAGGTAAGTACAACGCTGACGATCTCAAGGTAGAACTTAAGTCTATCAAGGCTGACGGTCAGGAAGTTGCATTCGATAAAGCTAAGATCAAGTATGGCAACATCGAGGACAACAACAACTGCTACAGAATCGAGATCTACAACGATTACGGCGATACAGCTAAGGATTCTCCTATCGACAAGGACAATCTTGCATTTGAGGACAGCCTTGAGATTACATTCTCTATCGAGGGTCTTTCTGAATAATTTTTCATGAAAACTAAGAGCAGACCGCAATATGGTCTGCTCTTTTGTATTTTTACACATCTTTCCAGTGACAAAAAGTGTGACAGATTTTTTAAAATAGCTGTCACACTTTTATGTTGACATGAAACTAATGGGAATATATAATAATAGTATTATAGTAATTCTATAATATCA
>OMAQ01001311.1_pt1 | contig 10888 bp, 12 predicted proteins | sample 1673461 | NCBI WGS metagenome assembly OMAQ01 (sample SAMEA103958112, study PRJEB25191) | human gut metagenome | biome: human-associated habitat [ENVO:00009003]; feature: intestine environment [ENVO:2100002]; material: feces | place: Germany | collected 2013/2015
AGCGCCACCTTGCCAAGGTGGAGGTAGCGAGTTCGAGTCTCGTAATCCGCTCCATTAGGCACTAAGCAATTAGTGCCTGTTCTTTTAAAGGCGGCACCATAGCCAAGTGGTAAGGCAGAGCTCTGCAAAAGCTTTATGCCCCAGTTCAAATCTGGGTGGTGCCTCCAAATTAAACCGTTCACAATGTGAGCGGTTTTTTCTTTTATGTTGATTATCAGGTGCTTTCATTGATTTGATTTAAAAAAAGTTGTGTTTTTGCACAAAAAAGCAGCAGCGTTTCATAGTCAAAAAATTATCATTCGATTATCCTTTTTCCTCAAAGTGCTTATTTTTTAAATGATAATTTATAATATCAAGGCCTTTTTTACACATTGTTCATTTTTCTTGCCACGAATTTTAATTTTTTTGTTGAAATTTGATTTTAATAATGTTATACTACCAATAGACTTTGTTAGGAGGGTACCGCCTTGAGTAAAGAATCAAAACATGCAAAAAAAGAAGCTAAGGCCGCAAAGAAAGCTGCCAAGGCTGAAAAGGCTGCATCTAAAATGGCCGCTAAGGCAGAAAAGAAGCATTCTAAGGATTATAATAAATTCGTTAAGAAAGCTACAAAGAAAAATAATAAAAAAGCAAATAAACCCGGATATGCCGCGATTGTTATTCCGCCGATTGACGAATATCAGTCCAAATCCGAAATCAAGCTTGCAAAAGCAAATGATAAAGCTTATGCAGCTTATGTAAAGAAAATAAATAAGAAAAACACAAAAATGGAAGCAAAATGTGCAAAGAAGGGCAAGCCCTTTGAGCCCATTCCGGTTCCCGAAAAGGATGAGGTTGTTCTTCAAACCAACAAAAAGAGAAAAGTTTGGAGAATGATTATCAGAATTCTTCTTATTTGGCTTATTGTTTATTTCATTATTATGTGGCTTATGTATTCACCTGCTATTTTGCCCACCGAGGCTGATGATACCACGGCTGCCGCTTCTTATGATTACGAGCCGTATTCAAACCCGCATGAAATCACCACAACTCCCGATTACACAATTGCAGAGGCAAAGGTTTTCTTAAAGCAGGTTATTCATGACAATTGGAAAAACATCGGCTATTCATCCGATGTAAGCAATGATGCTATTACATACAACAATAAAACAATCGTTGTAAACAATGCTAATTGCTATGTATTCTCTTGTGCAGGCAAAACTTACGCAATTCCGATCAAACTTTCCGGCTGCTATGTTTTGGATAACGGCGAATATAAGCCGCTCACATTTGATAACACAAATTATCTTTTCTAAATAAAAATTTAAAGCCCGGTTTTTTGCCGGGCTTATTTTTTCACAGTGAATTTTAAAGCTGTTGACAATTATGATAAAAGCATTAAAAAAGTGCCGCAGAATTCGTTTCTGCGGCACTTTTATCATATGTGCGTCAGTTTTTAAGACTGTGCAAAGGAGCGGGAATTTTGCCGCCTCTGTTAATGAATTTTGCAGGTGATTTTGTGTTTACCTTCATAACGGGGCCGGAACCGAGCAATCCGCCGAATTCAAGCTCATCACCGATATTTTTGCCTATCGCCGGAATAACGCGAACTGCAGTGGTTTTGCAGTTTACCATGCCGATTGCCGCTTCATCTGCGATAATGCCGCTTATTGCTTCGGCAGTTGTGTCGCCGGGAATGACTATCATGTCAAGTCCGACTGAGCAAACAGCAGTCATAGCTTCAAGCTTTTCAATGCAAAGTGCACCGCTTCTTGCGGCGTCAATCATGCCGGCATCCTCGGAAACGGGGATAAATGCGCCGGAAAGACCTCCTACGCTTGAAGAAGCCATAACGCCGCCTTTTTTTACCGCATCGTTAAGCATTGCAAGGCAAGCAGTTGTGCCGGGGCCTCCGCACTGCTCAACGCCGATTTCTTCAAGAATATGAGCAACCGAATCGCCGACTGCCGGAGTGGGAGCAAGTGAAAGATCAACAATTCCGAAAGGAACGCCGAGCCTTTTTGAAGCTTCCGTGCCGACGAGCTGACCCATTCTTGTTACTTTAAACGCTGTTTTTTTAATCAGCTCCGCGATTTCGTTAATACTGTAATCGGGGTATTTTGATATTGCCGCTCTAACAACGCCGGGGCGTGGAAAGCGCCTGCCATAAAAGGATTGTCTTCCGGAGCATTGCAAAAAACAACAAGCTTGCCTGCACCTATGCAGTCTTTATCCTTGGTGAGCTCTGCCGCTTCTTTAACCTTTTGGCCCATAATTTTAACGGCGTCCATATTGATGCCGGCTTTTGTTGATCCGATATTTACGGAAGAACATAAATGCTCGGTTTGCGCAAGCGCCTGCGGAATTGAATTTATAAGCTCCAAATCGCCTGCGGAAAAGCCTTTTTGAACAAGTGCCGAATAACCGCCTATAAAGTTAACGCCGATCGTTTGAGCCGCTTTTTCAAGCGTAAGGGCATATTTAACAGGATCGCCGCCGCTGATGCCGGCCAATATCGCAATCGGTGTAACGGATACACGCTTGTTTATAATCGGAATACCGTATTGTTTCTCGATATCCTCGCCTGTTGAAACAAGGTGCTCGGCCCTGCGGCAGATTTTATCGTAGACCTTGGCGCATGCCTTATCGATATCCGAATCTGCGCAATCGAGCAAGGAAATGCCCATTGTGGTCGTTCTGATATCAAGGCATTCATCCTGAATCATATGTATTGTTTCAAGTATGTCAAATGTGTTAATCATATTATTGATGTGCTCCTTGCAATAATGTTATATTCTGTGCATCGAGTTAAAAATATCCTCGTTCATAACATGAATTGAAAGCCCGCTGTTTTTACCGTATTCCGAAAGTGAATCCGAAAAATCGGCAAAGGGCACGGAGCATTTGCTGACATCTGCCATCATGATCATGCAAAACATATCATGAAGAATGGATTGAGTTACCTCTGTGATGTTTACATCGTTTTCCGCACAAATTGCGGAAACCTTTGCAAGGATGCCGACCATATCTTTGCCGACAACAGTTATTACTGCACGCATATTTTATTACCTCCTAAAGTAATTATACTGATTATAGCAAAGCGGGGATTTTTTTTCAACAAAAAAAGAATAATAATGTTTGATTTTAACGTCGAATGTGGTAGAATATATTAGCTTAGAAAGGAAAATGATTATGAAATACGCAAATTTTTATGATCTTCACACTCATTCCGAACATTCGTTTGACGGGCATCATTCCTGCACGCTTATGTGTGAAAGTGCGGTTCAAAAGGGCTTAAAGGGGCTTGCAATCACGGATCACTGCGAAATTGATTCCAAGGATTGCGACTTTAACAAGCTTTGCAGCAGCCAATTTTTTGACACCTCAAAGGCGGCAACCGTATTTAACGGAAGTCTTGAGGTTTTTAAGGGCATAGAACTCGGTCAAGCGGTTTACGATAAGCCTTTGGCGGAAAAAATACTCGCAAAATATGATTACGACTTTGTGCTCGGCTCAATTCACAATCTGCGCGATATGGAGGATTTTTTCTTTCTCGATTACAACAAAGGCTATGATATTTATGATTTACTCGGCAGATATTTTGATACCGAATACGAGCTTTGTGAATGGAATAAATTCGATTCGCTTGCACATTTAACATATCCTTTGCGCTATATCACGGGAAAATACGGCATAGAGGTTGATATGAGCCGCTTTTCGGATAAAATCGACAAAATCCTTGCGTTGCTCATAAAAAACGAAAAAGCGCTTGAAATAAACACTTCCGGCTATTTTAATGAAATGAAAGATATTTTGCCAAATGCAGAAATCGTTGCAAGATATAAGGAACTCGGAGGTAAGTATATTACTTTGGGCTCCGATTCACACTATTACGATAAAATAGGAATGGGAATTGAGCAAGGCCTTGATGCCGCCAAAAAATGCGGTTTTGAATATTTCACGGTATACAGAAAAAGAAGGCCGTATCTGATTCCGATTGAATAACTTAAATTAAAGAGAGGGAAAAGTATGGATGAAAAACTATTAAAGCTTCTTGAAGAAAACGCAAGGCTCAGCAACAAAGAGCTTGCCGCGGCACTCGGTGTTTCCGAACAGGAGGTTGCGGATGAAATCAAGCTTTTGGAAAACACGGGCGTTATTAAAGCCTACAAAGCTTTTATAGATACGGAAAAAACATCAAAGCAAACCGTTACGGCTCTTATTGAGCTTAAAATTAGACCGAAATACGGCAGGGGATTTGATGATTTGGCAGAGCGCATTTCGCAGATGGAGGAGGTTGAATCCATCTATCTTATGAGCGGCGCCTTTGATTTGACCGTTTTTGTAACGGATAAGTCTTTCCATGATGTTGCCATGTTTATCGCAAAGCGACTGTCACCGCTTGAGGGCGTTGTTTCAACGGCAACACATTTTATTCTTAAAAAATATAAGGAAAACGGAGTTTTGATGGCCGACGAACCTGTTGACGACAGGGGGACGGTTTCTCTGTAATGGATTACTCAAAATATTTAAATCAAAACCTTGTTAAAACCAAGCCGAGCGGCATAAGAAAGTTTTTTTCCATTGCCGAGGAGCTTGATAATGTTATTTCACTCGGCGTGGGCGAACCGGATTTTCTGACCCCGTGGCATATAAGAAACACGGCAATCGATTATTTGGATAAAGGTGCAACGCGTTATACCGCGAATGCGGGTCTTGCGGCTTTAAGAGCCGAAATATGCGATTTTTATGCAAGAAAGTACAATATCGAATACAACTCCAAAACCGAAGCTCTCGTAACCGTAGGCGGCTCGGAGGGCATTGATATGGCAATAAGATCCGTTATTTCACCCGGTGATGATGTTTTGCTTGTTGAGCCTTGCTTTGTTTGCTATCGCCCGATCGTAGAGATCTGCGGAGGCAATGTTATCACCATTAACACCAAAGCCGAGGATAATTTTAAATTGACTGCCGATGAAATAGAAGCAGCGGTTACGCCGAAAACAAAGCTGATCATTATGCTTTATCCGAATAATCCCACGGGAGCCGTCATGCGCAAAGAGGATTTGCTTAAAATTATCCCTGTAATCAAAAAGCATGATTTGCTTGTGCTTACGGATGAAATTTACAGTGCGCTCACTTACGGAAATGAAGCGCACACAAGTATCGCTTCGCTTCCCGGAATGAAAGAGCGCACGATAGTTATAAACGGTTTTTCAAAAACATATTCGATGACGGGCTGGCGACTCGGCTATGCGCTTGCTCCGGCCGAAATAATTTCTCAAATGACAAAGCTTCATCAATTCGCAATTATGAGCGCGCCCACAAATTCGCAATATGCGGCTGTTGAGGCACTGAAAAACGGCGACGCCGATATTGAAAAAATGCGTGAGGAATACGATTTGCGCCGCAGATATACGGTGAGCAGATTTAACGAAATGGGCTTAACCTGTTTTGAGCCGGAGGGCGCTTTTTACGCATTTCCGTCAATCAAATCAACGAGGCTTTCAAGCGATGACTTTTGCGAAAAGCTGATTATGGATAAAAGAGTTGCCGTTATTCCCGGCAATGCTTTCGGCGATTGCGGCGAGGGTCATATCAGGGTTTCCTATTGTTATTCGATTGATAACATCAAAAAAGCAGCCGACCGAATTGAAGAATTTGTTAATTCGCTTGCATGCGATTGAAAGGTAATATATGAAAGTTAAAGTTGCGGCATATGCAAAAATAAATTTAATGCTTGATATTGTTTCCCTCAGAACGGACGGTTATCACGATCTTTTTATGATTATGCAAAGCGTCGGCGTGCATGATATCGTTACCATTTCGGAAAATAAATCAAGAAAAATATCCATAACCTGCGCCGAGGAGGGTATCCCGCTGGATGAATCCAATATTTGCTGGAAAGCTGCAAAGGGATTTTTTAAATACACCAAAAAGCGCAATAAAGGCATAAATATTGATATTCAAAAGAAAATTCCGCATGCTGCGGGTCTTGCCGGCGGAAGTGCGGACGGTGCCGCCGTTATAAAAGCTTTAAATGAGATTTACTGCACGGAATTAAGCGATAAAGAAATGTGTGAAATCGGCGTTAAAATCGGCGCGGATCTTCCGTTTTGCCTTACGGGCGGCACTTTGCTTGCTCAGGGCATAGGCGATGTGCTCAGCAAAACAAAGCCGCTGAAGAGGTGCTTTATCGTGCTTGCCAAGCCCGATTATTCTGTAAATACGGGATATGCTTATCGCCAATTCGATTCAATCGGCAAAATGCGCACACCGGATAAATTCGGAATGCTTTGTGCAATTCAAAGCGGTGATTTAAAAGCAATATGCTCAAAGCTCGATAATGTGTTTGAGCAGTTTATAGAAGTGCCGCACAGAGTAGATATAAAGCACACGATGCGAGAATGCGGAGCAATCGGCACATGCATGAGCGGAAGCGGCCCTACCGTTTACGGTATATTTGAAAATAAAGAGGATGCCGAGCATGCCTGCGATGCGCTCAAGCCTTTTGCAAGGGATATCGAACTTTGCAGACCGGTTTCCAAGGGCTGCAAAATTTTGAAAATCAGCGAATAATATATCAAAAACCTGCCAAAAATTTCTATGAGCGTTGCTCAAAAGAAAGGCAGGTTTTTATTATGAATAATAAGTTTAAATTATTTTCGATTTTGTTTTTGGCGGCAATAATTGCTTTTTCTTATATTTCTCCGTTTGTTAAAACAAGCGAAAAGATATCTGGCGAGGTTTTCAGACTTCATATTCTTGCAAATTCCGACAGCGATGAAGACCAAGCGTTGAAGCTGAAGGTGAGAAATGCTGTTTTGGTATGCGGGGAGCCGCTTTTCAAAAATTGCAAAAGCCTCGGCGAAGCCGTTGAAATCGGCAGAAAAAACACCGAATTATTCAAGAATGCCGCTCAAAAATGCGTCAGCGACAACGGCTATGATTATCTCGTGAATGTGTATGTCGACAAGGAATATTTCAACACGCGAAAATATAATCAAATCACAATGCCTGGCGGTATTTACAATGCACTCAAAATTGAAATAGGGCAGGCAAAAGGGCATAATTGGTGGTGCGTAATGTTTCCGGCAATATGTCTGCCGAGCGTAAGCGAAGATGAAATTAATCAATATCTTTCGGATGATGAAGTCGAACTTCTAAATTCGGGAAGTAAGTATAAAATCAGGTTTAAAATCGTTGAAATATATGAAAAGCTTAAAAGCAGAGCCGTTACTTCATCATTAGCGTAAGCAAAAGTTGACATAAGCGCTCAAGTGGCGTATAATCCCATTAGTTTGGTATGAAAAGAGGGCGGATATGAGCATTTATTATTTTGATAATGCAGCCACAACACAGCTTGATGAAGCCGTGCTTGAAGAAATTCTTCCGTACTTGAAAAACGAATACGGCAATCCATCCTCGATTTATTCAATCGGCAGATCCGCAAAAGCCTTACTTGAAAATTCGCGCGACAAAATCGCCGCTTTGCTCAATTGCAAGCCGAGTGAGATTTATTTTACCTCGGGCGGAAGCGAGTCTGACAACGCCGCGATATTCGGGATTTCAGCCGCATCCGGCAAAAACGGCATCGTTACAAGCACGATTGATCATCCTGCGGTATTGAGCAGTGTTAAATCGGCGGCAGTAAACAAAAAAGAGTGCAAATTCATTCCGGTTTCAACTAACGGTGTTATTGATATAAATGCTGCTAAAAAGCTTGCAGCAGCCGATATCGGGCTTGTTTCGGCTATGCTCGTAAATAACGAAACAGGTGTTGTTCAGCCGATAGACGAGCTTTCCGAAATTGCGCACTCGGCAGGCGCATATATCCACACAGACGCCGTTCAATCCCCATCATACACAAAAATTGATTTGCAAAAGCTGAATGTCGATTCTCTTTCGCTTTCCGCTCACAAATTCGGCGGTCCGAAAGGAATAGGAATATTATTTTTAAGAACGGGAACACCGTTTGAAAAATTTATACACGGCGGGCATCAGGAACGTGACCGCCGTGCAGGCACGGAAAATATAGCCTTTACCGCAGGCTGTGCCAAAGCGCTTGAATTAACTTATAACGGCTTCGATGAAAACAAAGAAAAAATATCCGCTTTAAGGCGGCGTTTTGAGTCGGCAATTAAGTCCGATTTTCCCGAGGCAATAATCAACGGCGAATCGGCAGAGCGCTGCTGCTCGATTTCTTCGGTAACATTTCCCGGCGTTTCGGCAGACAGTATTATAATGAATCTTGATTTTGCGGGAATTTGCATTTCCGCCGGGAGTGCGTGTGCCTCAGGCTCCGTTACGCCGTCGCATGTTTTAACGGCGATGGGAATAGTGGAGGCAAACGCCAAAAGCTCCGTTCGCGTTTCATTCGGCAAAAACAACACGCCCGACGAAACCGATTTTCTTATAAAAACATTATACGACACGGTTAAAAGATTGAAAAATATATAAATTACAGGTGAATTATGGCTAACAAACGCGTTTTGCTCGGAATGAGCGGCGGAGTGGACAGCAGTGTTGCTGCCGTTTTGCTTAAAGAACAGGGATATGATGTTGTAGGAATCACAATGAAGCTTTACAACGGCGAATTTGAGGGCGGCTGCTGCAATATTGCTTCAAATCTTGACGCAAAAAGAATTTGCGACTACATAGGTGCTCCTCATTACACACTTGATTTTACAAATGAATTTCGAAAATATGTTATCGATGATTTTATCGGCGAATACAGTAAATGCAGAACGCCGAATCCCTGCATAGAATGTAATAAGCATCTTAAATTCGGCATAATGTATCAAAAAGCGCAAGAGCTCGGCTGCGATTTTATTTCAACAGGGCATTATGCAAAAATTGCTTACAGCGAAAAATACGGCCAAAATGTGTTAATGAAATCCGCCGCGCAGGGCAAGGATCAAAGCTATGTGCTTTATAATTTGCCGAAAGAGTTGCTCGATAAAGTGCTTTTTCCTCTTTGCGATTTTGAAAACAAGGCTCAAATCCGCGCAATTGCGGCAGAACACAAATTGCCAGTTGCCTCTAAGCCGGACAGTGAAGATATTTGTTTTATTCCCGACGGCAATTATAAAAAATTCCTTGAAAAAAATTCCGATTTAAAAAGCAAGGAAGGGAATATTGTAACGCGCGGCGGCAAAATACTCGGCAAGCACACGGGACTTTATAAGTACACAATAGGTCAGCGCAAGGGGCTCGGAATATCAAATCCCGTTCCGCTTTATGTTCTCGGCTTTAATCCCGCGAAAAATGAGCTTACCGTCGGCGAGGAAAACGAACTTTATATTAAGAAATTTACAGTTTCCGATGTTAATTTCCTTATGTTTGAAAAGCTTTCGGAGCCGATGCATGTCAAGATCAAAACAAGATATTCCGCTAAAGCTTATGACGGTGTTATTTCGCCTGCGCAAAGCGGTGTTGCCGTTTGCTTTGACGAACCTCAAAAATCAATCACACCGGGGCAATCCGCCGTTTTTTATGTTGATGACGATATTGTTCTCGGCGGCGGCAAAATAGACGGATAAAAAATGCACCTGCCGATTTAAGGCGGGTGCATTTTTTATAATATTTTTTGTGAGTAGTTAAAATGTTAATTATTAAAAAGAAAAGACCTTGCTCGATTGAGTAAGGTCTTTTTGGTGCCGGCGGCGGGGGTCGAACCCGCACCCTGTTGCCAGGACCGGATTTTGAGTCCGGCACGTCTGCCAATTCCATCACGCCGGCGAATCGGGATACTTTATATCCCGTGGTGCTGGTGACCGGACTTGAACCGGTACGGTATTTCTACCGAGGGATTTTAAGTCCCTTGCGTCTGCCGATTTCGCCACACCAGCGAACACAAAATATAATACATTAAATCGGCACGAATGTCAATAATTTAATTTACTTTATTTTGCGGATTTCCGTTTATACAGCTCTCAATATTCTTATCAAGAATATTCAAAAGCCTTTGTCTTGTTTCTTTTGCCGCCCATGCAATGTGAGGCGTGATAATGCAATTTTCAGCAGAAAGCAGGGGATTTGCGGGGTTTGCCGGCTCTGCTTTCAAAACATCGAGTGCCGCGCCGGCTATCTCACCGCTGTTTAACGCGTCCGCAAGAGCCTGTTCGTCAACAACAGGGCCTCTTGATGTGTTTATCAAATAAGCGCTTTTTTTCATTTTATTAAGATTTTCTTTGTTTATAATATTTTCGGTTTCGTTTGTAAGCGGGCAGTGGCAGCTTACAAAATCAGAATTTTCAAGCAGATAATCAAGTGCAACCTGCTTTGCCGTTTTAAAATCGGAGATGTCTTTTTTTGACCTCGAATTGAACAGAACATTCATTCCGAAGCTTTCTGCTATATGCGCAACTTTTTGGCCGATTGAGCCAAAGCCGATTATGCCTATCGTTTTACCGTCCAGCTCAAAAAGCGGAGCCTTCCAATAGCAAAAATCGGGACAGGCACACCAATCACCGGCGTGAACCGAGTCGGAATGTAAATCTGTTTGGTTTGCAAAATGAAGTATAAACGCAAAAACCTCCTGTGCAACCGCATTGGTTGAATACGCGGGAATGTTGCAAACGCAAATTCCTTTTTCGTTTGCCGCATTCATATCAACAACATTGTAACCCGTTGATTGCAGGCAGATATATTTAAGCTCGGGCGAAAGTGCTTCAATCGTTTTTTTAGTTATGATTGTTTTGTTGATTACTAAAATTTCTGCTCCTTTTGCTCTCGAAACAACATCTTCGGGCTGCGTTCTATCATAAATTTTAACATCATCGCTGTATTTGCTCAAAAAGCTCCATGAAAGGTCGCCGGGGTTTGTTGTGCATGCATCAAGGTTGACTATTTTCATATTTATCACCGCTTTGTTTTTTTGATAATTATATCGCTATTTGCTGCTTTT
>OMAQ01001314.1_pt1 | contig 10870 bp, 7 predicted proteins | sample 1673461 | NCBI WGS metagenome assembly OMAQ01 (sample SAMEA103958112, study PRJEB25191) | human gut metagenome | biome: human-associated habitat [ENVO:00009003]; feature: intestine environment [ENVO:2100002]; material: feces | place: Germany | collected 2013/2015
GGAGCAGCCCTTTGTAACCAGGTCGTCGACCAGCGTACCAATGTAGCTGGTGGCGCGGTCAAGTATCATCGGCTCTCTGCCCTGAATTTTCAGAGCCGCGTTTATTCCTGCAACGATTCCCTGAGCCGCCGCCTCCTCGTACCCGCTCGTGCAGTTGAACTGACCCGCGCCGTACAGCCCGGATATCCGCTTGAATTCCAAAGTAGGAAGAAGCTCCAGAGGGTCGCAGCAGTCATATTCTATCGCGTATGCCGGGCGCATGATTTCCACATGTTCAAGCCCCTTTATCGTCCGCAGGAATTTAACCTGGACGTCCTCGGGCAGCGAGGAGGACATGCCCTGCAAGTAGTATTCATCAGTATCAAGCCCCATCGGCTCAACGAATAGCTGATGGCGTTCCTTATCCTTGAACCTTACGATTTTATCCTCAATACTTGGGCAGTAACGCGGGCCGATGCCCTCGATTCGCCCGGAATACAGCGGAGAACGATGCAGATTCTCAAGTATCACCTTGTGAGTTTCCGCATTCGTGTAGGTCACGTAGCAGTCAACGACGTTGTGGAGTTCCTGCTCATTATCGAAAGCAAACGGCATTATCTGTTCATCACCGCTCTGCTTCTCCATGACTGAAAAATCAATTGAGCGCTTATGAACGCGCGCTGGAGTTCCAGTCTTGAACCGCCTCATTGAAACGCCGAGATCCTTCAGGCACCCGGTAAGCCCGCTTGATGGCAGAAGATTATCAGGACCCGAATTGTAGTTGAGTTCGCCTATGTGTATCTTGCCATTTAGATATGTTCCAGTTGTGATGATTGCAGCCTTTACCGGGTGAATCGCTCCGAGCTTAGTACGGACAGCGGTCACTCTCCCATTCTCAACATCTACCGCTGTTACCTCAGCCTGCTTAATATAAAGATTCGGTGTGTTTTCCAGCGTGTGCTTCATATAAGTGTGATACTTAACACGGTCGCTCTGCACCCTGAGACTGTGGACTGCCGGTCCTTTTCCGCGGTTCAGTATCCTGGACTGTATAAAGGTCGCGTCCGCCGCCTTTCCCATTTCGCCGCCTAGGGAGTCAATCTCGCATACGATCTGCCCTTTAGCGGAGCCTCCGATACAGGGATTACAAGGCATATTAGCAATGCAGTCCAGTGACAGCGTGAATATTGCGGTTTTCAATCCCAGACGTGCCGCGGCAAGAGCCGCCTCGCACCCCGCGTGACCTGCACCGATAACGGCTACATCGTATTCTTCAAGCGTATATCCGGATTCCAATAAACATCTTCCTTTCGCTTACTTACAATTCGACATAATGTTCCACGTGGAACAATCGAAAAATTCCTATATTCACAAAATTCGCCCGAACCAAAATCCGGGCGAACTATTCAGTTGTAGTTAATTACTCCTCAGTGCCTTCGTCAGACTTAACATCTGAATTCTCAGCGTTGTCTTCAATATTATCGTCATCGGGAGCAGTATCCGACTCGATCACCTCGGAAGCGTCCTCGTTGAGTGAAGCCTGTATTTCCTCATCGGAAACATTCTCAATCTCCTCAGTGCTTTCGGAATCGTCGTGCTGTGTTCTCGTAAATGAAGCTACTCTGCTTTCCTCGCCAAGTCTCATTACACGAACACCTGTAGCCGATCTTCCCATTACACGCATATCGTTTGCACGGAATCTGATGATTATGCCGTCAGTGCTGATAAGGATGACGTCATCGTCAGGACCAAGCGTGCGGATTCCGCAGACATATCCCTTTTCATCGCCTACCTTATAGTTTTTCAGACCCAGACCGCCGCGTCTCTGTAAGCGATAGCTGTCAACCGCACAACGGCGTCCCATACCCTTGTCAGTAACAGTAAGAATGGTCGCGGTAGGATCAAATACCTTCGTAGCGCCGACAACATAGTCCTCGTCGCGAAGTTTGATAGCCTTTACGCCGCGTGCCTGTCTGCTCATCGGGCGGCATTCATTCTCATCAAAGCAGATTGCGGCGCCGTTTCTGGTGGCGGTCAGTATCTTGCAGTCGCCCTCGGTAAGGAACGCGGACGCAATCTCATCGCCCTCTGCCAGAGTTACAGCGCGCAGACCCTTCTTGCGTACATTTCTGTACTCGGACAGGTTGGTGCGCTTTACGATGCCGTTCTTGGTAACGCAGATGAAGTATTTGTTGTCTGCGAAATCATGCGTTGTCATCATCGCGGCAACTCTCTCGCCCTCGTTGAGCTGAAGAAGATTCACAATGTTCATACCACGTGACTGCTTGCTTCCCTCGGGAATCTCGTAGCATTTCAGGCGATACATGTTGCCCTGATTCGTGATGAACAGTATATTTTCATGACTGGACGAAATGAACATGTTCTCAACGAAGTCCTCGTCACGCTGCTTCATGCCGGAAACGCCCTTGCCGCCGCGCTTCTGAATATTGTAAAGTTCCACGGGCTGGCGCTTGATGTAACCTATATTTGTGTAGGTAACAACGCAGTCCTCCTCGGGGATAAGGTCCTCAATATCGACCTCGCCGCTGACCGGTTCGATCTTTGTGCGTCGTGCGTCGTTGTACTTCTTCTTGATAACGGAGAGTTCGTCGCCGATAACGTGCAGCAGCTTATTGTGATCTGCAAGTATCTCTCGCATTTCCTTAATGAGTGCGCGCTTTTCATGGAGCTCATCAATCACCTTGGACTTCTCCATGCCGGTGAGCGCGCCGAGCCTCATCTGAACGATAGCGTCCGCCTGAGCCTCAGACAGCGAGTAGGTGCCCTTATCAAAGAATCCGGTAGAGGATACGTCGATATCCTTAAAGCGCTCAATAAGGCGCTCCTTGCCTTCCTGAATATTCTTGCTGGAACGGAGTATCGCGATGACCTCGTCAATGAAGTCGATGGCAATAATGAAGCCCTCGAGGATATGTTCCCTTTCCAGAGCCTTTTCAAGATCATACTTAGTACGTCGTGTGATAACGTCAACCTGGAAATCAAGGTAATACTCAAGGCACTCTTTCAGAGTAAGTATCTTAGGCTGACCGTTAACCAGAGCCAGCATGATAACGCCGACGGTATCCTGAAGCTGAGTATAGGAGTACAGCTTATTGAGCACTACGTTTGCGTTAGCGTCGCGCTTGAGCTCAATAACGACACGCATACCGTTGCGGTCGGATTCATCGCGGACAACGCTTATGCCCTCAATACGCTTGTCGCGTACAAGGTCGCCTATGCTCATCAGCAGACGAGCCTTGTTTACCATGTAGGGTATCTCGTCTATGATAATGCGTGTCTGGTTGTTCTCCTCGACGATGTTAGCACGGCCGCGCAGGATTATCTTGCCACGTCCGGTATAGTAAGCGGAGCGTATTCCGCTGTAGCCCATGATGATACCGCCGGTCGGGAAATCAGGACCCTGTATCTGGGTCATGAGCTCCTCAATGGATACCTCGGGATTGTCGATCATCAGCATGAGCGCGTCAATGACCTCACCGAGGTTGTGCGGCGGGATATTCGTAGCCATACCAACCGCGATACCGTTACTGCCGTTTACAAGCAGGTTCGGGAAACGCGACGGAAGCACTACAGGCTCCTGGAGCTTATCATCATAGTTCGTTGTAAAATCAACGACCTTCTTGCCGATATCCTGAACCATCTCGTTTGAAATCTTCGCGAGTCTCGCCTCAGTATAACGGTAAGCCGCAGCGGGGTCGCCGTCGACGGAACCAAAGTTTCCGTGACCGTCGATAAGAGGATATCTCAGGGAGAAATCCTGCGCAAGCCGCACCAGCGCGTCATAAACGGAAGCGTCGCCGTGGGGGTGATACTTACCAAGAACCTCGCCGACGGTGTAAGCGCACTTTCTGAAGGGTTTATCCGCGGTGTTTCCGGCGTCGTTCATCGTATAAATGATACGGCGGTGAACCGGCTTCAGACCATCTCTGACGTCAGGCAGCGCTCTGGCGGTTATAACCGACATTGAGTACTGTATGAACGATGTTTTCATCGTCTGCTCAAGGTCTACATTTATTAGCTTTTCCGAGCTGAAATCAATATCCATTTTACCTCCAAATTAATTTTCCGACTGACCCGAAAGCTTTTCAGTCAGAAAATCCCTGACCTTGTCCTCCTGCTCCACGGAAAGGCACCTTTTCGGGAAGCAGTATATCTGCTGTCTGTTGAACACCAGCAGAAGGGACTCGTCATTTTCTATGAACTCGAGCAGATCGTCCCCTATCACAAATGTCGTTTTAAGCGGTGAAATAGCCTCGTCGTCCGCCTGCTCGTCAATTTTAACGCGTACCTCGTTTGCCTTGGGCTTGATAACGGTATCTATTTCGATTTTGTCGTTATAGAACGCCGCAGAATATTCCTCGGGATTCATGTCACGAAGTGCGTCGATAGTTCTTTTCCTTGATCTTGACCTGTCAGTGATGCTATATATCAGACCGACTGCACAGAAAAGCAGCGCGTCATACGCAAAAACCGAAGTCGGGTTTATAACGATAGAAACGATCACCGCCGCAGTTATAAGCGAATACGCAGCGATAGAAAAGATCCCGCGTTTGCTCTTGAACCGCGCCTGAAACGACCTCATTGCGCCGTCAATTTCCTCAAGCGTATTGTCGTAGCTGAACTGAACGACAGGCTCAGCGGAGGAAGGTACGTTTCCAGCCGCATTTTCAGCGCCGGAATTTTCCTCAGCCAGACCGCCAAGATCCGGAATTAGTCCGTTAGAAATACAGATCACTCCCTTTGAAATTATACAGATGGTATAATTTTAATAATAGCCACATCAGAAATCAAGATTCTGCACCAGAGTTGCATTCTGCTCGATAAATTCACGTCTTGGCTCTACCTTGTCGCCCATGAGAATCGTCATTATCTCGTCAGCCTTTGCCGCGTCCTCAACGGTAACGCGCACCATGGTACGCGTCTCGGGGTTCATAGTGGTCTCCCAGAGCTGCTCAGGGTCCATCTCACCAAGACCTTTGTAGCGCTGTACATCGACCTTAGCGCCGCTTTCGCCGGAAAGTTCCTTGATGTAGATGTCGCGCTCCTCATCAGAGAATGCGTATTTAACGTTCTTTCCGCGCGCCACCTTGAAAAGCGGAGGCTGAGCAATATAAACATGCCCCTGCTCGATAAGCGGCCTCATGAAGCGGAAGAAGAACGTCAGCATTAGCGTTGAAATATGAGCGCCGTCGACATCGGCATCTGCCATGATGATAACTCGTCCGTATCTGAGCTTTGTTATGTCGAAATCCTCCGCAATACCGGTGCCAAGAGCCTTAACAACCGGTGAGAGCTTATCGTTGTTGTAGACCTTATCAGCACGCGCCTTTTCAACGTTGAGCATCTTGCCCCAAAGAGCCAGGATAGCCTGAAACCGCCTGTCGCGTCCGCTCTTTGCAGAACCGCCCGCAGAATCTCCCTCTACGATGTAGATCTCGCAGTTTTCCGGATTTTTGTCACTACAATCTGCTAACTTACCCGGAAGACTGGTTCCCTCTAACGCCGTTTTACGGCGTGTTAAATCGCGCGCTTTGCGCGCCGCGTCGCGGGCACGCTGAGCAAGTAATGCTTTATCGCAAATCAATCTGGCAATTGTCGGGTTCTGCTCTAAGAAATATGTCAGCTGTTCACTCACAACATTGTCAACAGCTCCTCTTGCCTCAGAGTTTCCTAACTTTTGTTTGGTCTGTCCCTCAAACTGCGGCTCCGGAATCTTAATACTGATAATTGCCGTCAAACCTTCGCGGATATCTTCTCCACTTAAGTTTGGATCTGCATCTTTTAAAATCTTCTGGCTTCTCGCATAATCATTAAACGTTTTCGTAAGCGCATTTTTAAATCCTTCCGGCGTTGTGATATTATTTACAAAACTATAACATCCTTCATTGAAAGCTGAATTGTGCTGGAATGCTACTTCTACCACAACATCGCCCTTTTGTCCTTCGCAGTAAATGATATCTTCATACAAAGGTTCTTTATTTTTGTTTAAGTACTGAACATACTCTTTAATTCCGCCCTCATAATGATATGTTTCTGAATAAGGTTCTTCTTCTCTTAAATCTGTCAAAATAATTTTGATTCCCTTAGTCAAAAATGCCATTTCACGAAGTCTCTGCTTCAAAATGTTAAAACTGTATTCTGTTGTTTCCGTAAAAATTGTTTCATCCGGTAAGAACGTAACTTTTGTTCCTCTCTGATCTGTCGTACCGATTTCTTTTAACGGATACATTGTTTTTCCTTTTTCATATCGCTGGATGTATTTTTTTCCATCCTGATAAATTTCAACTTCCAGCCAGTCAGACAATGCATTTACAACCGATGCACCTACACCGTGAAGTCCACCTGATACTTTGTATCCTCCACCGCCGAATTTACCACCGGCATGCAGCACGGTAAATACAACTTCGACCGCCGGTTTTCCCGCTTTATGGTTAATTCCAACCGGGATTCCTCGTCCATTGTCAATAACTGTAATCGAATTATCTTTGTTAATAAATACCTGGACTTCGTCACAGTAACCGGCCAATGCCTCATCAATTGCATTATCGACAATCTCATATACCAAATGATGAAGACCTCTCTCCGACGTACTTCCGATGTACATACCCGGTCTTTTTCTTACTGCCTCAAGCCCTTCCAAAATCTGTATTTGGTCAGCTCCATATACTACTTCTTTTTCTTCACTCATGAAAAACCTCCATCTTCTCAATTGCCATTAATTTTTCCTTGAACAATTTCAAATGTCTGATTAATGTTTATTCCATTTTTTACAAACTCTTCTAATCCGGTACAAGTAATAATCGTCTGAATTCCTTTTATATTTTCCAATAAATAGTTTTGACGATTTCGGTCCAGTTCAGACAAAACATCATCCAATAAAAGAATTGGCTTTTCTCCGATTGTTTTTTCTACAATTTCGATTTCCGCCATCTTCAGCGACAAAGCCGAAGTTCTTTTTTGTCCCTGCGAACCATAAACCTTTACTTCCTGTCCGTTAATATAAAACTGCATGTCATCACGATGAGGTCCCACGGTAGTAGTACCAAGTAAAATATCTCTTTCACTCTCTATAAATAAGCGTGTGGCAAAATCATCTGCCTTGCAGTTTGGCTTATAAATTACTTCCATTTCTTCCAGACCACCTGTCAGGTTGAAATGTTTTTGTTTCATAATGGCTGCTACTTCTTCTACAAATTGTTCCCTGATTTGTATAATCCGGATCCCATTTTCTACCAGTTGTTTATCCCAGATTTCCAGCGTATCTTTTAATTCACTGTTTTTCTGAATCTGCTTAAGCAGCGCATTTCTCTGTTTTAATATTTTTTTATACTGTGTCAGATAATAAAGATATGCCTTATCTAACTGACACAATTCCATATCCATAAATCTTCGTCTCTGCTCCGGTCCATCCTTAATAATTCCTAAATCTTCCGGCGAAAAGAAGATAATGTGGGATAATCCCATCAACTCTTTACTGCTTCCAATCGGCAGCCCGTCAATCGCAATTCCCTTTGTCTTTCCCCGACGCATGTGAATTTCGATTTTATAAGTACACTGCTTCTTTTCTACATAATATCGAATATGAGCTTCGTCTTTTCCTTTCATAATCATGTCCGAATCTTTGCTTCCCTTGTGCGACTTTGTCGTGCCCCCAAGGTAAATGGCTTCCAGCACATTCGTTTTTCCCTGTGCATTATCACCGTATAACACATTCGTTCCCTCATGAAAATGAAATTCTTCTCTTTCATAATTACGAAAATTACTCATTTCAATGGACTTTAATATCATACAGATGTTACCTTTACTTCATTTCCTTCAAATTCAAAACAGTCACCGGGATGTAATTTTCTTCCCCTTCTTACATCCACCTCACCATTTACTTTTACTTCACCATCCTGAATCACTACTTTTGCTTCTACTCCGGAACCGACAAGTCCCGCCAGTTTCAAAGCCTGACCCAGTTTGATAAACTCATCCTTAATCGTTATTTCCTGCATAACATCCTCATTTCTAATTCATATTTACCGGCAAAATCAGGTAAATATAGGATTCTTCTTCATTTTTGATAAAACAAGGAGCATTTGCATTAAACAAATACAAAGTCACTTCCTCATCATCAATTACTTTTAATACATCGTTGATATATTTTGGATTGAAAGCAATAACTAAATCTTTTCCTTCTTTTTCAGCCGTCACCTCTTCATCCATCGAACCGATTTTGGTATTCATCTCCATCTGAATTTCATCTTCTTTGACGTGAAGAATTACCGGTTTTTTCTCTGCTTCACGAAGAAGGAGAGTAGCACGGTCGATACATCCGTATAATTCATTTTTATTGATTTTAACTTTTGTCTCATAATTTGTCTTTAACATCTGGTCGATGTTGTAGAAATTTCCTTCAATCAGACGGGATACAACAACCGTCTCATCAAACTCGAAAAGTACGTGGTTTTTGGAAAATGAAATTGAAACCTCATCATCCATTCCACCATTTAAAACTTTACTCACTTCACTCAATGTTTTACCCGGAATAACAACCTTAATCGGGTCATAACTTTCTTTCAGGTGAATCTTACGAATTGAAACTCTTACTAAATCAAGAGAAGCAATCTTAAATTCATCCCCATTAATCTCAAACAATTCACCGGTCAAAATCTTATTACTTTCATTATCGGAAATTGAGAAAATGGTCTGTCTTATCATTTCCTTTAAAGTAAACTGCGAAATGTGAATTGTCTTATCCGCTTCAATTTTTGGAAGCATCGGAAATTCATCATGAGGAATACCCGGAATATTAAACTTGGATTTTCCACAAAACAGGAGAATATTATTATTCTCATCAACTTCAAAATTCACATCATCATCCGGAAGACGGCGAACAATTTCAGAAATCATTTTTGCATTAACAAGAATGATACCATCCTGTTCAATCTCTGCCGGTATTTTTGTCTCAATTCCAAGCTGCATATCATTCGTAGTCAGCTTTACCATATCTCCTTTTGCTTCAATTACAACACATTCCAAAATTGGCATCGTTGTTTTTCCCGGTACTGCTTTCAGGGCAATATTAATTCCATTGTTAAAATTCGTTTTGGTACAGGTAAACTTCATATTGTGAATAACTCCTTTCCTTTCGTAAACATAATAAATTAAAGTATTAGCTAGTAGTATATAGTATTAGGGGCTGTTTATTTGTGGACAAGTCTTACAAGCCCTTAATTTAAGTGGTTTAACCTTTATGTGTAAGTTTTTATAACTTGTTTGTTACTGTGAATGAACGTCTATGAAAAAAATGACAATTTTCACAATCAACAGGTTATTAAATAGTTATTGACATAAAAAATACAGTTATCAACAAGTTATTAAGAATTGAGCTTTTTCTTTAACACATTAATGGTTTCTTCTAATTCTTTATCAACGAGAATATCCTGTTCAATTTTGTGAACACCGTGGATAACTGTTGAATGGTTCGATCTTTTGAGCTTTACAGCAATTTCCGTAAGTGTAAGATTTGTTAATTCATTGCACAAATACATACATATCTGTCTCGGAATCGAAACAGTCTTGGTTCGCTTCTCAGAAAGAATCGCTTCCTTATCTAAGTTAAAGTGGTCGGCTACAATATCAATAATGTAATCTGCCGTAATTACCATATTTTCATTTGGCGAGATAAAATCCTTTAATGCTTCTTTTGCCATATTTAAGTCAATCTTGTTATCTTTTGGCTTTGTAAATCTTGCAAAAAGAAGAATTTTATTATAAGCACCCTCTAAGATACGAATATTGGATTTTATGTTTGTAGCGATATAATCAAGAATTTCCTCATTCAATTGAATATCAGAATTTTCTTGTTTGTTTCTTAAAATCGCCATACTCATCTCATAATCAGGTGGCTGAATATCAATTGTCATACCGGAAGTAAATCGGGAGCGGTAACGCATGTCCAAGTGCTCCATCTGACTTGGAGGCTTATCACTGGAAATGACTAGCTGCTTTCCGGACTGGTACAAAGCTTCAAAGGTATTAAAGAACTCAATCTGTGTACTGTCTTTACCAATGATGAACTGAATATCATCGATGAGAAGTACATCAACGTTTCGGTAATTCTTTCGCAGGTTTGAAGTAGCAGCTGTATCCTGTGTCTTTCGATTCGTACGAATGGCATCGACAACATTGTTCATAAAATTCTCACTGGTTGTATACATAACGCTATATTCCGGATGGTTCTCCAAAATGTATCTGGCAATCGAATGCATCAGGTGAGTTTTTCCAAGTCCCGGACCACTATATAAGAATAATGGATTATATAACTGGCCGTTTGGATTCTCGGCAACTGCTACAGCAGCATTATAAGCAATGTTGTTACTGTTACTTACGACAAATGTATCAAAGGAATGACCTTGTTTTAAGAATGGATATTTTTCTTCCAGCATTTCCTCTTTATTATAGGAAGAAACTCCTTTCGCATCCATGTCATTTTGATAAATAAAACGGACATCCAGTTGATGATTTGTAATAACTTCGATGGATACCTGAAAAGCAACTTTGTATTTTTTTTCGATTAAGCCAAGGATATCGCCCTGTTCTTTTTCATCAATTGCAAGGATAATTGTGTCATTATCACAAGAAACAATTGTAAGTGGATTAATCCATGTACGAAAAAGAACGCCGTTGATATTATAAGTATCCCTCATATATGTAATTATTTCGTTCCATTTGTCTTTAATTTCATTTTCCATTAAATTTCCTGCCTATCCTAATAAAAATTAAATTTGGGTAAAATCACACGTTTTTATTGTACTACAAATAAGAGGCAAAAGCAAATTTTATTGACATGATTTTAGAAAAAATTGTTGATAAACGCAAAGAA
>OMAQ01001317.1_pt1 | contig 10842 bp, 10 predicted proteins | sample 1673461 | NCBI WGS metagenome assembly OMAQ01 (sample SAMEA103958112, study PRJEB25191) | human gut metagenome | biome: human-associated habitat [ENVO:00009003]; feature: intestine environment [ENVO:2100002]; material: feces | place: Germany | collected 2013/2015
TGAAACCATGATGGAGAATGAAACACTGCCCCGCCGGTTGACGATTATCGGCGGCGGATATATAGGACTGGAATTTGCTTCCATGTATGCCCGTTTCGGAAGCAAAGTAACGATCCTCCAGAACGGTTCTGTATTTCTGCCGAAAGAAGACCGGGATATGGCGGAAGCGGTTGAAAATGTATTGAAATCTTATGGCGTGTCCGTCATTACGGGAGCCGGTCTGAAGGAAATCAAAGAAGGGACGGCGGTTTATACAAAGAACGGAGAGGAAGATACGCTGGACGGCGATGCCATTCTTCTCGCCACGGGACGCGGGCCGAATACGGAAGGTCTTCATGCGGAACGGGCCGGTGTGGAATTGACAAAGCGGGGCGCCGTCGTTACCGATAAGCATCTGCGGACAACCGCGGAAAATATCTGGGCGGCCGGCGATGTGTGCGGCAATCTGCAGTTCACCTATATTTCTCTGGATGACAGCCGCATTATTCTTTCCGATATGCAGGGTGATGGAAGCCGTACGACAGAGAACCGCGGTGCTTTCGCTTACTCTGTCTTCATGGAGCCGTCTTTTTCCCGTGCAGGCCTGTCGGAGAAAGAAGCGGCGGATAAAGGGCTGAATTACCGTGTGGTGCGGATGAATACCGATATGATTCCGAAAGCGAAAGTTCTCCGCAAGACGACGGGGATGCTGAAGGCGGTCATTGATAAAGACAGTGGGAAGATTTTCGGTGCGGCACTTTTCTGTCCCGAATCTTACGAAATTATCAATATGGTGAAGTTAGCGATGGATCATGATTTGGATTACACGGTGCTCCGTGATTTTATCTACACGCATCCCACCATGTCCGAAGGGCTGAATGATTTGTTTTCCTTATAAAAACGGATAACGGCTGGCGGAAACCGGAAAACGAGAAGGCGGATAAATCTATCCGGAGTCCGGAAAAAGCCTGACAATAAGGACAGCATATCTTATTTATGAGATGTGCTGTTTTTTCTTTTTACCCAATGGAGTATGTGATAAGAAAACAGACATCAGAGAACAGACGCCAGAAGACAGAAAACAGGAATCAGAAATCAGAAATCAGAACACAGAAAACAGATATCAGAAACCAGAGAACAGAAATCAGAAGATAGAAGACAGAAAACGGATGTCAGAAATCAGAAAACGGGAAACAGAAAACGGAAATCAGATATCGAGGCTGTGGGCTGTCATCTGCCTGAGAGTGAGTGATCCACGGCTGCCCGCAGTTTTTTTATTTCCCCAGACGGAAGCGTTCCGGAATATGCTCGGGAATGATCCTTTATGTGTCTTCTGCCCATGCATTGAAAGATAAAATGAAAGCTGATAGTATATGTGTACTGTTTATGTCGGAAGAGGGGAATAGGATTGGAGCAGAAACGGGAAAGCGGGGCATGGAAGGCTTTTCAGGAAGCGTTTCCTTACACGGTTCCTATTTTCGCAGGATTTTGGTTTGTAGCGTTTTCTTATGGGATTTATATGCATTCCATGGGGTTCGGCTTTCTTTATCCTGCCCTTATGGCGGCATTCATTTTCGGCGGTTCGCTGGAGTTCGTCGTAGTGACAATGCTTATGAGTCCGTTTGCCCCGCTGGATGCCTTTGTTATGGCGCTGATGGTGCAGTCCCGCCATTTATTTTACGGTATTTCCATGCTCGAGAAATATGAAAACATGGGGTGGAAGAAACCGTTTCTCATGTTTTGGATGTGCGATGAAACATTTGCTTTGAATTACACAGCCACAGTGCCGCGTGATGTGGATCGGGGCTGGTTCATGCTCTGGGTATCCTTCCTGAATTATTTCTATTGGGTCAGCGGCGCTACGGTAGGCGGACTTTTGGGATCGTTGGCAACGTTTGATACGAAGGGGCTCAGTTTTGTGATGACCGCGCTTTTTGTTGTTATTTTTCTGGAACAGTTTTTACGGGAGAAAAAACATTATACCGCAATGATCGGCGGCGTATCGGCAGTGGGATGTCTGGCCGTTTTCGGCGCGGAGTCGTTTATACTTCCGGCCATGGGTCTGATCCTGGCGGCGATTACGCTTTTGCGGAAGCCAATTGAGAAAGCAGGGGGATTTTTATGACGGAAATGCCTTTATATGAACAGGTTCTCACGATTGCTGTCTGCGTTCTGGCAACGATGGCAACACGGATGATTCCTTTTTTTCTTTTCCGGCCCGGGAAAAATCTGCCCGCTTATATCCAATACCTTGGGAAGGCGCTGCCCTCGGCGGTATTTGCCCTTCTTGTGGTGTATTCGCTGAAGGACATTCATTTCTTTTCGGGAAATCATGGTGTGCCGGAGGTGCTGTCTCTTGCGGTGACGGTCGCGGTGCATGTGTGGAAGAGAAATATGCTTCTTTCCATGGCGGCAGGTACGGTATGCTGCATGGCGCTGACAAGGGTTTTGTAGAAAGCGGTAAATATGGAAAACCGGGGAAATATTTCCTCGGCTTTTTGAATCTCTTCCTTTGGAACTTATTCATTTGTACGCCTGCGATGATTTGCTTTATAATCATGGGGAGGCAGCCATAAATGCTTTGAGAGTTTAAAATTCCAAGAAGCATGAAAACAGCAATGAACAAGGAGATAAAAGCAATGTCCGGTTCAACGGATAAGATATTACAGGTGCTTGAGGCGGAACAAATCCGCCGCCTGAACCTTACAAAAGAAGATTTACAAAAATCATACCGTAAATTGGCGGAACAGAATTTTCCTGACGATCAAAGAATCCGATTTATTGCTGATTTAGGAGTCTGTAAAGACGCGGCATATCATTATCGGCTTATTTGTAAAGACTGGGAAGAAGATAAAAAGCTGCATTTAGAAAGCAGCTTTGATCAACATGGAAGAGAAGGCCTTGCGTTTTTATTTGAACAGCTGGATACAGTCAGGGATGAAAAGTTAAAGATATTGACCGCGTTTCTCATAGCGGGAACTCTTTCCAAGTTGAAGCATAGAGATTTTTATGTATCATTCTGCAATCGGCTTATTCCTGTTCTTGTTTCACTTATTGATACAAATGAAAATATTCTTCGCCGTAAAATTATCATCGCTTTCGGGTGGATAGGCTCATCAAAAGAAATGGATATCTTAACAAGACAAATATCCAGGGATAAAGATGCCCTTTGCCGGGCATGGTCTGCAGCAAGTCTTATGCAGATGTCATTTCATAGAGTGGAACGGGAAATGCTGCGGGCGAAAACAAAAGAAGTATTTGTTCAAGCCATTACAGAAGAGAAAGACTTATATGCCTGCGGAATGATGATAGAAGCAGCGCAAATATTGTTCAGCAAAAAATGGATATCTTCAACTGCTGTAGAAAATATGGAGCCTGAAAAGATAGAGAAAGCAAGACAGTCTGCCATCAGGTTTTTGAGCAAGTGTTAGATAAAAAATATAGAAATGCAGGAAACAGTCAATCAAAAATAATGGTTTACTGTTTTTTGCTGTTTAAAAGTGGAAAGGGTGTCAAATGGAAAATACCAATAAATCAAAACGGTACCTGATAAACGCTTCGTACGGCGCATGTGCGGAAGCGGAACAGTTTTTCCTGACGGCGGGGACAGCATACTGCATGGCGCTGACGTGTCTATTGTAGAAACCGGCAGCAAGGGCGGGAAGGATGTTTTACCCAGTACGGATCTCTATGCGGCTGCAGTGCGGGGAACCGGAGGATTGATAAGGATAAGGAGGTAAAGTATAATAAACGGGAATGCTTTACGGGTGTGGAGTATTATCTTTACATGTAAGGAGGAACGCAGGGTTGTCTTTTTTTTCAAAATTATTGAAAGTAATAAGCCATAAGAAATATCAAAAAAATCCGTTAGGAAAGAAACTTTCTCCTTTGCAGCAGTCTGTTTTGAATATAGGTGCTGTGAATGCGGAGCAGACCATGTTTTACTGTGATTCATTGGAAACCGGCTCTGAGAAAGAGGAAATTAGAAATAGTTTAGCGGCTTACTATGATATTATTGATGAAGAAAGCGCTTTGCATACGCTGGAATGGCTGCTGGAACGAGGACACCGCGTATACTTTGATGCAATTAAGTTGTTTTCTGCCGGCATATCGCCGTCTATTACCGATGAAATCCTGACACCGGATGAACGACTCGACACACCCCGCTATATGAAAAATATGAAGGAGATGATAGAATCCCTGATAGAAAAAGGATATATCAGTTCCCAGGCGGATTTACAGAATCAATCTGTTCTTGCGTGGGACATGGGGCGGCTGGTGCTGATAGCGCGCTGCTGCTTTGAATGCGGATATATTACGGAAGAAAAAGCATGGTATTATATGGAAGAAGCACATAAGAAGTGCTGCGCAGTGTATGGCGACTGGAAAGAATTTGCGGCGGGATATGTGATCGGCAGGTGCATGTGGGGCGGTATGAAGCAGATGCCCGGCGGAATCATGGGAATCGCAGAAGGACTGCTCCGCGATCCGGAAAGTCCCTGGCAAAAAGCACGGTTGCATGTATTTGAAATGTAAAGGAGAGTATTTATGGGTATGGAAATAGCATTGATACCGGCAGCTATGTTTATCGTGGGTATAGGCATGATGATTTACATGAAGAAAAAGAGGGACAGCCTGGCGCCGGGATATGCACAGCAGGAAATGAAGAGGTTCGTGAAAGAAATGGTGCCGCAGCTGTCTGAGGAAGAATTTCATGTGATTGACTGCCCCTGGAATGCGGAGCATCATTTTGTTATCGCTTATACGGACGAAAGTATTTTCTTTATCCCCGCCCTTCCCAATCCTATGACGATGAAAATTATGAAGTACAGCGGGGAACGTGGAGCCGGACTGGGCAGTCTGGTTAGCCATACTATTCTTGGCAGTGATTCGGCGGACGGTGTGGAAATGGTGCCGGCCAGTGCCGTTTCCGGAGTGGAAATTGATGAAAGTGCAAGAAAGGTTCGCATTGCTGTCGGAGACGAAGTGAAAAAGTATCACTTCAAGGAGAAGGATTGTTTTGGAGGAGACCACGCGGAAGCGCTCCGTGATTTCTTCCGCTTCCTGCGCGGCATAAGGGCGTGATCCTGACATAAAAAGGAATACCGATAAAAGGACCGGATTTCATGACAGAGGAGTCCGATCTTTTTTGTATGATCCTTTCAGCTTGCCGGGGTATGATTGCATGTTTTAGATTACGGACGGAAGCGGCTGCCGGCAGGGAGAAAATATTTCCCTGATGGTGTTTTCCTATTGTTCAGAGGACCTGAAATGTGTTATCATACGCAATAAGCTATTAAGGACAGATCTTTTCCAAGGCGGAAGAGAAGTTCTTTTTCGGACTCGTCCGTCGGGGACGGTTCATGTGGAAGGAATGGAGGGAGCATTATGGCGATTAAGAAGAGAATGGTAGGGATTGTCGGCGTAGGACATGTAGGTGCCCATGTAGCGTTTAATTTGGGGATGATGGGGATTGCCGATGAAGTGCTTCTCTGTGATTTGAAAGAAAGCAAGGTGACAAGCGAGGTACAGGATCTGAATGATGCGGTCATGTACATGCCGAATCATGTTGTCTACATGGCGTCCGATTATGCGGGACTGAAGGACTGCGACGTCATCGTGAATGCTGTAGGCGATATCACGCTTTGTGCTTCCGGCAGCCGCGACGGGGAATTGGAAAACAGTGTGAAACAGGTGGCCGATTATGTCCCGAAGGTTATGGCCGGAGGATTCCACGGACTTTTTGTAAGTATCACGAATCCCTGTGATGTGGTGGCGAATCTGATTGCCCGTAAGAGCGGCCTGCCGAAGGGGCATGTCATGGGTACGGGGACGCTTCTTGATTCTTCCCGTCTGATTCACGCAATATCGGAACAAACGGGCCTTGATTCCCGCGGCTTTACGGCGTTCATGCTTGGAGAGCACGGAAATTCCCAGATTGTTCCCTGGTCGCAGATGACATTTTACGGCAAGCCGCTGTCGGAAATGGAAAGTGATCCGAAGTTCCGGTTTGATAAAGAAGAAATACAGGAACGCACTATTAAAGGCGGATGGGTGACTTATTCCGGCAAGCAGTGTACAGAGTACGGCATTGCTTCGGCGGGAGCGACTTTGGTTCGTACGATTCTTCATGATGAAAAGCGCATTCTTCCCTGTTCGGCTCCGCTGGACGGTGAATACGGCGAGTCCGGCATTTTCTGCGGCGTGCCGGCTGTTATCGGTGCGAATGGCGTGGAAAAGGTTATAGAATACAATCTGACGGAAGAGGAAATGGCCCGATTCAAGGCGTGCTGCGCGACAATCCGCGCGAATATCGCCAAGGGCGACGCGATTCTCGGCGAATAAGGAAATGAAAGGCTGTGATGGAAATGTCACGGCCTTTTTTGCCGGCGCAGGCGTTTTATTTCTGTAATCGGTGGTTTTCTATTGAAATGTACATCGGCGCTGAGTACAATAAAAAATATATATGCGCTTTTCATCTGAAAGAATGCAATCGATACATAGGGGGGAGTTGCTTATGAGAAAAATCCGGAAGGTCCTGGTGGCCAACAGAGGCGAGATCGCCATCCGTGTATTCCGTGCCTGCAGTGAGCTGGGTATCAGGACGGTGGCTGTTTATTCCAAAGAAGATGTGCTGTCCCTTCATCGGAACCGTGCTGACGAAGCGTACCTGGTGGGGGAAGGGGACAAACCGATTGATGCTTACCTGGATATAGAGGATATTATCCGTATCTGTAAGGAGCATCATGTGGATGCTGTCCATCCCGGCTACGGATTCCTTGCGGAAAATGCGGAGCTGGCGAAACGCTGTCAGGAGGAAGGACTTATTTTCATCGGGCCGCGTGTGGAACATCTGATCATGTTCGGTGACAAGGTAAATGCCCGTATCCAGGCGGAAAAGGCGCAGATTCCCATGATTCCCGGCACAAACGGTGCTGTGGAAAGCTTTGATGAGGTCAGAGCTTTTGCCGAGAAATACGGTTTCCCTGTCATGATTAAAGCGGTCAACGGCGGCGGCGGACGGGGTATGCGGAATGTGGACCGCATGGAAGATCTGGAGGAAGCGTATCACCGCGCGAAATCGGAAGCGAAAATGGCTTTCGGCAGCGACGAAGTGTATGTGGAAAAATGTATCATGAATCCGAAGCATATCGAGGTACAGATCCTCGGTGATGAAGCGGGACATGTTATTCATCTGTTTGAACGTGACTGCTCTATCCAGCGCCGCCATCAGAAAGTGATTGAAATGGCGCCTGCCTGGTCGCTTCCGCAGAAACTGCGCGATGATATCTGCAGTGCCGCCGTCAAACTGATGAAGAATGTCAATTACCTCAATGCGGGGACGGTGGAGTTCCTTGTGGATCAGGATGAAGAGCATTTCTATTTCATTGAAGTGAATCCCCGTGTGCAGGTGGAACATACGGTCACGGAAATGATTACCGATGTGGATATCGTGAAGACACAGATTCTTATTGCTGAAGGCTATTCGGTGGATAGTCCGGAAGTGGCAATCGGTCTGCAGCCGACGATCTGGTTCAAGGGGGTGGCGATCCAGTGCCGCATCACGACGGAAGATCCGCAAAACAGCTTCATGCCTGATACGGGCAAGATCATTGCTTACCGTTCCGGCGGCGGGCCTGGTATCCGCCTGGATGCGGGTACGGCGTATACGGGAGCGGTGATTACTCCTTACTATGATTCACTCCTGGTCAAAGTAACGGCCCACTCGCTCCACGCGAAGGATACAATATACAAAATGCTCCGCTGTCTTGATGAATTCCGTATCAGCGGTGTGAAGACAAATATATATTTCCTTCAGAATATGCTCCGCACGAAGGATTTTCAGGAAGGTCTCTGTGATGTCAATTACATCGACCGCCATCCGCAGCTTCTTGATGAACCTGAAGCAATCAGTGACCGTGGTACGAAGCTGCTCCACTATATCGGGGATATCACTGTCAACGGCTATGCCGGGGCGGGTGCGAAGGAAAAGCCTGATTTCACTCCGGTAGCGCCTCTTTTTGCAGAAGGGGAAACAATGCCCCGCGGTACAAGGCAGATACTGGAAGAATGGGGACCTGAAAAATTTTCCAAATGGATCATGGATCAGAAAGAACTGATGATCATGGATACGACATATCGTGATGCCCACCAGTCGCTTTTGGCGACCCGTGTGAGGACACACGATATCATGAACGCGATCCGTTACACCGCATGTCATGTGCCGCAGCTCTTCTCTTTTGAAAACTGGGGCGGCGCGACATTTGATGTGGCTTATCGTTTCCTTGATGAAAGTCCCTGGGAACGGCTTCGCCGGATGCGTGAAGCGGCGCCGAATATCCTTTTCCAGATGCTCACCCGCGGCGCGAATACGGTAGGGTATACGAATTATCCTGAAAATGTGGTCCGCCATTTCATTGATGAGGCGGCAGATAATGGGATTGACGTGTTCCGCATCTTTGACTGCCTGAACCAGCTGAGCCACATGACGATTTCTATTGATGAAGTCCGCAAGAAAGGCAAACTGGCGGAAGCGTGCTTCTGCTACACCGGGGACATCATGGATCCGAAGCGGCAGAAATATTCTTTGAAATATTACACGGATCTGGCGAAGGAAATGCAGAATGCCGGCGCCAATCTGATCGCTGTCAAGGATATGGCGGGGCTTTTGAAACCGGAAGCGGCATACGCTCTCGTGGCCGCATTAAAAGATGCCGTCGATCTTCCGATTCATCTCCACAGCCATGAAGGCGGCGGGCTGACGCTGTACAGCTATGCAAAGGCGGCGGAAGCCGGCGTGGATATTGTCGATGTGGCGACAGGCGCGCTTTCAAACGGTACGAGCCAGCCGTCCATGACGGCGCTGTACTATGCGCTCCAGAACAATCCCCGCCAGCCGAAACTGGATATCGAAGCCTTGGAAACGATTGACCGCTACTGGCAGGGCATCCGTCCCTACTATGCAGGGGTGGACAGCCGGATGGCAAGTCCGAATACCACGCTTTTCCAGCATGAAATGCCGGGAGGGCAGTTCTCCAATCTCCGCCAGCAGGCGACTGCGGTGGGACTGGGAGACCGCTGGCCGGAAGTTTGCCGCATGTATGCCAGAGTGAATATGATGTTTGGCGATATTATCAAAGTAACGCCGTCGTCCAAAGTGGTCGGTGATATGACACTCTTCATGGTGCAGAACCATCTGATGGAAGAAGATATTTATGAGAAGGGGGCGGCCCTTGATTTCCCGCAGTCCGTGGTTGATTTCTTTGATGGGAAACTGGGTGTTCCTTACGGCGGATTCCCTGAAAAGCTGCAGAAGATTATTTTGCGCGGGGAAGAACCCCATCTGGAATCTCATCCGCAGGATGTGGACTTCGCCGCGGTGAAAGCAGAAATGAAGAGCAGGCATATGTCCACGCGGGAAGAAGATATTTCCTCTTATTGTATTTATCCGAAAGTTTTCAGTGATTATATGGACCGCTATCATCAGTATGGCGACCTGTCCGTCCTGGATACGCCGACGTTCTTCTTCGGCATGAAACCGGGCGAGGAAATCCGAGTGAATATAGAAGAAGGAAAGATGCTCCTTATCCGTCTTGACGGGATCACGAAACCTGATGGAGAAGGAAACCGCCGTATCCAGTTTGAGCTGAACGGCATGCCCCGTGAAATTAAAATTCATGACAGGCATGTGGCGGAATCTGCAGTGACCGCAAGGAAAGCGGATAAGGATATTCCCGGCGAGGTAGGGGCGACCCTGTCAGGATCCGTCGTGAAAGTGCTTGCGGAAAAAGGCGGGCATGTGAAGAAAGGCGAGCCGGTGATTGTCACAGAAGCCATGAAGATGGAAACGACGATTACCTCACCGGTGGACGGCATTGTGAGTGAAATCCACGTGAAGGCGGGCAGCCGTATTGAATCGGGTGACCTTCTCATGGTGATTGAATAAGAGGTAAAGCGGAGATAGAAATGCAAAAGGGTTCTTTCCTGACGGAGAGAACTCTTTTTGTATGGGATTCAGGAAAAGATGGAAAAAGGTAGGGAAGTTTCCTGAAAGCGGTGATATAATACGAATGGAGTATTTCAGGAAGAATCCTGAAAAAGAAAGTTTGCCAGGCGGATGCCTGGGAGAGGAGCGGATGATGAAATTTTATCGCTGTAAAAAGTGCGGCAAAGCAGTCGCTGTTCTTGGAGAGAGCGGGGAAGATATGTTCTGCAGGAATGCGGAGATTGAAGAATTGATTCCCAATACCACAGATGCTGCCGGTGAGAAGCATGTTCCCGTTATCACGAAAGACGGATCGAAAGTGCATGTGGCAGTCGGCGCTGTAGAGCATCCCATGCTGGAAAGCCACTATATCACCTGGATTGTTCTGGAAACGAAGAACGGAAGCCAGCAGGTGGATTTGAAACCGGGCATGAAACCGGTGGCTGATTTCGTTCTTGCCGAAGGGGATGAAGTTGTAGCGGCGTATGAGTATTGCAATTTGCACGGACTGTGGAGAGGAGAATAAGGATGAAGAAGTATGTATGCAAAGTTTGCGGATGGATTTATGATGAAGCTTTAGGTGACCCGGATAACGGAATTGCCCCGGGAACCAAGTGGGAAGATCTGCCCGACGATTTCAAGTGCCCGCTCTGCGGTGTCGGGAAAGACGACTTTGAGATCATGGAAGATTGATCGGTGACGGACGAACTGCAGGAAATGAAAACTCCTTCTCTGGCAGAGGGAGTTTTTTTATGGATCATTTTCTTAAGCCTTCATAGAGGAACGGATTTTGTTGCAATAGAGAGAATTAAATGATAGAATAAATCGGTAGCATATTTTACAGGGAAAAGCAAGAGGAAAATATTAAAATAAAATAT
>OMAQ01001319.1_pt1 | contig 10834 bp, 9 predicted proteins | sample 1673461 | NCBI WGS metagenome assembly OMAQ01 (sample SAMEA103958112, study PRJEB25191) | human gut metagenome | biome: human-associated habitat [ENVO:00009003]; feature: intestine environment [ENVO:2100002]; material: feces | place: Germany | collected 2013/2015
CACGACGGATGAAATAGCGGTAGCCGTCGGCCTTGTCGCACTCAATCTCTATGCCGAAAAGGTTGGCTATCTCCTCACGGTAGCGGTGGAAAGTGCGCACACTGAGCTCCTTGCCGTCGATGTTGCTCGATGATTCAACCCAATCATTACAAATCTCCTGTATCGTCATGTGGCGACGCTCCAACTTGCCTATCAGCCAACAATAAAACTTTGCCCTGTTGTCCATAACCTTATTATATGATAAAACTGTTTGTAGTAGGAGGTGCGGCGTCTCGCCGCACAACCTTGCACAGCGAGGACGCTGTGCCTCCTATCTTCCCTCTTCCCGCCCTCGTTTTCTGTAGCCTATAGCCGGCAAATGGTAGTGCGCTGTGAGTTGTGCTGCCTCATATCGCTAAATATGATAAGGCATGCCCGTGTACCCTGTGCCCCATGCGCTGTGCGTGCCTGTGCATAAGGTGGATATTCAGCCCCTTGGGTGCTGTCGTCAGTCTTGCCGCCACTATTGCGCCCAGAAAACTACTCTTCTGAAGTCTTATTCGACCAACTGCCTTATTCGACCAACTCTACCGTCCAGTTGAGTTCTTGAATCTTCAAGTCAAGCTCCCGGAGTTGTTTGGAGTATTTGTCCACCTCCTTGTGGAGCTCCCTGACATCCACCGTGCGGATAAATCGGATCTCGTTCTTGCCAAAGCGTGTATCGTTGGAGGCAATCTGATTGACGATATTCCCCATGATGGCCACACGCTTGGACAGGACATCACGGCGGGCAATCAGTCGTGTCAGCGACTCCCCGTCAATGGTGGCGTGTACGTTGGTCATGTTGATGCGGTAAATCAAATCCTCAATCTGATTGAGGCAGTCGTCAAGCTCCTTGCGCAGCTCATCGACATCCTCTACCGGCTCGTCGCCCTCCTGTATCTTCGCGCTCTCCCTGATACGGAGGCCGAGCGCGTTGATTTTGTTTTTCAGTTCGGCTCTAAGGCTTAACGCTTCAGCTAACTTCATATTCTTCGTTTTTTACGTTTCTGTGTGCAAAGGTAATGCTTGTTTCTGCCCAAAGCTGTCACAGGAGATAATTATCTTTTCAAGAAAGTCTCTATCACCTTGTACCACCAGTCCCAGGAGTAGCCGACGGAAGGATGGTTGACCGCCATCACTTTCACGTGTCCGCCACCACTGAGGGCGTAGCTGCCGGCATAGACCGTGTAGCCGTCGATGGTGATGTCGTCGCCGTCCTGCCATCGCTCGCCGCCAGGCATCTCTCCCCACAATCGGTTGCCCCAGGCGATGATATACTGAGGACGGTATTGGTCGAGAACACTGAAGAAGGCTTCCTCGGCCTGACGGTACTCTGCATCCGTACCCGCCTTGCGCGGTCCGCCCATCGCCACCTGCAGATAGTTGTAGAACAGTACGCTCTGCCAGATGCGTTGCCGCTCCTGCCAGTCAGTCTCGTGCCCTACGAGGCTGCGCTCAAACTTCAGGAACGTACTCATCCACCGTTCGCGCGGCTTATCCTCATTGAGATAATCGCTGACGACGCCATTGGTAAACGCCATGCACTCGCGGTGATTAGAAACGTTGCCACAATCGGCGCAGCCCTCATCGCAGTAGTGGCTCTCGCCCAGCACCATGATGCGCTTGCCAAAGATGCCACCGGTAGTATAGTCCTTGCCCACAAAAGGCTGAAAGAAAGTATTCATATAGTTAAGAATTAGAAGTTAGGAGTTCGTAGTTCCGTGAAGCTCGTCCATCTGTTTCCAAATGCTCCTGTAGATGCTCTTGTTGAGCCCTAAAAATGAGTTGGGGCAGGTATGGTAGCTGCCGCACTTAGGGCATCTGAGTGGTTGCGACATGGCGGTCGCGTTCCACTCGATGTCCATTCCCTTGAATTTGTGTCCGCAGTTGTCGCAGACAAATGTTGTCATTCCTCTAAACATATCGCTTTCGGTTTATGGTTTATGGATGCAAAGATAAGTAATAGACGTGTCAAATGATGTCAGAGTTTGGAATATTTTTGCCTATCACAAGAAGATGTTCACGCATCCCATGAGTGTTCCAAGCAGCGCACCAAGCCACACGATGGCCCTCAGCTCCTTGTTCATCACTTGCAGAATAAGCTTCTCCGTCTCGTCCATATCCATCTCGTTGATGCGCTCGCGGACGATGGCGCTGATGTCGACGCTCTCAAGGATCTTGGGCAGATGCTCGGTGATGATGGTCTTGTAGATAGAAACCAGCGTATTCACGGCATCAGCGAGCTTCGCGTCCTGCCCCGCCAGCAGATTCTTTACCGGTTTTGCGAGCAACTTGTCGGTCTCACTGCCAACGAGATTGCTGATGATGGCATCACCGTTCTTCTGCAATATCTCATTGACGTTCTTGGCCAGAAACTGCTCTACCGGCTCACGCAACATGTCGAGGAACTTGGTGATGACACTTCCTGTTAAGAGCAGTTTGGCTGCCATGCCAAGTCTGCCCATCAGTCCTCCTATCTCGGAAAGAATGTCTGCGCCCCCGTTAGAAGTAATCTTCTCACCGACATACGTCATTGCAGCTTTGGCCACCTGCCGACCCAATTCGGGATCTGAAATTTTGTCGTGCATCTGCCGCGTAAGGCCTTCTTTCGCACTGTCTGCCAGCGTCGCCACTTCCTCGCGTGAAAGGTAATGCTCCAAGAATTGACTGACGGATTCTTCATTGACTTTCTGCTTGGCAATGAACTCCTCAATCGATGCGCGCACCCTGCCCACCATGTTGTCCGACAGCAGATACTTTTCCAGTACTTCCTGGCTCATCAGATTATCGCTGATGACCGTACCCACGGCTTCAGCTATCCGACCTTTCTCTTTCGGGATAATGCCGGGAGTGAACGGCACCCGCCATCCCATGATGTGTTTTGCCGTATGCGGACGGAACAGCATGCGGATAGCAATGTCGTTGGTGACATAGCCGATGACGCCACCAACCAATGGAGGAAGTATGTAAGTCCAAATCATGAAATATAACTGGGCAAAGTTGAGAATCAGAAATGTGAGTGATACAAATAAAAGGGATGGCAGCAAAACCTCCCATCCCCCTAATGTCACAAACGGACTCTATGCCAGATTAATCGAACGGTAGCCGAACTTAAACATCAGCTTCAGCCGCCAGTCATGATCTTCAGCATTGAGCTTTATTACCGGCTCATCATGTGTTGACAAGGTACTAAACTTATCAATTTCCTCTGCTGGTATTGGCTTCCGCTCATAGAGAGCCTTTTTCATCAGTAAGGCCGTTATAGCCTTGTTAACAGGCGACTCTGTTTTTACATATACAACATTGTCCGGCTCTACCTTGACCTTGGTCGTTGTTGTGTTGCGAACGTAGTCTGCCTTTCCGAACGTACGTTTGTACGCCTTCTTAACAGTTCTGTAACTCATAGTGAATTTTTTGTTGTTAAACGTTGTTATCATAGTATGCCATCAAGCTTGGCATATATTGTCTTTTGCTCCTCCACAGCTTTGTCAATGGCGGCAAGGCATCGGGACTTGAAGGTCTGAAGGTACTGGCGGTAAGCTTCAACGCTCTTCTGTTTCTCTACAGCAGAGAGTTCAGACGATACGGTCATCATGGGGATATCCAAGACAGACGTAGTGAGGATGGTCTGAATGGCTGTGTTCTTCTTCTCTTCATCGATATCAAGAGACTGTATCTCGCTTTTGAGTTTGCCCTTGTTGTCCTCTACAGCCTGCTTCCACTCGCCAAACAGATGTTTCTGTATATCGGACAGTTGAGCATACAACCTGTTGGTTAACTGGTAATATTTCGGCTCCGACGACACGTTGGCCGGTGTGGATTTATTTCCACCTGCCACCTTCTTGGCAATACCGCCCGCAAGGACGACTCCGCCAAGTACACCTATTGCAACTTTGCTCAATGCAATACCACCTATTAATATAGCTGCCCCACCAACCATCAAGGCTGTCGCTGCCTTGCCGTTTGCAGACGGGCTACTCCCACTCTGTACTACTGGCGTAGGACTTGGTAAACTTATTCTGCCAACACCATTACTTGCAAATGCAGCCAGTTCGCTCCGCTTGGAGTCGAGGGCCGCGTTGTATTTGTCGATTATGCTCATAACTTTTGCTTTATCTTATCAATCTCAGCAATGGCCTCTTTGTATTGGGCCAGTTCTTGCTCTTTATTTTCCAAGTCCTTGTCAAGTTGGGCGAGATAAGCACCTATGCTTTCGTTAGCCTTTCTTTTCAACTCTTCTTTACGGCCTTTGAAGACATCTGTAACACCATTCTTCGAAGCTTCAAGCATGGTCTTCATGTCGTCTTGGAAAGCACTGCAAATTCGCTGCACATCTACACGTATCTTGTCTTTCTTTTCATTGGCTTCAGTCTTCATATTTGAGCGAGCCTCGCTTTCCTCCATTGAGCCGAAACTTGTAGTAATCTCACAGTCTTGTGCAGCGTTTATCACTTCTTCCTTTGCTCGCTCAACGATGTTCTTTAGTTCGAGGGTTTTTTCGTTGCTCATTTCAGCAATCGTCTCCGCGAGAATGTCCCTCAAGCTGTCGGCATCCACATGAGCCTCGGTGTCACGCTTCTCGGCCTCGGTGATAATATATCCTATCTCTTTATCGATGGCGTTCAATATTTTGTCCGTGCCTTGTTCCCAGGACTGTGCAAGTTCGTCAGCATACCGTTTGAAGTCTTTTACTAGCGTATCAATGAGCTTCTGTGCGTCAACTTTACGGTAAGAGAACTGAAAAGACTTGTCACTTCCCCAAAAAGTAGATTTGCGATTTGCCGTCACCTCCTCGTCAGTTGTAGGTATTGTGCCATTCCAAGAAAGAGAGACAGAGTTCCAAGCTCGCTTGCGCATTTCTTCGGCCTTTTGGTCGCAGACATTAGCAAGTCTTTCTACGCTTCTCTTGAAGTCATTACCTATTTTCTCTGTAGCTTCCCGTACTTTCTTCTTCTCTGATACATCTGTGCTGTCGAGGAACTTCACATGGTCGGCAAGTGCGCGCCGCTTGTCGTCAATAGCCTTGGTAAGGTTCGTTGTGGCATTGGCGAAATAGCCGTTCATCTTGTCTTGTATGATCTTGTCACGATTCTTGATGAACACTCCATCAAGATACTTGTCGCGAATCTCGTCGATGTTGGCAAGGTTGAAGAACGTGTCCTTAATGTCCTCATCGGTGCCAAAGTTGCTCGGATAAAACCGTTTCATCTGTTCTACGACATGTGCCTCAACCGTATCCCAACGGTCACGGGGCTTCTTGTAAATGGAGAAACCTATGCCCGAGCTGACCGTGAACCGAGGCTCCTCGCCTTTGTAGTCTGCCGTAGCAAGATTGCGACGGAACTGTTTTTTCAACTGTCGCTCGCAGTCTTCCCATGCATCGGCAAGGGCATCCGGGAACTTTGTGCCAACATCTTGCAGCACAGAGTCGAATTTGCTGGCAATCAGCACCACCGTGCCAATGCCCTCAGAGCCGATGCGCCCTGAGAGGAAGTTTACGTCGGTGCTGTCGAAGAATCTTCCCGAATAGCTGAGCAGGAACACGCCGTGGCATTCACGCATGAACTCACGGGTCCTGTACTCGCGCGACTGAATAGGGTCGTTGACGCCCGGGGTGTCCACAATGCGGAGGTCTTTCAGCCGTTCATCGTTGAGATGGATGGTAAGACTCTTGACAACGGAGGTAAAGCGACCATCAGCTCCCACATAGTCGGCAAGGATGTCCTGCAGGTCACGGATGTCGGAGAAAGCCTTCGTGTCTGCCTTCATGTTTACCTTGGCGCGGGCAGCAGGGCTGCAGTTGCTTACAAGCTCCTTAGCCGATTTCGCGTCGTCTGGTAATCCTAGTTGCTTGGCTATTTCTTCGTCGTTAAGAGCCTGTGCCACCTGTGGATTGTTCGCTTTGAAATCGGAAATGGCATTGTCATACTCCCGGGCCTTACCCTCAAACGTACTCCACTCACGATCGTTATAGTAATCTACAGAGAATTCGTTGTCCTCGCCATATTCCAACACGGTCAGACCGGCTGTCATGGGCGTTGAGGCACGTGGCAATACGTTTTCGCCATCAAAGAACAGCGAATTGAGAAAAGAAGATTTGCCTGCTTTTACTTGACCAACAACACCAATCTTCAAAACCTTGTTGTCACCAAGCACGGTGTCAGCGCCCTTGCGATAGGTTTCGAATGCTTCTTTCAATTTGAGGAAAGTATCACGAATCTTTGCATTCTCGTTATGCTCTCCATGCGTCAGTCCGTTTTCTATATCAGTGATGGCCTGACTATAATTCTCTTTGTTAATGGTCATATCGTTAGAATTTAGCTATCCATTTTTCAAACATATCGTTTTCGGCAAGCTTTGCGAGTGGCTTCGACTCGTCCACAAGACTTTTGTCATAGTCGATGAGCATCTCGCAGATGTCGCGGCAATGATACATAGCCGCCGTCTCCAAAGCGTTGTAGCCACGCTTGTCTTTCATGGTGAGGTCAACATCCTGATTGATGAGGAACTTCATCATCGTGTTGTTGCTGCACCGGGCGATGTAGGTCAGTGGCGAAAAGCCTTGTTCGTTGCAGGCAGTGAGGTCCACACCCTTGGAAAAGCAGTTGAGAAACTGCTCGGTATTGTCAGCAGCGATGGAGGAGAAAATATCGTTTTCTCCATTCTGTTGAATACCCTCAAGATGTGCGTTAATACGCTTCAGTTCTTTCACGGCATGATCATAGCAGGATTTCAAAAGCTGTGAGCTTTCTATCTTCTCTTTGCCAACAAGCTCCTTAAACTTCCTCAGCAGCTTTATTCCGCCTACGGTTTTGTTGTATGCGTTTAAGACATCCTCTTTGTTAGACTCGTCTGACTTCTCCTGGTCCTGGCAAATAGCTTTTACTAAATCGAGCACTTGCTTACGGTCCTCTGATTTCCAATATTGATAATGAGGCGGGTCCTTTTTCAAAAATTTTTCATATCTACCGTAAGCCTTATCTGTACGACGTGATAGACTCGAAGCATCACTGAAAAATCCAACCTTTTCGGACCATTCGGACTCGCGGTCAAAAGCTTTTCCCCATTCACCAACGACTTTCACCACGTCGTTGTGATATTGGCTGGATGCATCAAGAATCTCATCATAATTGGTAATCAATATATCTTCCAATGTTTCTACCAGTTCTTTTCTATACTCTTTTTCGTCGTTGGCGTTTCTGAAGGAGTTATCTTTTGCATCGACAAGTTTCTGGCGTTCATTTTCAAATTCGCTAACCTTATCGTCAAGTTCTGTCAATGTTTGGTCAAAGTACGAATACAGCGAATCTTGCCAATAGCTGAAGTCCTTGGCTGGTGGCATGTCTTTCTTCAACTTGTCGATAATGCTGGCAAATGCAACAGAAAACATTTGTCCGCCATTTCGTTTGGCTCTAAACGACACAGCTGAAGTCACTTTTCCTAAGCATGAACAGGCAATGATGTCAACAGGCTGGACTACCAAGCTCTTCTCGCATATTTCGGCAGCCCTTTTCAAAATATTTTCCACCTCGCCCTCAGGCTTTTTGTCCATCTTCGTGAAAACGATAAGCAATGATGCGTCTTCCTTGTCTCCAACGGCATCGTTCAGAACTTCAATGTCACGCTGAGTTATTGTGCCGGCCTCTATATCAATGCACCAGATAATGGCATCTGCTGACGATAGAGCTTTCACTGCAGTATCACGGTCTGTTGTACTATTTTCCACGTTTGCGGCCTCTGAATTATTATATCCAGGAGTGTCCACAAAGGTCAGTCCATCAATATGATTTGGACTACCTGCCGAAGGGATGTCGATATACAGTGTGTCTAAAACCGTCGCTACATAAACTTTAGACTTGGATGAATGCTGGATACAGTCAAGAACCTCTTTGTCAAGAAGCACCAATTGTTTCTTTATGTTGCGTCCTTTGACTATCAGCTTATTTGTATTGTTTGAGCAATTCAGATAAGTGTTAATCATGGACACAGGTTCGATGCCAGTAGGAAGGACCTTACCAATTCCTGTAAGACTATTGAGAAATGAAGATTTACCTGAGCTGAAACCACCACCCACAGCAATGATTCTCGAAGGTTTGCCATTCGTCCTCTCTATCTCTGTCGGTGCGTCAAGAGCAATTTCAAACTTCAAATCATTACCCAAAGAGTTTTTATGAGTGTTAATGAAATCGATGGAGTCTTCATTGGCATCTTCTACCAGCTTGTCGAATTTCATTACTTCATCATAGAATTTCTGAGACAAGTTATCAGAATATTTGTAGAAAGGTAAAAACTCATCATCAACAGCTGTGTCCGTTGCTGATGTCATGATGTGCGCAATCAAGTTGAGGGCCATTTGCGGACTCTCATACTTATTCACCTTTAGAATGTTCGACTTGGGCTTCTTGCCTTTTGCCGCATCCTTCTTTCTAAGATTGTTTAATCCCATTATCTGTAAGATTATATGTTCTAATATTATGGTCTGCCAATGAATTTGGCAGGCCATAATTGGAACAGGGGGGTATTGTATAGCTTTATCTTATAATTCTTGCGCCAAAGTATTGAGCTTCCCTACGCACTCCTGCAGTTCTGCCACCTTCTTTGCCGCAGCCTCTTTCTCCAACTGCTGTTGCTGCTGTATGGCACGTATGTTGTCGTCGTACTTCTGCGTCTCGCTCTCGATAAGCTGCTTCAGATTGTCGTCAACCTGTCCGCGCTGTTCACGGATCATTTCCTCCATCTGTGGCCGCATGGCCTCTACTATCTTGCAGATTACGGTAGAAGAAATCTTTTCGCTCAGCTCGCTTATCTTCTGCTCCTTGCTCTTGCCAAAGATGAGACGCAGAATGTCTGGAATGATGTTGATGGCGATGGTGACGACCGGACCGATAACCTTGCCCAGGGTCTTAAACAGTAGCCCCAGTCCTTTGTAATTAACAAAACGCTCGGCAAGTTTGTCAAGGCCTTTCTTCAGCAACCCCTCCAATACGTCCTTGCCGACGAGGTTGCCTACAAGTTCTTCGGCACCAGACAAGGCCTTGTTGTCTTTGTCGTTGAGTATCTCGTCTGCCTTGGCTGAGAATTCCTGCACAGCCTGACCGATAACATCTTGATACTCTGTAATCTCGCGTTTGAAAGATGTGACAATGACCGGACGGATAATGGTCAGCAACTCCTGCTTGAATACGTTCATGTCCTGCCCATTATATAATAATGTGGCGAGATACCCTGCTTTAGCTCGCAATGCAGCGGCAATGTCATTGAGAATGTCATCGGCGGAGCCTTCAACCGACTGTGCGGACTCAGACTTATGCCTCAGCCCGTTGATGGCATTTTCCTTTTCTTCTTTCAGCTTTTGTATCTTGTCTTCGAAGTGGCTCTTGTCCTGAAGAAGGAGCTGCATCTGCATCTGCAGTTCCGAAATGTAGCCATTGATGAGCCCTTTCACAAGTGGCTCATACTTTGTCTTGATGATCTGCTCCGAGTCAATGGAGTTGAGAATGTCCATCACTCCTGCAAAGTCCTTGTTTACGGCGGAGCTTGTTGCTACCTTTGCATCGCTGCCAACATACAAACGGGCAATCTTCTCTACAGTAGCTTTGATACCAGGGATATCCTCGACAGACTTCTTGTCTACCTTGGAAATGACTACTGCAACATCAGCGCCATACTTCTTCACCTCGTCAATAAAATTGATGGCTGTTTGGCGAAGAGTTCCACCTTCTGCGTCTGTGAGAAGCACAAAGTAGTTACCATCTTGTATGTAGTGTAGAATAGCGTTGTTGTGTGCCTCGATGCCGGAGTCAATACCAGGCATGTCAACAATGACGATGTTGCGGTCAAACTGGCTTTTCACGAAGTCGTTGTTGATGTAGACCTTAACAAAATTCTTAGGAGTAAGGTTAAGGTTCTTGATTTGCGAAAGTCCAGTGGTCTGTACGAGTCTGTCGTCCTCCCATACCTCAAGCTTCTCCTGTGTGTCATAGTAAAGTTCATAAGACACAGCAGTCTCAGGAAGAATATTGGTTGGCAGCAGATCCACTCCAAGCATTGCGTTGAGAAGAGAACTCTTTCCTGCATTGAAGTCGCCGACAAACGGCACTTTGATGTAGGAATCCTTGCGCAACTGTGCCCCAAGATCGTCCTTATTGGCAGTTGCTTTTTTTACAGACTCTTGATTGCTGAAATTAGGAGCAGCTATTGAGAAGGCTTTCTCAACAATGTCAATGAAATGTGATATCTTTTCCATAAAATCAGGTTTAAATGGTTATTTTTCTTAGTTAGGAAGAAAAAAAGCGTGAGCAGACTCCTATCCAATCTGTTCACGAAGGCTCTGGTAAACCCGAATCGGCAGATTAGCAGAAGTAGCTCACGCATATACATACGCGAGCATCGTTCACTGCTACCTTACCGATCATTTCAAATGTACCAGATTTTCGTGAATCGAATGGCAGTGTGATGCAAATCACTTTATCCTCAATGTCTGATAATGACCTATTAAGATCAAAACCAATGGCAAACTTACGAATTTTATTTGAAGTTGCCAATATTTTGATGAAGTTTTTTGCTACTTCTGCTATATTTCTACTTTTTCATACTATCTTTTTCTATTTCATTCATCTCTTCACCCAGCTTCTTCCACCATTCGTGGAGTAGTACAATCCCTTGGTGGTGTTGGCGAGCAGGGTGTTGCCCTCGTCCTGCAGGTTGAGGAAGTCGCCGTAGGAGCTGTTGACACAGCGGGGCGAGAAGCTGCGGCCGGAGTTGGTCGAGACATAGAGGCCACGGGAAGTGGCGGCAAGAATCTCACGGCCCA
>OMAQ01001323.1_pt1 | contig 10816 bp, 9 predicted proteins | sample 1673461 | NCBI WGS metagenome assembly OMAQ01 (sample SAMEA103958112, study PRJEB25191) | human gut metagenome | biome: human-associated habitat [ENVO:00009003]; feature: intestine environment [ENVO:2100002]; material: feces | place: Germany | collected 2013/2015
CGGCGTCGAAGTCGATTTCCTTGGCGTGCTCGATAAACTTCGATACTACCACGGGGTGGTCTTCGCTCACGTTGGCGGCAAGTTGCAAGAAGCGGTGAAGCTCCTCGTCGTTGGAGCAGACATTCATCGCCGCGCCAGAGAGAACGTAAGAAGGACGCACAAGGACAGGGAAGCCAACGCGCTTCACGAACTCATCGATGTCGTCCATGCTCTTGAGCGCGCTCCATTCCGGTTGGTTGATGCCTAACTCGTTGAGCATCTGCGAGAACTTGGCACGATCCTCAGCATGGTCAATGTCCTTGGCCTGTGTGCCAAGGATTGGCACGTTTTGCTCGTCGAGATACATGGCGAGGTTGTTTGGAATCTGTCCGCCCGTGGAGACGATGACACCGTAAGGCTGCTCCATGTCGATGATGTCCATGACGCGCTCGAAGGTGAGCTCGTCGAAATAAAGACGGTCGCACATGTCGTAGTCGGTCGACACTGTCTCTGGGTTATAGTTGATCATGATAGACCTGTAACCCTGCTTGCGGATGGTGTGCAGGGCTTGCACGCCACACCAGTCGAACTCAACGGAAGAGCCTATGCGATAAGCTCCTGAGCCAAGCACGATAACCGAGCGGTGGTCGCTGGTAAAGTCGATGTCGCTCTTTACGCCCGCGTATGTGACGTATAGGTAATTGGTCTGCGCAGGATACTCGGCGGCAAGGGTGTCAATCTGCTTTACCACAGGCAGGATGCCGTAGTTCTTGCGAAGACTGCGAATCACGAGCATGGCCTTGTGCATGTTGCCAATCTCTTTCTCAAGGTTGACAGCACGGGCAATCTGGAAATCGGTGAAGCCGTAAACCTTGGCCTCGCGAAGCAATTCCTTGTCGAGAGTGTTGACATTGCACTTCTTCAAGCGCTCGTCTATGTCGATGATATGTTTTAGCTTATAGAGGAACCAGCGGTCAATCTTGGTAAGGTCGTGAATCTCGTCGACGGAGTAACCTTTGTGCATGGCTTTTGATATGACAAACACACGCTTGTCAGTTGGCTCACGGAGCGACTTGTCGATATCTGATATTTCCAGCTCCTTGTTTTCCACGAAGCCGTGCATGCCTTGTCCGATCATTCGGAGACCTTTCTGTATGGCTTCCTCGAAGTTGCGACCGATGGCCATTACCTCACCCACCGACTTCATGCTGGAGCCTAACTCCTTGTCAACGCCACGGAACTTGCTCAAGTCCCAACGTGGAATCTTGCAGACCACGTAGTCGAGTGCCGGCTCAAAGAACGCTGACGTGGTTTTAGTGACAGAGTTCTTCAATTCGAAGAGGCCATAGCCCAATCCGAGTTTAGCGGCAACGAAGGCGAGAGGATATCCAGTAGCCTTGGAAGCCAATGCAGACGAGCGAGAGAGGCGCGCGTTGACCTCGATTACGCGGTAGTCCTCAGAGTTGGGGTCGAATGCGTATTGCACGTTACATTCGCCCACTATGCCGATGTGGCGCACGATCTTGATAGACAGCGCGCGCAGCTTGTGGTATTCAGAGTTGGTGAGGGTCTGCGATGGCGCGATGACGATACTCTCGCCCGTGTGGATGCCCAATGGGTCGAAATTCTCCATGTTGCACACCGTGATACAGTTGTCGTAACGGTCGCGCACCACTTCATATTCTATTTCCTTCCAACCTTTGAGGCTCTTTTCCACAAGGACCTGCGGAGAGAATGAAAATGCCTTTTCGCAAATCTTGCGTAGCTCTTCATCGTTGTTGGCAAAGCCAGAGCCGAGGCCTCCGAGCGCGTAAGCTGCGCGTATGATGACGGGGTACCCTAAGTCCTTCGCGGCCTTGAGAGCCTGGTCCATGTCTTCGCAAGCCTCGCTCTTGATGGTGTTGATGTTTATCTCGTCGAGCTTTTCCACGAAACGCTCGCGATCCTCCGTGTTCATGATAGCGCTCACAGGTGTGCCGAGCACTTGAACATTGTATTTCTCCAATACGCCACTTTCCTCAAGTTCCACACCACAGTTGAGTGCCGTCTGTCCGCCGAAGGAAAGAAGAATGCCGTCTGGGCGTTCCTTGGCTATGACGCGCTCCACGAAATATGGTTGCACGGGAAGGAAGTAGATTTGGTCGGCCACGCCTTCCGATGTTTGCACCGTGGCGATGTTCGGGTTGATGAGCACCGTCTGTATGCCTTCTTCGCGTAGGGCTTTTAGTGCTTGAGAGCCAGAATAGTCGAACTCGCCAGCTTCACCAATCTTAAGTGCGCCAGAGCCTAACAGGAGAACCTTCTTGATATTTTGATTTTTCATTGTCTCAGTCTTTCAAAGTGTCTATGAATTTGTCGAACATGAACTCGGTGTCTATAGGACCCGAGCAAGCCTCGGGATGGAACTGTGACGAGAACCAGGGGTTTGTCTTGTGGCGTATGCCCTCGTTTGAGCCGTCGTTCATGTTTACGAAAAGCTCTTCCCACTCAGAGCCTAATGTTGAGGCGTCGACGGCGTAACCATGGTTCTGCGAGGTAATGTAGCAATGCTCTGTCCCAACGAGGCGTACTGGCTGGTTGTGGGAACGGTGGCCGTATTTGAGCTTGTAGATAGAGGCTCCTGCGGCCTTGCCGAGGAGTTGGTTGCCCATGCAGATGCCGCATATCGGCTTACGGCTCATGCTCAACTGTTTCTTTAAGACATCCACGGCAGGCTGGCATGTGTCAGGGTCGCCAGGCCCATTGGCAAGGAAGAGGCCATCGAAGTCCATGTCGGTGTAGTCGTAGTTCCATGGCACGCGGATAACCTCCACGCCTCTATTGATGAGGCAACGAATGATGTTGGCCTTTACTCCACAGTCGACAAGCACCACTTTCTTTCCAGCTCCCTCATTGTAGCGGATGACTTCCTTGCACGACACCTTGTCCACGAAGTTCACGCCCGAATAGTCAGCGTGTGGCACGTTCCCTGGCTCATCGTCAAACACGATAGACCCCATCATGACGCCATGCTCACGCAACACCTTGGTCAACAGTCTTGTATCTATGCCCGTGATGCCAGGTATGTGTTCACGTTGAAGCCATGAGGCAAGCGTCTCCACGCCATTCCAGTGGCTGTATTGCTCGCTGTAGTCGGAGCATATCATGGCCGCGACATAAATCTTGTTGCTCTCCATGAATGTGGGCAGGCCGTTTTTCTCAAATGTGAATGGTGGCACGCCATAGTTGCCTATCAGTGGATAGGTGAACGTAAGGATTTGCCCGGCATAAGAAGGGTCGGTCAATGATTCGGGATAACCCATCATGGCGGTGTTGAAGACAACTTCGCCTGCTACGGGTGCGTCGTAACCGAAAGAGCGGCCATGAAACTTTGTGCCGTCAGATAATATCAAAGTAACATTTTTCATCTGTTGTTGTTTTATATGCCTAAATTCATGCAACCATAAACATTCTCATAATAATTGATGAATGCCTTAATGCACATCTTGTTTCCGCCTGGGGTGGGGTAGTAACCCGAGAAATACCAATCGCCTTGATTTTCCGGTATTGCTTTGTGGAGACCGTCGAGCGACTGGTAGACAATGTCGACGGGAGTCGTCATGTCGTCAGGTTTAAGCATCTCCACTATTTTCCTGTTTATCTCTTCTTCAGTGAATGGCTGGTAAATGTCGCGCACATGGTTCACCATCTCATTTGTCGGCTTCTCGAGCTCGGCCTTGCAAGCCTTGTAGGTGTCGTGTATCAGATGCTCCATGCCTCGGTCGTGTATGAGGGCTATAGTGGCGCGGAACACGCAGAACTCCTCAAGCCTTGGCATGTCGATACCGTAGTAGTCGGGATAACGAATTTGTGGAGCAGAGCTTACAATGACAATTTTCTTTGGATGCAACCTGTCGAGAATGTGGAGGATGCTCTCCTTCAGTGTCGTGCCACGCACTATGCTGTCGTCTATGATTACGAGATTGTCCTTGTATGGCTCAATGGAACCGTAAGTGACATCGTAGACATGAGCGGCAAGGTCGTTTCGTGCCGTGCCTTCCGTGATGAACGTGCGCAGCTTGATGTCTTTCCAGGCCACTTTCTCGGATCTGACATCGCGGTTGAGCATTGCTTCAAGCTCATCGCGAGAAGGCTTGTGTCCCAAGGCCAGGATGTCGTTAATGTCTTGTTCCCTTTGGTAATTCTTGAATCCGTCGAGCAAGCCGTAATAAGCCACCTCTGCCGTATTGGGTATGAATGATATGACCGTGTGCTCAGTGTCGCCGTCAACGGCTTTGAGCACTTTAGGAGTCAACTGCTCTCCCAGCTTTTTGCGCTCACGGTAGATATCCCTGTCTGAACCGCGCGAGAAGTATATGTGCTCAAATGAGCACTTATAGTTTTCCTCTTCCTTTAGTATTTGTTGTTCCGTGGTGTTACCATCGTTTCTCACGATTAGCGCGGCTCCAGGAGTGAGCTCGTGTATCTCGTCGTATTCGAGGTCGAATGTGGTTTGAAGTACGGGCCTTTCAGATGCCACGGCCACGATTTCGTCGTTCTTATACCAAAAAGCGGGACGAATGCCATGAGTGTCTCTCATCGCAAACATCTCGCCGCTTCCGGTGATGCCACACATTACGTATCCACCGTCGAAATGATTCATCGTTGTCTTGAGGACATTTTCCACGCGAACATGGCTGTCGATGTAATCTGTGATGTCGGTGTCTTGTAATCCTTGTTTCTGAGCTTCCACGAAGTTGCGCTCCACCTCGCGATCCAACCTGTGGCCCATGAGCTCAAGCGTTATATAAGTGTCACTGTATATACGTGGGCATTGTCCTTGCTGGGTCAGGGTCTTGAATACGTCTTCAACATTTGTCATGTTGAAATTGCCGCAGATGCAAAGGTTTTTCGCTTTCCAGTTGTTTCTTCTCAAGAATGGATGCACATACTTCACGCCACTCTTTCCCGTTGTGGAGTAGCGCAAGTGCCCCATGTAAAGCTCGCCTGCGAAAGGAAGTTCGTCATAGGCATCAGTGTCTATGTCCTCTTCCTTCATCACTAGCTTTATTTGCCTGTTGGCCTCATTGAATATCTCCGTGATGGCGTTGGCGCCTTCTGCCCTTTCCCTGAACATGTATTCGTGTCCTGGCTTGGTGTTGAGCTTCACGGAGGCTATGCCTGCGCCTTCTTGACCGCGGTTGTGCTCTTTCTCCATCATCAGATAGAGCTTGCCCAGTCCCCATTTCCATGAGCCATATTTCTTTTGGTAATAGCTGAGGGGTTTCAGTAGGCGTACTAAAGCAACGCCGCAATCCTCATGGATATTGTTTTCCATTTATTATGAATGCTTGGTTATGTGTTTATTTCAAGATTGTCAATACCAGTGACGCCACGGTGGTGGCCCAACCTAAGACCGTGACCCAAAGCGTTGTCCACTGGCCAGTGGAAGATTGCACAGTCTTCTGCTTTGTCGGCTGGACGTAGACAATGTCGTTTTGCTTAAGATAATAATATGGGTCATTGAACACTCTCGCGTCGTTCATGTTGAAACGATGCGTGTGCTTCTCGCCTGTGGAGTCCTCGCGCACCAACAGCACGTTTGTGCGCTTTCCGTACATGGAGATGTCGCCAGCCTGTGCCAAGGCCTGGACGATGTTTATCTTCTCGTCTGGCACTTCGATTACCTTCGAGCCAAGCTCTCCTATCATGGTGACGCGGAAGCTCCTGAGCCTGCATATTACGACAGGCTTCTCTGAACGTGAGAGATAAGGTTTGAGCTTGTTTGAAATGGTATCTTCTATTTCCGAGTTGGAAAGCCCGCCCACGTGAATCCTTCCCAATACGGGAAAGTTGATGCAGCCTTCGTTGTCGACGAGGTATCCACGAATGTTATTATTGGTAGAACTGTTGGCCTCTGTACCCGAAAAAAGGTTGAACGGCTGTGAAACCTCCGGGTTGGTAGTCTTGACGATGATGGAAAGCTCGTCGTTAGGCATGATCCTTGTCACGGGAAGGCCTTTGGACGCTGACAAGTCTAATGTGTCAATGTTTTGGAAATAAGTGTAATGACGCATGCTTGAACAACTTCCCAAAGCGAGAAGTATGGCACACAGAACCGGGATAAAGAGGATTTTCTTCATTTTTTAATATAATGAATGCTTTATTGTGCAAAGGTAAGACTTATTTTCCAAAGTATAAAGGATTAGCTTGAAAATAATTTCTTGAAATAATTTGAATAGCATAAAAAATAAGTAATTTTGCAAAAGCAAAGGAATTAACTATTGATTGTCAATAACTGTATAATTTTTAACGTATGGCATCCGATGAAATATGGCTGTTGAAATGGCATGAGTACATGTCGTATCTTGATGCTAACAAGCACAGACCGTCCAAGTATCATGCAGAGGATATGGTTTTGGTCAATTGGCTAAAGTATAACCGTAGGCTGTTGAAAAACAACAAGCTAAGCCAAGCCAAGAAAGATAAGATGAAAATGCTCTTGTCAGAGGCCGACAAGTATAGAAGAGTCAATCAATACAGTTATTATCATAAATGATACTGCCTTCGCAATGAATAAAGTGCTGCTGATTTACACTGGTGGGACTATTGGAATGGGGCAAAATCCACAGACTGGCGCGTTGGAACCGCTTGATTTCAACCACCTTGAGGACTCCATGCCGGAATTTAACCTTATACGTACCAATGTGGACGTGTATCAGTTTACGCCACCTATCGATTCAAGCGACATGAAACCCAAAAACTGGGCGCAATTGGTGAGGATAATAGCGCACAATTACGACCAGTATGATGGTTTCGTGGTCTTGCATGGCACCGACACGATGGCTTACACGGCCTCGGCCTTGTCGTTCATGTTGGAGAACCTTACCAAGCCTGTGATTCTCACGGGATCACAACTTCCTATTGGACAGTTGAGGACTGACGGCAAGGAAAACCTTATTACCAGCATAGAGTTGGCGGCGATGAAAGACAAGTATGGCCATGCCAGGGTGCCTGAGGTTTGCATCTATTTCAGTGGGAGATTGTTGAGGGGCAACAGGTCCACGAAGATAAACGCGGAAGGCTTTTTCGCCTTTGACAGCTTCAATTATCCGCACCTGTGTGACGCGGGTGTCAATTTTGCCTTTCACGATCACCATATTCTCAAGCGCGACTTCTCCAAGCCCATGATTCCGCATTACGCCATGGACGAGAATGTATTGGTTTTTAGCATCTTCCCGGGCATTCAAGAGCGAATTTTCAGGAATGTGCTTAACTCCAGTTCGCTTCGTGGCATGGTCGTCAGGACCTTCGGCAGCGGCAACGCACCACACAACTATTGGCTGATGCCACTGCTGAGGCAAGCCGCCCAAATGGGAGTGGTGATAGTGAACATTAGCCAATGCGTAGCCGGAAGCGTGGTCATGGACAGGTATGACACAGGCTATCAACTCAAGGACATTGGGGTGGTGTCTGGTTTCGATGGCACCGTGGAGTCTGCCATCACCAAGCTTATGTTCCTACAGGCATTGCATTCAGACCCTAATGTCATACGCGGCTTAATGTGCCAGTCAATTGCCGGTGAGATAACAGTGTAGCCAGTTCTTGGAGAAGTAACGGTTTTGCCGGTTGTCTCTAAAACGTTTGTTTTGCTGGTTATGAAAAAAACGGCGCGGCCTAAATGAAATTAGGTCGCGCCGCATTATGGGATGCATTAATCCCAGTGCATAAAGGTTTTTACTAGCATGACAATTCCTATTGTTTGAACAACTCCTTTATTCCTCCGAGGCTTCCCATGAGGTTGCTTGCCTCGTAAGGCAGGAACACGGTCTTAGACTTGTCGCCAGCCGCGACTTGTTGCAGCATTTGAATATAGTTTTTCGCGAGCAGGTAGTTGGCGGGGTTCGTGGTTTGCCCCACGGCTTGCGTCACCTTCTCTATAGCCGCGGCCTCAGCTTCCGCCTTGCGTATGCGTGCCGTGGCTTCACCTTCCGCCCTGAGTATGGCTTGCTGCTTGTCGGCTTCGGCACGGTTTATGGTGGCAGCTTTCTCGCCTTCCGATTTCAGAATCTGCGCTTGCTTCTGACCCTCTGAAGTAAGAATAGTGGCACGCTTGTCGCGTTCTGCCTGCATCTGCTTCTCCATGGCTTGGAGCACGCTTTGTGGAGGCGTGATGTCTTGCAACTCGACACGGTTCACCTTGATTCCCCATTTGTTGGTCGCGTCATCGAGCACTCCACGGAGCTTGGTGTTGATAACGTCGCGCGAGGTCAGGGTCTGGTCAAGTTCCATCTCGCCAATGATGTTTCTCAGCGTGGTTTGCGTCAGCTTCTCAATGGCGTTGGGAAGGTTGTTAATCTCATAGACGGCCTTGAACGGGTCAACGATTTGGAAATAGAGCAGGGCGTTGATTTGCATTTGGATGTTGTCTTTCGTGATAACATTCTGCTTGTCGAAATCGTAAACTTGCTCCCTAAGGTCTATGTGGTTGCTGTAAGTGTAGCGTCCGCGTTGGTAAGTGACGATAACCTTGGCCTTGTCAATAAAAGGTATGATGATGTTTATACCTGGCTTGAGAGTGGCGTAGTATCTGCCTAATCTCTCAATGATGCGCGTCTCACTTTGCGGGATGATGACGATGGCCATCTTCGCGAACAAGAGTGCCAGCACTACGAGTGCTATTAAAACATAGAATCCAATCATGGTCTTATAGATTTAAGTATTAATAAATAAGTATGTTGTAAAGGTTAGGCTTTTGTGGCCAGTTTTTACAGTTCCTCAACGACTTTCACTATTATGCTGTCGCGAGACACAATCTTGACGTGTGTTCCCTTGTCCAGTGTTAATGCGGTATCTGCTATGGCTTTCCATTCGTCACCGTCTACTTTCACGTAGCCGGAGTGGTCTGGGCCGATAGGCTCTATCACGATGCCCGTGCGGCCGATAAGGGCATCGGCATTGCTCGGGCGATCGTCGTGGTGAGGATGGAGATATTTCATGGCAAACGGACGCACGCCAAACACGCAAAGTGCAGAGCCTATGGCGAATACCAATACTTGGATCCAAAGCGGAGTGAACAAAAGCGAGGCTATGATGGAACATGCGGCGCCCAAGGCGAAGCACATCAGGTAGAACGTGCCAGACGTGACTTCAAGTATCAAGGCGAAAACGCATGCCAATGTCCATACAAGCCAGAGGTTGGATGAAAGATATTCGAGCATAGGCTGAGATTTTGTGGTTTGTCGTTTGTATGTTCTGTTTTCCTTGTGTGCGCGTTATTTTTTGCGCTTTGTGGAAGCAGTCTTCTTTGTTGTAGTCTTCTTTGTTGTAGTCTTCTTCTTTGTCGTTTTCTTTGCCGTGGCCTGTGTGGTCTTGGCATATCCTGAGGCTTGGTAATACTTCAAAGCCTCGGGCATTTCGGCCTGCAATGCCGCTATGCGTTTGGCGTCAGAAGGGTGGTCGGATAGGAAGTCGCTTTGGTTGCTATTGCCTGAAGACATGCGCTGCCAGAATGGGATGGCGACCTCAGGGTCGTAGCCGGCCATGGCCGCGAAAATCAGTCCCATGTGGTCAGCCTCGCTCTCATCCTCGCGGCTGTATTTCAAGTTGGCGAGGTTGAAGCCCGTCTGTGCCACCTTCGTGGCTATTGTCGCGGCATCGCTGCCAACCACTTGTCCGAGCAACGCTCCGCCAATCTGCGTCCCGTATTGCTGGCGAATCTTCTTCGACATTTGTTCTGCTGAATGCTTTGCTACCGCGTGAGCTATCTCATGGCCGAGGACAATGGCAAGCGAAGACTCGTTCTGCGTGATGGGCAGGATTCCCTCATAGACCACGATTTTGCCGCCAGGCATGCAGAAGGCGTTGGCCTCCGAGTTTTGCACGAGGTTGAACTCCCAGGCGAAGTTCTTTATTTCAGATGACAGGCCGTTGTTCTTCAAATAGGTTTCCACGGCTGCTGCCAAACGTTGCCCCACGCGCTTTACCATAGCCGTGTTTTGTGCGTTGGTCGACACCTTGGCCGTTTTCATGAATTCAGAGTATTGCTTATTGCTAAGGCTCAACACCTCGGCGTCGGACACAAGCAGTGTGTGCTTGCGGCCTGTGATAGGCACGGTGGACGTGGTGCCGCATGCCGCCAACATCAATGTGGCGACGGCAGAAAGGATAATAAACTTGAAATGTCTCATTTCTTTAGTTTGCTTTTTATTATTGTTGTTTTTGCAAAGATAAAGAAATAAGACATTACAAGGCGCGCTTTTGTGTTTTTTAACACAGCTTATGCCAGCGCGAGCATAAGCGCGTCACTCGTATCTTATGGCCTCTATCGGGTCAAGCATCGCGGCTTTCTTGGCAGGGTACCAACCGAAACACTCCGGTGAACGTGCAAACCGCGAACGACATGGGTATGGTCCATGGCTCAATGTAGATAGGCCTTCCCGCCACCAACAAAAGAAGCATGCAAATTGGTCTGAAGGCTGCCCTGCAAAGCACATGATGCATACCAATTTACAGGATGAAAATATTTTACAAATAGTTGTCTGAGAATCGATTTTTTTCGACCAAGGTGTCTCTTGGTTGGAAATGACGCGATTATGGGCTATTTTGATAAAAGCCTGATTATTAACACTTTATATTTTTGACGGTTTTTTGGCGTTTCCAATTCACTAAAATGGCGTTGCCGTTACGGTGCAATCGCATCGCCGTTACGGTGCAATCGCGATGCCGTTACAGTGTAACGGCGACGCCATTACGCCGTAATCGCAAAAATTTTTGGCAAAAATCCTGTCGGTGGCATTGTCGAAGGGCGAAAGGCTACCCTTTTTCCGCTCTATTTGCCCCTGTTTCCAAGTGTTAA
>OMAQ01001330.1_pt1 | contig 10748 bp, 9 predicted proteins | sample 1673461 | NCBI WGS metagenome assembly OMAQ01 (sample SAMEA103958112, study PRJEB25191) | human gut metagenome | biome: human-associated habitat [ENVO:00009003]; feature: intestine environment [ENVO:2100002]; material: feces | place: Germany | collected 2013/2015
TTTTTGGGATTTTCCTATTCCATTCGTGATTAAGTAATATGCTGGAAAAGGAACTTGTTTTCCCTTGGCTGTATAATTGCCTATATAAAAACTTCCATTCGTTTCACAAGGTAGTACTTCTAATGGACCATTGTAAGGATCTGTGCTACTTTGGCTCAGAGTGGCATATAGTGCCGGAGATACCAGATCTTCTGGTTGGGGAGTGACAATGTCACAATCCTCGTTTTTACCGCACGAAGCTAGCAGTGCCAGTAAAGGTAAAAATAAAAACTTTCTCATGTACATCTTTAGTTTAGGTTTGAATACTCCCTATAACAAGATATGGATGAGAAAGTTTGAATGGTGTAGAAGAAAGTTATGCTTATACTTTCTCGGGAAAACTGGCTTTCAGGATTTCAAATGCCCGGGCATAATCTTTTTCGAAGACTAGAACCTTTATTTCCATTCCCGGAATATAAGCCAAAACTTGGGCTGTATACTCTCCCTGCAACATGGATTCTATACCTTCATTTTTTAGAAGATCCTGTAACATGTGTGCTCGGACATCACTTTTGAAAGAAGTAAGAATAACTGTTTTCATACTCGTTCCTTCTGTATCAGTTGTTTCTTTTTTCGATTTACAGTTTTGCAGAATCCGGCGTGCCACTTCTCCCGTTACATCACCGTCCTCTCCGTATGCTGCGCCTCTCTCATTGAACCGGCGTACTATTTCTTCGATGGTATCATCGCCTATTCCTGCTTCATCCAAACGGGTCTTAAGTCCTAAATTTCTAAAGAATTCTTCAGTCTTTTCTATGGTTAGCGATACTCGTACACTGGGAACTCCTGAAGTAACTCCCCAGATACGTTCGCCATATTGTAGTATTTTGTCACGCTTTTTGTCGGCGAGTGTCCGTAGAGTTCCGGGAAATACGATAGCCAGTGTCTGGCCGTGTGTCATGCCATGTAATGCAGTCAGCTCATGCCCTATCATGTGGGTGGCCCAGTCTTCGGATACTCCCATAGCAATGAAACCGTTCAAAGCCATAGTGGCGGACATCATAAATTCACTCATCAAGTGATAATCCTGTTTGTTTTCTTTGATTTGCGGAGCGATTTGTACCAATGTACGAAGGATGCTTTCGCTCCAGCGGTCCATTAGATAAGATTCGTTTGTTTTGGTCATGTATTGTTCCATGACGTGTACAAAAGTGTCTGCCAGTCCGCAAGCTATCTGATAGTCGGGCAATGAGAAAGTTACTGTCGGATCTAGGATAGAAAATACAGGATGAGAGGAGAAAAATGGATATTTTTCATGAGTTTCACGGCATGAAATTACAGCTCCGTTATTCATTTCTGAACCTGTGGCGGGAATGGTTAGCACAGTTCCTAAAGGAATCGTGTTTTGTGCACTGCCTTTTTTAACCAGTTCCCAGGCATCTCCGTCGTAGGGAATACCAGCGGAAATCAACTTGGTACCGTCTATAACTGAGCCGCCACCTACTGCCAGCAGGAAGTTGATGTTTTTTTCTTTGCCTGATTCTATCGCCTTTTTCAAGGTAGATATATCGGGATTTGATTCTATTCCCCAAAACTCCGTGTAATCACGTCCTTCAAGGGCTTGGATTACTTGTTCATAGACTCCATTTGTTTTTACACTGCCACCTCCGAAAGTGATCATGATTCTCTTGTTGGCCGGTATCTGTTGGGACAATTGGGCAATCATGCCTTTGCCAAAGATGAGGCGTGTAGGATTGTGAAAGATAAAATTATCCATAACTAATTGGGGTTTTCTTGGTTAATACTGAGTAAAGATAATGCTTTTTTCCTATCTTTGAGAAAAAATTTAGCTAATGAACGTAAAACTGGGAAAATACAACCAGCTGGAGGTTGTAAAAGAAGTAGATTTTGGTGTTTATTTAGATGGAGGCGATGACGGAGAGATTTTATTGCCTACGCGTTATGTGCCCGAAGGCTGTAAGCCTGGCGATGTGCTGAATGTCTTTCTTTACCTCGACAATGAGGAAAGGTTGATAGCTACCACTTTACAGCCATTGGTGCAGGTGGACGAGTTTGCCTGTTTGGAAGTGGCATGGATTAATGAGTTTGGTGCGTTTTTGAATTGGGGATTGATGAAAGACCTTTTTGTACCTTTCCGTGAACAAAAGATGAAAATGCAGAAAGGGAGAAAGTATATAATACACGCACATATAGACGAAGATAGTTACCGCATTATGGCATCTGCTAAAGTGGAGCATTATCTTTCTAAAGAACATCCCGACTATCGGCTGGGACAGGAAGTGGATATCCTGATATGGCAGAAAACAGATTTGGGATTTAAAGCTATTGTGGAAAATAAGTTCAGTGGTTTGCTTTACGATAATGAGATTTTCCAACCTTTAGAAACCGGTATGAGGCTGAAGGCTTATGTAAAGCAGGTGCGTGAGGATGGCAAGATAGATTTGGTTCTGCAAAAGTTAGGCGCAAAGAAGGTGGATGATTTTTCAGAAGTGTTATTACAATATATTAAAGATCATGAAGGTTTCACTCCATTGAATGATAAAAGTGCTGCAGAGGATATCTATGATGCTTTTGGTGTCAGTAAAAAAACTTTCAAAAAAGCGGTGGGGGATTTATATAAAAAACGTCTGGTTGTTTTAGAAGCTGAGGGGATACGCCTTACTTAGTGGAGCTTTTCCCTACCAGATATAGGAAAAGCCCTATGAATTTATGGGGAAAATCAATTGTGGGGGAAAGTGATTTCCCCTATTTTTGTGCCATAGAACTAACAAACTAAAAACGTAACAGCTATGAAAAGATGGACTACATTACTGATAGTGATTTGTATGCTAGGTATAACTATTCCCGCAATGGGGGCCATGAGTATCAGCAAAATGAGACAGAACACTCGTTTTCTTACCGACCGTATGGCATACGAACTGAAACTCACTCCGCAGCAATACAATGATGTATATGAGGTGAATTATGATTTTATCAATAATGTCCGTTATCTGATGGATGATGTGGTAAGAGGCTATGATTATGCGTTGGAACGTTATTATGATTTTTTGGATGTGCGTAATGATGATCTTCGTTGGATACTTTCCAGTGCGCAATATCGTCGTTTTATGAGGGCTGAGCATTTCTACCGTCCCATTTATGCGCATGAGAACAAATGGCAGTTCCGTATCTATCTGGTATATAATAATGTGAATTTTTTCTACTATGGCAAACCGCATCATTATGCTAGTTATTGCGGAGGGCATTATCGTACTCATTTCAATAATGTCAGTTATTATAAGATCCATTATCGTGACCATTATCGCCATGATGTGTACGACGGACATTATCGTATCCGCCATGATAGAATGACGTATGATATGCACCGTCGTCGTGATTTTAATATAGTTGTTCGTCCTCCTCAAAAGGATCATCATCGCCCAGCCACTCCTCCTCAGGCTAGTCCAAACAGACCTCAAATCCGTCCTGACAGGCCGTCGGGTGATCATCATCGTCCGTCTGTTCCACAGGCAAGGCCGGACAGACCGAAGAAGGATCAGAATAACAAGCATGATGGGCGCCCTTCACGACGTGGACAGAACTCACAGGTTGATAAGGACCGTCATGAAAATAGGCGTATTACTCCATCCGGCAGGGATGTGAGAAGAGGAAATGGTAAGAAAGAGAAAGATTCGGACCGTTCAGGAGGAAGCAATAAAAGTAATTCTAAGGAGAGAACTGTAGTGCGTATGCGTACGGTATAGTATGATTTGAAAAACGACGAAAATTGACGTAAATAAGAGTTGGAGATACAATGAATTGTCCGGATTGTAAAGATCATTTTTATGATGATTCACCACAGGTCAACGCAGAATCTGATTATGAATAGACTGTGAAAATCTGTGGTGAATCTTAAGAAATTATTCTAAAGTAAGAGGAACTCCTTTGTAGAAATCCAGAATTTTGGTACGGAACAGATAATCATATTTTGCTTGAAGCATATCCGAAACGGCTTTCATCCAATTGGTACGAGCCTCATTGTATTCAGTAGCGTTGGCTTTACCATTGGCATATTTTTCGCTCATCAGACGGAAGGAAGCCTCAGAAGCATCCGTAGCTGTATTACTGCTTTTATATTTGCTTTCGGCAGCTACTGCATTATAGTATGCTTGCTGTATTTCTTTGAAAAGAGCCTTTTTGCTTTCTTCCAACTTCCATGATAAAGCAGTGCGCTGGATGCGTGCGTTCTTTACTTTATTTCGTGTGTCAAAACGGTTGAACAACGGAATGCTGAGTGAGAATTGCAGGTATTTATTAAAATTTTGATGCCACTGGCTGCTGAATGAAGCATTTTCTACTCCTGAGATATTATAGTAGTTTGTTCCTATACCTGCACCGAAGTTTAATTGCGGATACCAGGAACTTTGGGCAATACGGATATTTTTGGCCGCACCTTCCAGACGAAATTGGGCTGCTTTAATACTTGGTTTGTTCAGAACAGCTTGTGCATAGATATCTTCGGGAAGTGAAAGCAGAGTGAAATTATCCTCTACACGGGGAGATACTACTCCAAATCCGTCAGGAGTAGGAAGTTCCAACAGCTGGCTCAGTTCTAACAAAGCTAACTGATAGTTATTGTCAGCCTGTACTGCTGACATTTCGTCTTGTGCGACGCGTGCGCGGGCTTCATAGACTTCGGCTTCAGATGCTTTCCCATTTTTGAAATAGGCTTCTTTCAATTCCAGCTGTTCCCGGCTTAACTCTACTTGGTTGTGAGCTACTTTTGCTAATTCTTCATTAAAAAGAATTTGTAGATAGGCAGAGGTGACAGAAATGCTGATATCTTCTTTGGCCTTGTTCAAGTCCTCTATAGCTGCTTTCAGGTTTAGTTTGCTGAGAGCGATGTTGTTCGGTATTCGCAATCCTGTAAATAAAGGGATGCTGGTACTGAGTGAGAAGTTGGTATTTTTGGTATTACGGTCGCCATACGTATTGTCTGCCTGTAAGGCACGGCCGAAGTTAAATGACTGTCCCACATTACCGTTCAGATTAGGCAGACGGCTGTATTTAGCAGTATTCAAATCCACTGCATTCTGATCTCTTGCAGCTTCCTGTTGCTTGATACTCAGGTTGTGTTCTATAGCATAATCAATGCATTTACGTAAATCCCATTTTTCTTGGGAAACGGCCGGTAATGCAGTCAGGGTGGCCAAGGCTATAATGATTTGTTTCTTCATAATGATATTCTGTTATTTCTTTTCTGCTCCGCGTACTTTTTCATTGACATTCAGACCGTTCTTTATTTCAATCTGGATACCGTCACTCATACCTGTAATAACGGCACGACGGCTGAATTTTTGTGAAGGTACACTATCAGTCAATACATATACAAAAGTAGAGTCGTTTTTAAACTCAACAGTACTTTCGGGTACTGCCAGTACCTTGCTGGCACGTGCCAGAACGATTTCCGCATTTGCGCTATATCCGGAACGGATGGTAATACTGTCGGGGACTGTGATGGCTGCTTTGATCTCAAATTGGTTAGCACCATTTTCTTCTACACCTTTGGGGGATATATATTCTAGTTGTGCATCAAATTCCATGTTTTGTAAGGCTCCTAAAGTTATTTTTACCGGCATGCCTTCGTGTATGCGTCCTACTTCCGTTTCATCAATATTGCCGCGGAAAATCAGATCATTCATGTTAGCTACGGTGGCGATAGTGGTTCCGTCATTGAATGTGTTGCTCATTATGACGGAGTTACCGGCTTTTACGGGCACATCTAAAATCAATCCGTCAATAGTAGATCGGATAAGGGTACTACTGAATGAAGCCTTGTTTTTAGTGATACCTTCTTTGACTATTTCCAGATTGTCTTTGGCTGTTTGTAATTCTTCACGTGCCTGTTTTACGGCTACTTCACTCTTTTCATATTCTTCACTGCTGATAAGTTTGCTTTCGAACAGTTTTTTCATACGGGCAAAGTCCGTTTCTCCTTGTCTGGCATTGATTTCTGCCAGTCTTACACGGCTTTCTGCCGAGTTTAGTTGTCCCAGTTCGGGGATCACCTTTACTTTGGCAATCACTTCTCCTTTCTTTATTTTTTGTCCGGCTTCCTTATATACCTCGTCAATGATACCTGAAATCTGCGGCTTAATCAGAATCTCGTCACGCGGTTCTATTTTTCCGGTAGCTACAGTGGTCTTTTTCAGATCGGTGATTTCTGCGTTTAATATAGTATACACGCTGGCTTTGGGTTGTGATTTTTGATAGAGAAATACAAATGTTCCGATGAATATCAGTGCAACGATGACTAATAGTGCAATTTTTACATACTTTTTCATATCTGTTTGTTTTATTATTTTTTTATTCTTGTTTGTTCTTGCATGGAAACTTTATCCGTTACGTCGGATGGTTTTATTCGTCTCTTATAGCCTCAATTGGTTTGATGGCCATAGCGCGATAGGCCGGTGCTAATCCGGCCAGCATACCTAAGACCATCAATAAAATGCAAGCCCCGACGGCCATCCAGAAGCTGATTTGGAAATGAGCCTCTGTACCCGAAGCTGCCGTTCCTATTTCCAGCCCTTGTAAGATCAAGACTCCGAAACTAATTCCCATCAACCCTGCAAAAGTTGTCAATACCATGCTTTCAGAAAGAATTTGGTTTAGAATATCTTTAGGGCGTGCGCCAATGGCTCGGCGGATGCCGATTTCGGTTGTACGTTCTTTCACGGTAACCATCATAATATTGCTTACTCCGATAGCTCCTGCCAGCAATGTTCCCAAACCTACCATCCATGCCAAAATTTTGATGCCTGTGAACAGATTGTCAATCATGCTGAACATTGCTTCTGCATTGACCATGATCACCGCTTGTTTGTCGTCCGGGTGGATATAGTGCGCTTTCTTGATTACTTGTTCTATTTTGTCGGCTATACTGGTAACAGTTACTCCCGGTTTTACGGTAATACAGACTAAATCAATGCGCTTTCCAAAGTTGTATGCTTTTTGCATGGTAGTAAATGGAAGAGTTACACTATCCTCTGTTCCGGCATTGATATTCATGTTACTGGTTGATAAGCTAACACCTACAATCTGATAGTAAATACCATCCACACGCAAATATTGTCCGCATGGGTTTCCTCCTTGGGGAAACAGTTCGTCGTATACGCGTTTTCCTATGGTACAGACTTTCCGGTTTTCCAGTATGTCTACGTCATTGATAAAGCGCCCCATTGTAATATTTTGAGCTTCTATCTTTTCATAATCAGGCTGCAATCCTCTGACGGCACAGGAGCTTTTCTTGTCTCCGAAAATAGCAGTAGAGCCCCATCGGCTGATATTGGGAGTGATAACTTCTACTTCCGGTACGGCTTGGCGGATACGTTCCACATCGTTAAATTCCATATCCCAATAACGTCCTTTTCTAAATCCTTTATAGGCTTCACTGGTTTTATTACTTCCGAAAAAAACGGAATTGGTGGCGAATCCTTTAAAGTTGGCCGACATCATATCTTGTAGTCCTTGGCCACCCCCCATAAGGGCCACCAGCATGAATATGCCCCAAAAAACACCAAAAGCGGTCAATAGGCTACGTGTCTTGTTTCTGGTAATGGTGATGAATATTTCTTCCCACCTGTCTAAATCTATTCTCATAATTTTAATCTGCTCTAAGTGCTTCGATTGGTCGGATCATGACGGCCTTGCGGGCAGGAAAGAAACCTGCCAGTGTACCGGCTATCACCAATGTCATGGTTGCTTGTATGGCTATACTGATATCTACTGTGGGATTGAGGAAAACTGTTTCGGTGAAAACGCCTGCGTCTACAGTTTGGTTTCCTGCCACTGTGTTCATGTATTCCGTGGCAGCAATGCCTGCCACCATTCCTATATACCCGAAAAAGGTGGTAATTGTTACGCTTTCGGCTATAATTAGCCATAAGATAGATATAGGTTTGGCACCTAACGCTTTGCGGATACCAAATTCACGGGTCCGTTCTTTTACTGTGATCAGCATGATATTACTTACACCTACGATGCCACTCAGCAAAGTGAATATGCCTATTACCCAAATGGCTATAGTCAGAATGCGCATACCTTTTTCTTGTTGCAGGAATTGAGTGAAACGGTTCCATATCCAGATAGCGCCTTTGTCATCAGCTGTAAACCGGTGGTGTATGCCGATAGCTTTGCGGTACTCCTTTTCAAAGATTTCATTTTTTTCTTCTGTATCGAGTCCTCGTGTCATAAATATCAAATTGTTCAGCTTGTCACCTTTATTATATATGAGTTGTAAGGTGGTGAATGGGATGAAGGCGTTAGGTTGGAAACTTCCCTTGTCGGTAAATAGGCCTACTACTTGATATACTACTCCATTGGCGTTGACAAATTTTCCGATAGCTTTGTCTGCGTCTTTTTTAAAGAGCATTTCTGCGGTTTTTGTATGAAGAATGATTACTTTTCGCCGTTGACGGATATCAATGTCATTGATAAATCGCCCCCCTGCAGGTTTTACTCTTTCTACATCCTTATGATTAGGGTATACTCCTTCCAATGTGGTGGATACATAGTCTTGTCCATATGTTAAAGTCACATTACTCTGACGTACGGTAGCTCCTACACTGATGACATTTTTGGGAAAATCGGTTTCGGTTATCCGATAGTCTTTATTGTCCAGTTCAATGCGGCGTCCTTCTTTTAATCCATCGTATGCTTTGGAAGTCCAGCCTGGAAATACTTTGATGGAATTCATAGCCATATCTGCAGATGAGCTTTCGAAAGCATGGATTAGTCCGTTGCCTGCCCCCAGCAGTACGATCAGCATGAAGATACCCCAAGCTACGGCAAAGCCGGTGAGGAACGTGCGTAATTTATTGCGCTTTATTGTTCCGAATATTTCTTGAATAAGATCAATCATGTGTGTCAGTTATTTCATGAATCCGTTCTTGCCGAAAGGAGAGGCATTATGGTCTATGTTTTCTTCAATCCGTTCAATCAGTCCGTCCTTAATATGGATGATTTTGTCCGTTTGGTTTGCTACTCCACTTTCATGAGTGACGACAACGATTGTCAGTCCCTCGTTTTTATGCAGTTCTTTCAGAATATTCATCACTTCCACGGATGTTTTGCTGTCCAGGGCTCCGGTAGGTTCATCGGCGAGGATGATTTGCGGTTTGGATATCAAGGCACGTGCTATGGCTACACGTTGTTTTTGTCCGCCGGACAATTCATTGGGCATATGATGCGCCCATTCTTTAAGACCTAGTTTGTCAAGGTATTCTAATGCCATTTGATTCCTTTTTTTTCGGCTCACTCCCTGATAGAAGAGGGGAAGAGCTACATTTTCTACCGCATTTTTAAAAGAAATCAGGTTGAAAGACTGAAAGATGAATCCTATCATCCGGTTTCTGTATTCGGCAGAGCGGGTTTCACTCAGATTCTTGATTAATACATCGTTCAAATAATATTCTCCCGAATCGTAATTGTCCAAGATGCCTAAAATATTCAATAAAGTGGACTTTCCGGAACCCGAAGCTCCCATAATAGAAACAAACTCACCTCGTTCTATGTCGAGGTTGATACCTTTCAAAACATGTAGCGGAGCTCCGTTATGATAGGTTTTGTTGATATTCTCTAAATGTATCATTACCGATGAATTTAACTTGTGTTTGTCTGGTTAGACGTGCCGAAGATACAAAAAGTTGCAATGCTATATGAAATAATTGAAAAAAAATTTGCTCTCTTTTTTCTCATTGTGTACATTTGCTCAAAATAACTAACCCTAAATAATAATATATCATGGTAACAGGCATGGAAAAACCCTACGTAGTAGGTATGGACATTGGCGGAACTAATACAGTTTTTGGCATCGTAGATTCGCGTGGTAACGTATTGGCTACCGATTCAGTTAAGACACAATCATTTTCTAAAATAGAGGATTATGTAGAGGCGGTCAGTTCAAAGTTGCGTCCGTTGATTGAATCGTTCGGTGGCGTAGAAAAAATTAAAGGTATGGGGGTAGGTGCTCCTAATGGAAACTACTATAACGGTACCATTGAATTTGCTCCAAATCTTCCTTGGAAAGGGGTGATTCCCTTGGCTACTTTGTTTGAAGAAGCAATAGGTGTTCCTACTGCCTTGACAAATGATGCTAATGCTGCCGCTATCGGTGAAATGACTTATGGTGCGGCTCGTGGCATGAAAGACTTTATTAGGATGGGAAAGGAGTATAATGATGGAGTTATAGTATTTGAAGCTGATAAAGCGCATATGGTAACACCAGTTTATGCGGACTTTCGAGATACATGGCTGGAACAGATTAGCGGTCAGAATATTGATGATACTAATGTTAATATTTATCGATATCGTTTTGAAGAAGAGGATAAATCTGTAGAAGTAAATCTAAATGACACAGAGAACTATAAGGCGGAAGTAATAGATGCCAATACTGTTTTTTTTGGAATAAGAATTAGAGAAGACATTAATGCTGATTTACTATTAATACAGTTCTTGAATTCAAATGGTGAAAAGAAAATGTGGCAATTAGATATTCCAGATGATGTAAGACCCGGTGAGGTAGTTTGTTATAAGTTAAAACTTGCTGAACCGTATTTTGATGGGGCTGTTTTACAACCTAATATGGGGATATATAATACGAATGAAGACACATTAACAGAGATATATTACTGATAATAGTGAGGGTTAAAAATTAGGAAGGAAAAATTAGATGAGGAAAATAGCATTTATAGTTTCATCACTAGATACTG
>OMAQ01001334.1_pt1:0-5000 | contig 10725 bp, 7 predicted proteins | sample 1673461 | NCBI WGS metagenome assembly OMAQ01 (sample SAMEA103958112, study PRJEB25191) | human gut metagenome | biome: human-associated habitat [ENVO:00009003]; feature: intestine environment [ENVO:2100002]; material: feces | place: Germany | collected 2013/2015
GGAACGGGCTTGGCGGAATCAGCGGGGAAAGAAGACCCTGTTGAGCTTGACTCTAGTCTGACATTGTGAAATGACTTGAGAGGTGTAGCATAGGTGGGAGAAGCAATTCGATCCTGAAATACCACTACTCTTAATGTTGTTTTACTTATTCCATGAGATGGTAATGAGTTGTAAGACTCATTAAAGCATCAAACTTGTAAGAGTGAACCACGTGGGAAACAGTGTTAGGTTGGGAGTTCGGCTGGGGCGGCACATCTGTTAAAGAATAACACAGGTGTCCTAAGATGAGCTCAATAAGAACAGAAATCTTATGTAGAACAAAAGGGTAAAAGCTCATTTGATTTTGCTTTTCAGTATGAATACAAACTACGAAAATATGGCCTATCGATCCTTTAGATATTTGAAGTTTTAAGCTAGAGGTGTCAGAAAAGTTACCACAGGGATAACTGGCTTGTGGCGGCCAAGCGTTCATAGCGACGTCGCTTTTTGATTCTTCGATGTCGGCTCTTCCTATCAAGTAACAGCAGCATATTACAAATGTAGGATTGTTCACCCATTAATAGGGAACGTGAGCTGGGTTTAGACCGTCGTGAGACAGGTTAGTTTTACCCTACTGATGAAGCGATTATCGTAACAGTAATCTAACTTAGTACGAGAGGAACCGTTAGTTGCACCCTTCATGAATGGACTTAGTTGAGTAGCTAGTGGTCCGAACGGGCGGTGCTTTGGCGTAGGGTTGAAAGCCTCTAAACCTGGAGCCTAGCTGAAGTCATACGATGATTCCCTTGCAAAAGGGAGGCAGTGATGATTTGAGGAAGAATACGTGGTTCTTTGGAATCATGGAGACCTATGTGTAGAATAGTGAATCAAATGGCACTGTCTGGGCGATCGTTTGCAGACGACTTATCATTTCCCAAGGATTGTACGTGTTCGAGTTGGCTCTGTCCAACGAGGAATTGAGATTTAGCTTGGTGAATGGATCGAAATGGGTATTCCTAGCCCTAACCCTCACACATATGCTTATCTCGGCTAAGGAAAATAGAAGGTGTGGTGTTAGCGTAGTGTAATGTGGAACGGATTGGGTGGGAAGTGGGTGAATGGAGGGGAGGTGGGTGAAGTGGGGGGATTTGAGGGTTGGATGAGTGGATTAGGGGCGTTTCATGGGACATGAGGTGAAATGGGTGGGATACTTGGGGTGTCTAGAATGATGAGACAATCATTTTGAGATGGGTTTGTGAAAGTGCTTGGGTGTCGCTGAGAGGACTTATACTGTGAGACAACACAGTGAGTGTGGGCTAGAACAAGGATTTGAAATCACCCATGATGTGAAATGGGTGGGATGATTGGGGCGACATAACTTGGTGAAACATTCATTTTGAGATGGGTTTGTACTTTTAGGTGGAGAGTCGCTGAGAGGAGATGGGCTGTGTGCTGCGAGGACGAAGCAAAGCCTTGGGTGTGGAAGGCCATCTGAGGCAAGTAGGGATCCAAGGGTATGGAAGGCTACCCTATGGATACCCTATGGATACCCTATGGGATACCATGTGGAGTACCCTATGGGGTACATTGTGGAGACCTAGGAACCCTAGGGGGTACCCTCAGAACCCCTGGATCCTCGAGAGAGACTCAAGAGAGACTCAAGAGAGACTCAAGACAGTCTCAAGACAGTCTCAAGACAGTCTCCACAACTCCCAAAACATGGATCCCAAAGAGCGAGAAGAGTGAGATGAGGACAGATACAACTCACTCAAGCAGCAAGAGCAGCAGCAACAAGAGAAAGAGCGACACGAAAGGAGAGGGTGGGAAGTGAGCTAGGGCATGAGGATGGAGTGAAAGAGGAAGGCCTTTCTCTCCGACTCATGAGTGTGTGGAGTGTGATCCTTTGGGATCCATTGGGAACCATTGGGAACCCCTGGGTGTGGAAGGCCATCTGAGGGAAGTGTCATGTCACGTGACATGTCCGAATGCATGGAATCAAGTGAGTAACCATGAAGACATGACATGACATCACACAACCACACACCATCACACCTCTCCAGAGCGGCCCTGCGGGGCCTGCAGAACCATCCACCCTTACTATTCTAATTATTACAACCCTCTCTGAACAGCTCTGACGAGCTGTCAGCAGCTCAAACAAAGCTGTCAGCAGCTCTCAGGAACTGTCAGAAAGGGTCCAGACCGCCCCTGACGGGGCAGTCTGCACAGAGGAATGACGACTCCCCTGTCATTCCCCTTTCTTTCCCTGCTGAGTCCATGGAAGGCTGGACTCACTCCTTCTCTTCTCCCTTCATGCTTCATGGAAGGAGACTGCCTAGTCGAAGCGTGCGTTCTTGCGTCAACACGCGAACAATGGAGTGTGGCGGGGGTTGCGATGGTGTTCGGGTAGAAGGCGGATGGCATGCTCACCCTGACGGGTGGGACATACCCTCACTGAAGTGAGGGTGGTGGGTGAAAGGGTCACCTTCACGCATGCGTCTGTCTTCTATCGGATCTGTCTTCTCCGTTTTCTGGAGCGTCCTGCGGACGGCTAGAAGGAGAAGAAAGAGAAAACAAACACCTCTCAATCCTCTAAACACTGTATTGTACTAGGCTATCTCCTGCTACTATAGGCCTAAGGCCATGAGGCATGGGAAGGGGGAGAAAGAGAAGAGAGAAGGGAAAGAAAGGAGAGAGGAGGAGAAGAGGGGGAGAAAAAGGGACTTGAAAACCCCATTGGGGTTACGGGGGTACTATAAGAGCGTGCGCAGGGCGCGCATGCGCGCCCAAGCACGCCCCGCGATTTGGCGCCGCCTTAGCGAGGCGAAGCCGAGGCGAAGCCGAGGCGCCGCCTCGCTTAGAGCGGCAGTGCCAAATCGCCTGTTCAGGCCGCGACCCAAAATGAAAGAGCGCACGGTCCTCTCTCTCCTGTCCAAATTTGAAGCCTCTAGCTCGCTTCCTCATCGAGATATTCGCGTTTGAAATTAACTGATCCACTTGAGGAGAGGCTCATTTTTGACTTGAGGGAGATGGAATTATGGGTGACTAGGAGTGGTCAGTTGAGTTGGGTTGGATGCCTAATGGTGAATAATGGATGTTGGGATGATGGCATGACATGTCATGAGATGTCATGTGATGATGCATCATGCATGCATCATGCAACATGCATGTCCATGACATGTCCATGACACTTGCAACATGATGAGAGATCACTGAAGAATGACATGACTCCGAATCGAGGCAAAATGCACATAACTGAGAAAGATACGCTCAAGATACGCCTCGATTTCTGACACAACCAACCATGCAACATTGTGTTGCACATGTGCGTTCAAGAGTACTCCTTTAGGAGAGTAAGTGGGTGGAAGGGCGAAGCAGAAACACAAAGGAACACAAGGAACACAATTGGAAACACATCCTTTTTCACCTCCTCAGCCCTCCTTATGAGTCCCAAACAGGTCCGTTGGAAGTGAAATGATGTCAGCTAACATCACCCTCCATATGGCTTCATGGCAACAAGTGATTGCCGAAATCGTGATCTGCGATTACCCCCATCTCTCAAAACTAAGTAGAGAATTGAACAGATCTCAAAAGGCCGCATCTGAAAATGGTGCATATGTCGGGGTTTCAGCAAACACGAAGCCAAACCCAGTTCGCAAAGTAGCAAATTGATCAAAGTGACGAACTGTAGGAGTCTAGGTAGTTACCAACGAACCTTCAACTTGTCAATTAGGTTGGACACTTCCCATGACTTGGCAATATGAGGGTGTAGAGTTGTAACACTAGGTAGGGGGAGGTTGGGGCTGAAAGGGGGTGAGGATCGAAAGTGAAAGTCGAGACATGCTGTGCATCATGCAATCGCGACTTCCACCGATCCCTTAGAAGTGATGTTGGTTGGAAAGGGCTCAAAGAGGAGAATTGAATGGTGTGTGTTTGGGGCGAATGGGAGGAGTTTCGTGAATGGAAAAGGAGCAAAGAATGTTTTGAAGTGGGAGCGAGAAGCCGTGCAATTGGCCTTGCTGAAAGGGTTAGGGTTGAAGGCTGTGTAATGCAATGCACTGCACTGTGAACTTGTCAAAGTAGTCAACGGTAACTTGTCAAAATGAATGACAACCCCCCAAACCTTATGGGACATAGGGTCAGAACGGAAGATGGAATCATTGGGGCATCCCTCAGGAGAGTAGCCATAGGAGGCTCCAATGTCCACAAACCTTGCTTCCCTCCTCAAGTACTGAGTGGGTAGTATGGAAAGATTGCGAATTTTTGAAAAATGAAAAGTGTGAAAAGGGTTTCATGGAAAGGAAGAGGGAGTTGTCCTCAGTTGGAATTTGTAAGGGTTTTGAATTTGGACGAGGTCGAAATTGTACACACGTCCTATAGTACCCTCCTGTGGACCGAGTGACTCAGTAGGTTGGTGGTCCACAGAGAGTAGGTCAAGTTTACTATGGGAGTGGACTTTGCGAAATTTTGAAAAATGTCAAAGTTGGAAAGAATGCAAAATAAGAAAGAGGGAAGTGTCCTCAGTATGGATTTGAAAGGGTTTTGAATTTTGAAGAGGTCGAGTTTTGGGGTGAGGTCTAATGGTAGAGTCCAATGTCCATCAACCTTGCTTCCCTCCTCAGTCCCTAGAGACTAGGGTGGACTTACTATGGAAATGGAGTTTGTGAAAAATTTGAAAAACACAAAGTCCGAAAAGGGTGAAAGGGAAAGGAAGAGGGAGTTGTCCTCAGTATGAATTTGAAAGGGTTTTGAATTTGGAAGAGGTCGACCCAAAGTCATTTTGTATGGGAGGGTCCAATGAACCATCAACCTTGCTTCCCTCCTCATGTACTGAGTGGGTCCATACAAAATAATGGTGCACAAAATATTAACCCCTATCAAAACCTAGTTAATAAGAAAGAGGAACATAAGCCTATCTTATATTCCAACGCTCAGTCCATTCTGACCACCTCACCCCAAAGTCACTTACCATAGGACCCTCCAATGACCCTCAACCTTGCTTCCCACCCTAGTCCCTACACACT
>OMAQ01001340.1_pt1 | contig 10658 bp, 6 predicted proteins | sample 1673461 | NCBI WGS metagenome assembly OMAQ01 (sample SAMEA103958112, study PRJEB25191) | human gut metagenome | biome: human-associated habitat [ENVO:00009003]; feature: intestine environment [ENVO:2100002]; material: feces | place: Germany | collected 2013/2015
AAATTATGAAATTGATTAAATTGCATTTATTGGTAGCAGCCATGATAATAGTAACATCAGGCTGTGTTGGATCTGGGAAGAAATATAAACAACAAGAAAATAGTGCTGCCGGAGTAGTGGATAGCAAAAACAAAGATTGTTATGGCACCTATGAAGGCATATTACCTTGTGCCGACTGTGGTGGCATCAAAACGACATTGAAAATTAATAGTGATGCAACTTATGATTTGCGGAGTGAGTATCTGGGTGAGGAGAATGGTATTTTTGAAGAGAGCGGTGTATATAATATGATAGGCGAAAACATCATTGAACTGGTTACTCCTTCATCGGGTGCCAAAACATATTATAAAGTTCTCGACGACGCAGTGGTCTTGTCTGACAGTACGGAAATCTTCAACAATAGCGGGCGGCTCGCAGCACAATATATATTGAAAAGACAGTAATGTTTATGTGTGATAGGACATGTGATTTGTTTAAGGTAGGAAATTTTAACATAAAAAGGTGCCTATTATTTCTTGTCTGTATAATGTTATTAGTTGCTTGTGGTGAGAATGATCCGATTGAATCCCGGAATCGACATCCCAGGCAACAGGAAGAATCTCATAGTGAACAATCCGGATCAGTTCCCGCTGTGGCTAAAGAGGATGTTGCAGCTTATTTTAGATTTGATATGTCTAGAGATATAAATGTTGCGTTAGGACTTGTTGAAGCACAGAAAGAGACGCTGCAGATAAACGGGAAAATGATAAAAATAACTGAGGCTGTAGTGAAAAGGAAAGATTATCAAAAAGGCTCATTTGTGCTATATGTTACAGGCACGGTAAATGGTTCACCTTTTAAGAATGAATTCACTTTTACCGGCTTTGTGAGCAAACCTGACGATTATCAAATGGTTAATGGTGCACAAGCTGAGTGGAAAGCAAATGCTGATTATTATGCAAAGCTTGATTTTGATAGCTTTTACAGATTACATAAAGTGAACATGTTTACAATTGAGAATTTAGGCCGGTTAGTGGACTTTTATTCTATAAATGTAGGGGGAGAAAAATATCTTTTTACTCTGGAAGATCTTGAGAAGACGGTTCTTGAAGATATAAAATATGAGCAAAATCAGCTTTCTTTCTATCTTAGGTACAATAATAGTAGGTCTAAAAAAAGAATATCACTTCTGTTTGACAAGAATAAATATTATGAAGGAAAGGTTACTGTAAATACAGATTTTATAAAACAGAAGTATATGAGAGGGATATATGAAAATCCATCTCTATTTAATGGTCACATTTTTTCATATGATGAAAGTGCGTATGCTGTGGAAATCAGTACAACTCTGAAAGAAAAAAGCGACACAGGCAACATGCTTACACTACATTTAAGCATGTATGCAAAGGGTAATGGTGGCTTGTTGCTTGCAGAATTTGATAAAATATTCACCGGTTTTAAACCCTTAAGTGAATTGAAGAATGAGTTGATAGCCTACTCAACACCGGATTTGCATGAGTTTGTGAAAAATAAACTTAAGAATAGTAATTATGGTGATGTGAAAAATAAGTTTTCCAATTCTATAGATAGATGGATACAGTATGTGGAATTTGTAATTAAGGATCATGATTCATTGCAATGGGAAAAGAATAAATGGAGCAAGAACGTCTTGAATGGTCTCTTTTCTTCTGTAAAGGATATATATTTGGATAATGTAAGATTTGAACTTAACTCCGCCCAATTAAAGGAGATTGGCGGAAAGCGTTTTTTGTATATTGTTTTTCAAATGATTGGTGCTAATGATTTGGTATTGACGAGTGACGCTATTCTTTTTAATATGTCCATACACATACCTTCTTCGTTATAAAATGATTTGTGACAAATTGATCCGGTCCAATATTGTGTTTATATTTAAATTGAAATTCACAATGATATCTAAGACAAAAATATTCCTTTTTTTTCTTGCAAGAGCTTTATTTATTAATGCACAACAATAAGAAAAAAAGAGGAAGTAAAAAATGATTCCGTTTACTAACTTCAGGAGGGTAGTAGTAGCCTCTCTCGACCAATAAATATAAAAAAATCTTTCTATTGGAATGAAGACAAGATAAAAGCTGGCATATCTGTACAAGGAAATTGGCGTAACCAAAACTTTCCAGGTACACTTCCGCAAAGAAAGAATATGGTAACCGGAACATTTGAACGCGATTTCGACATCAATCCTTTCTCTTATGCTTTGGGAATGAGCCGTACTTTGCGTCCTCGAAATATCAACGTGAACTGAAGTATTATCGTAACAATTGGACACCGTTCAATTTTAAACGAATTTAAAAACAATTATATGAGAATCGAAGTACTTGATTTTAAAATAATAATGCTCATCGGTCAAAACTTATCAAGAGATCATTACTGAATATTTTCTGGGAGAAGAATCATTTTGGTTTTAGGGGGCATCTTACACAGGCCCTCCAATATGAACAGGAATAAAAATAGGAAGATTTATTATAGCCTGTTATCATACAGCCGGTAACGATGTGTCGATTTATTTGATTCCCATATCAAAATAATCGGGACAATATATTTAATCGTACTTGATCGTAAAATCATCATTTATAGGTATTGCGTACAATTATGCAATCTGCTATCTTTACAACCTAATGGATAATGCAAGAAAAAAGCGGAAATACAGAGCCATAGTGGCATGCTTATTGTTGCTGACTATGATGCCTTTCTTCTTTGTGAAAGCCTTTCATGTTCACAAAGAAGATTTATGTATATCTCATGATGAGCAACAATCTTCCCATCATGATTCTGCCGATAAATGTGCTATCTGCCTGTTCACTTTATCTTCATTTACCGAAGCCGAGAGCTTTGAGTACAATTGCGTTCAGACAGAGAACCCCGTTGAATATCTTATCCAAAAGGAGAAGGACATTACTGTTACTTTTCCCCTATTGTCTCTCCGCGCTCCTCCTGTCCAACTATTACAATCCCTCTCATGGGTTGCATGCATTATAAGATGACATGTGAAAGAGGGATGCTGTGCCCTTTGGTTATCTTAAACAATTTATAACTTCATTACAATTTTCGTAAAGTATGACATTTCATGCATATTTCCAATATGTGTGTCTATTCATTGTCTGGCTGTGTGCAATATCTCCTACAAGGATGTATGCACAGAAATACCGACAGCAATCAGATACACATAGGACACTGTTGGTTGTAGATAAGGAAACCGGACGTCCGATTGAAGGAGCTTACATCTTATTGGAGAATCAACCCCTTGCCAGTTCAACCGGAGGAAGAATCATTATCCCTTGGAAGACAAATTCCAAGGATACAGTTCTTGTACAGAGTTTGGGCTACAAATCTCAATATATATATTTGAGTGAGGCATTCAAAAAGGTGAATATTCAAACAGTATATCTTTATCCGGAGATAAAAATTCTGGAAGAAGTCATTATTACCGGTGAGTGCTCCGGAGTGACTCGGAATACGGTAAGCAACAACCTTACTTCCTTCGCAATCAATCGCGCATTGGGAACTTCTCTCACCTCTCTGCTTGAACAGGTCAGTGGCGTAAGTTCCATCAGTACGGGGACGACAGTTGCCAAACCTGTCATCCAAGGAATGTATGGCAACCGGATATTAATCATAAACAATGGTTCCCGCCAGACAGGCCAACAATGGGGAGTTGATCATGCTCCTGAAGTGGATATGAACGGAAACGCTTCCATTCGGGTGATAAAAGGTTCTGACGCGGTACGATATGGTTCAGAAGCTTTGGGAGGAATTATTGTCATGGAACAGGCTCCCTTACCCTTCCGGAAGAAGGCCTTGAAAGGAAAGACTTCCATACTTTATGGAAGTAATGGTCACCGTTATGTGCTGACCGGACAGTTGGAAGGCACTTTCCCTTTTCTCCGTGACCTTGCCTGGCGAGTACAGGGGACATATTCAAATTCCGGAGACCGTTCCACCGCAAACTATCTTCTAAATAACACTGGAGCCAGAGAACATCATACCTCCGCTTTACTCGGCTATGACCGTGGACGTTTAAGAATAGAAGGATTCTACAGTCACTTTTACAACCGGACGGGAGTAATGTTCAGTGCCCAGATGGGAAGTGAAGATCTGCTGGCAGAACGTATCCGATTGGGACGTCCCCTGTACACAGATCCTTTCACGCGAAGTATCGCATACCCATATCAAAAAGTTACCCATCAGACAGCCATTGGTAAAATGAAGTTCAGTATGCGGAACGCAGGAAATCTTTACTGGCAAAGTTCCTGGCAGAAGGACGACCGACAGGAAAACCGCATCCGGCGTCTGGGTTCCGACATTCCAGCTGTTTCCCTGCACTTAAACTCATTACAAAACTCTCTCTGCTGGAAATTGAATTATAATTCATGGCAAACAGAGGTTGGGGGACAAATTATGTTCATTGATAATCACAGTCAGGCAGGAACAGGTATTGTTCCCGTTATTCCCAACTATACGGAGACACAGATGGGAATATATGGTATCGGGAAGTATAATTACAGTAAAGGAGGAATTGAAGCAGGTATTCGTTTTGACGGACAGGAAACCCGTGCCAGTGGTTATGACTGGACAGGAAGTCTCTATGGAGGAACAAGAAAGTTCAATAACGTATCATACAGTCTGGGAGGTCATCATCATTTCTCTGACCAATGGAAGCTCACCACTAATTTCGGGCTGGCCTGGAGAGCTCCTCACGTGTATGAATTATATAGCAACGGAAATGAACTCGGATCCGGAATGTTTGTCAAAGGAGATTCTACCATGCACTCCGAAAGGAGCTATAAATGGATATCTTCCATCAGTTACAGCAATAAGGTATTCAGTGCCCGAATGGACGGTTACCTGCAATGGATAAGCGGCTATATCTATGATGAACCGAAGAAAGAAACCATCACTGTTATTTCGGGGGTATACCCTGTATTCCAATACAAACAGACCCCGGCTTTCTTTCGCGGAATGGATTTTGACTTTCACTTCATGCCCATAAATTCATGGGATTATCACCTGATTGCTTCTTTTATACGGGCAAATGAACAGACGACAGGAAATTACCTTCCTTATATCCCCTCTTCCCGTTTCAGCCATGACCTCTCATGGCTTCACGAAACCAAATCGCATTCCAAATTACGTTTGAGTATCAGACATCGATTCGTGGCAAAACAGACCCGGTTTGACTCGAATACGGATCTTATTCCCTATACCCCTCCGGCATACCACCTCTTGGGGTTCGCTGCTAGCTTTGAGTGTCCTGTAAAATACGGATACAAACTACAATTCATGATAGCGGCAGACAATATCTTGAACAAAGAATATAAAGAATACACTAACCGTTCACGCTACTATGCACATGACATGGGATCTGATGTACGTTGTGTAGTGAACTGGAGTTTTTGATTTATAACAATTATTATTAACCAAATAAATAAAAAATGAAAACAAATGTATGTAAAATCGCATTAATGCTCCTAATGGGGGCATCTTTTACCTTATTATTTAATTCATGCAGCAAAGATCCTGTGATTCCTGAAAATGAGACAAAAAACAAATTGCATGAAGATCCTTCCAAAATGACAATCCGTCTTGTGGAATGCCACTTGCATGCAGATTGGAATGAAATACAGAAAGTCGGTGGACCTCACCAGAATCCGGAATCTCCGGCCAAGCACATGAAACGTATTCAGGAAATAACTTATGAGCTGAAAGCCGGCAAGGGTTGGAGGCTTGCCGAAGGCAGTCAAAGCAAGTTCTACGTGCAGAAAAATGGAGACTACTATACTTATGGGAAATACACCCCGGCTCCCGTTTATTTGATGTTCATCTATTACTATAACGCCAAAGGAGATTTGATGAACAGCCAGTTTATAGAAAACGGGCAGGATAATATTCATCAACATTTCTTCACGCCTGAAAATGTAAAACCCACATTTGACGGTCAGCCGGAAGCCGATGACAATGAACCGCAGAAATTGGTGGATTATCTTTATGTGGACACTACCCCCTGGGACAAGACCAAACATAGCAAGGAAGCTGAAATAACAGGAGACAGTAACCCGATAGGTTTGAAAGGAGTTATCCGTTTTTTGAAAGACCGTAAGGAATTCGACCTGAAAATTCGTCTTTATCACGGCTACAAATCCAAGGGCAATCCGGAAACAGGTACTTTTGATCCGTTCTATAAACCTTCCGGAATATTGATCCAGCGTGGTACATGGGATATCAACCTAAACATTCCGGTAGTGGTGTTCTGGAGCCGTGAAGAGACTGTGGGGGTAGACGAAGACACGAACCCCGAAGGGGTGGAAGAAGACGGGCTTGATGAAAAAAGTAATCGTGCCATACATTCAATTATGGGAACCTTCAATCTTACATGGAAAGAAGCGCTTGAAGAGTTTATAATTTACACTTATAAGTCAGGGGATGTGGAAGCCGGAGCGATTTGGCTTTGAAAATCGGTTTGGACTGCCATAAGTAACCATAAAACTGCCTGTTGTGACATTGGTGCCGGTATTGTTTCAACAGGCAGTTGTTCCTGTTAAACCGTTTCATCTTTTTTTGCAAGAATGAAACGGAAACAAGTGCCATTCGGCAGTGTCTCCAATGAGAACTGCCATAGGGCATTGAAAAGAAAATCATCTCGTGTTATAAACGATTAAATTCATGCTGTTTATTAGAATATTCAATATATTGTGAGATAATGAGTCATAATATTGTAAGATTATAAGAGGATTTGATTCTATGAATATCAGGAAATGGTTATTTACAATTCACATTTAAGATAAAATAGAGATTTTACAATGGAAGGCTATAATAAAAAAGTAATAATGAGTTATTGGACAATTTGCAGGATGAAAACAACGAAAAAAATCTACGTAAAGGTTAGCATTATCTTTTTATTGGGAGGAATTTTACTTTTTTCTTCATGCGAGAAGGAGGAAAATCAAAAGATAGAAGCCAACCGGAAAACATTATTCATGTATTTGCCATGGTCCTCAAATTTGACGAACTATTTTTATAATAACATATCTGACCTGGAAAAATGTATAACGAAAATAGGGCTGAACAATGAGAAAGTAATTGTTTTTATTTCTACCGGTAGTACGGAGGCCATGATGTTTGAAATTGTGTCTTCTCACGGGAGATGTAAACGTGAAATACTTAAAAAATATAAGTCTCCGCCTTTTACGACAATCGATGGGATAACAGCAATTTTAAATGATGTAAAGGCATTTGCTCCGGCTTCTGTTTATACCATGATTATAGGATGTCACGGTATGGGATGGCTTCCTGTTTATGAGATGAAAGTGCGTTCCGCACCTCACATGAAAATGCATTGGGAATATCAGGGTGTTCCATTGACACGTTATTTTGGAGGACTGACCGCCGAATACCAAACAGATATAAAATCTCTAGCCTCCGGTATTGCTAATGCAGGCATGAAAATGGAATATATTCTATTTGATGACTGTTATATGTCATCTATAGAGGTTGCCTATGAATTAAAGGATGTTACAAAATATTTGATTGGTTCTACCAGTGAGATGATGGCATACGGAATGCCTTATGCCGCTATTGGGGAATATTTACTGGGGAATCCCGATTATCAATCGGGATGTGAAGAATTTTACAATTTTTATTCAACCTATGAAATAATGCCTTGTGGGACATTAGCAGTAACGGACTGTTCAGAACTGGAGAATATGGCAGCCATCATAAAAAGTATCAATAGTAAATATTCTTTTGACAAATCCCTGAGGGGAACAATCCAACGTTTAGATGGTTATACTCCTGTAATATTTTATGATTTTGCAGATTATATAACCTCACTCTGTAACGATCCTATATTATTAAACCAATTTAGAGAGCAGCTAAATCATCTTGTTCCATATAAAACCCATACAAAAAATTTCTACACTATGGCCAAAGGTATTATTCCTATCAATACATTTTCCGGTATAACAACATCCGATCCGAGTGACAATCCTATGACTGTGCTGAAAGAAAATACATTATGGTATAAAGCAGCGCATAATTAAAGTTGATAATAAGATGAAGAATACTAAACTCCCAAGCCTGCATATTTTATAACTTTTTGGTTATTGTCTGTTTTTGGAAATGGTATATATAGGAATTGAGAACTATCATGCAGGGAATCATGCAAAAAAAGTATTTATGGTTTCTGTTGAGATACAAAGAATGTAATAATAATTATATTTCTTCTAATAAAAGCTTTCCGCATCGAAATGTGTTTGTTACTCCTAATATTCGCAATATGAAATATAAAATTATAATTGGACTATCAGCTATTCTCTATTTTACAGGTTGTTATAACAGGGAACAGACCCCTCGCCTTAGTGAGGCTGAAAAGCTAATGCAGAACAACCCGGATAGTGCATTAGCAATACTACAAAAACTCAAACCAGAAGGCAACCGGGCTGAACAGGCCAGATATGCATTGCTCTATTCCGAAGCTTTGGAAAAAAAACAAATGAAAGTTACTGACGATTCATTGATCCGCCAGGCTTGGCAATATTATAAACATTACCCCAAAGATTTACGTCACCAGTGTAAAACTCTATATTATTGGGGAAGAATTAAATTACGCACAGGTGATAAACTGGGAGCATTACGTCTTTTTCTCAAAATAGAAAAGAAACTGACAGATACCGATGAATCTTATTACAAAGGGCTTTTATACAGACAGATCGGTGAAGTATATTATAAACAAATGAACTACAGCCGGGCATATCATTATTTCCACGAAGCCAGAAATAATTTCCGCCAATCGGGTGATATCCAGGAGGAGACAAAGGCAACCCTTGACATGGCAGCCGCTACTTTTCACTCAAAAGATATAGAAAAAGCAATAAGGCTGTATTCGGCGGCTCTTGACTTGGCCGATGAACATAATAACAGTAATCTGATAGAAGTCAGCCTTACTAATCTTGCATCACTATATGTGATATCCAAACGGCATATATCCAATGACCTGTTACAGCGAATCGAACTTTCCGCCCGACAGGATACGGTATATGGATATCACACATTGACAGATGTAAGTCTTTTGAAGAATCATATAGACAGTGCACGGTATTATCTGGAGCTTGCAAAGGCGCACACTACTGATATTTGCGACATGGCAGAACTACAATACACTGCATACCATATCGAAGCGCAGGCTAAAAATTTTGAAAAAGCAACGGACAATGTACATCGCTATATCTACTTGAACGATTCAATAATGCGCTCAAACATGCAATTCTCCGCCGGTATGGTCGAGCGGGACTATTTTAAAGAGCGAACAAAATTCGCCCAATACAGAATGAAAAACCGGACTGTCTGGGAAATAGCTATAGCAGCCGCTACCTTTTTTATTATTGGAATTGCCTGGTATATCGTCCGCCAACGTTTACGCATGCAACGTGATCGTACCAACCATTATTTGTTATTGACAGAGAAAGCCAATTCCGAGTACAAGGCTCTTACTGAACGCGTGAAAGAACAGCAGACTACGGAAAGTTATTTAAGAGGATTGGCTGCTTCACGCTTTGACATTGTCGATAAACTTGGAAAGACCTACTATGAACGTGAAAATACAACATCGCAACAGTCAGTCATATTTAATGAAGTAAAGCAGATAATTACAGATTTTGCAGAAAACAATGGCATACTGCAAGAACTGGAAAAAATCGTAAACACTTGTCATGACAATGCCATGTACAAGCTCAAGGAAGATTTTCCAACTATGAAAGCTTCCGACACCAGGTTATTATGCTATATTTTTGTAGGATTTTCACCGCAAGTAATTAGCTTATTCATGAAGGATACGGTGGCTAATGTATACGCTCGCAAGTCACGGCTCAAATCACGTATTAAATCTACGGAAACAGCTAATAAAGAATTATTCTTAAGCCTTCTGGGATAGGTATTTCAACTTTATACTAGGTTCCAATGACTAATGCATCATCCGGTAATTAAATCTAGAATATGTTCAGATTGTTTTTGCCATAATACCGGAATGATGTAATTGTAGAATGGTTTTGTCATGGAGGTAAGCCATAACAGGTTTAATTCTCCTGGGAGGTATGTCCGGAAAGTATGAAGATGCTTTCATTATAATATCTGTTACTATTCCAGTCAATTGTCAGAAACTTATTGATTGCCCTATATTTTTTAAGGTTGTAAATCATCTGTTAGCGTCGTGTTAGAAAAATAAGAAGAACGAAGTCTTTATGTTTTTGTATTATAATGTTTTATGCAATGCGGACGTTAGATTTGTGGTTTCATTTTGTAACTCGTGATTTATGTGTTATTACTTTTGCAACTAGGAAAAACAAAACAGATGTGATAATATAAAACTGTTTCTTGTTCATTAAAATACTTCATTTTTACAGGTTGCACGTAGAATAAGAACAGTCTTATTATGATGACACAGCTTTTCATCCGTTTACTTTGGGTGCATGTTTTGTTTATCCACTTAAAGTTTGAGTTATCCTAGTTTGAATTATGAATTTGAATAGAAAAAAGTACTTTTTATGTTTTGCCTGTGTCTTGGCCTGCCTTGTGTATTCAGACAAGGTTTCCGCGCAGTTTTATTCTGTCAGAACCAATCTGGTGGGTTTAGGTACGGGGAATCTGAA
>OMAQ01001341.1_pt1 | contig 10658 bp, 11 predicted proteins | sample 1673461 | NCBI WGS metagenome assembly OMAQ01 (sample SAMEA103958112, study PRJEB25191) | human gut metagenome | biome: human-associated habitat [ENVO:00009003]; feature: intestine environment [ENVO:2100002]; material: feces | place: Germany | collected 2013/2015
TATAAGCAAATATAAACCTGCCAACGTATACACAAACCACAATACACCATGTCCTTGTGCTGAAAAAGGAATAGACCATACCCACCACCAATTGCCACTTAGTGCTATATAGAAAAACGAAAAGAACAGTGCCGGACCAATAATCTTACCTATACGATTCTTCAGATACTTACCTGCACCCCCTCCCTCCTTGCAAGGTAGCAATAATGCCCCGCTGACCATAAAAAACAGTGGTACACAAGGTGCAGTTAAATAACTACTTTGTACGAGAAACGCCCCATGTGTCTCTGCAGCAACACCAGGCATTGGTGCATGCATCACGATTACCATCAAGCATGCTATTAAGCGAATTATATCCAAATATAATAATCGTTTCATACTATATGGCATATTTATCTGTTAATCAATCCTTTCATTAATTTCTTTTCATAATCTGTCATAATGAAAAGCCACTGCAGAGATACATATAACATAAAGAATACGAAAATACCTCCAATGAAATATGGAATATGATAATAATTAATATATTTTCCAAGAAAAAGGAATAATGCCGCTAAAATGGATGGTACAAAATACACATTCAATAGTGATCTCCAAAAACGACCTATTTGTAGTCGTATATGTTTCTTGTAGAACCAATTCATAATAAGTCCCGGACCTATGAAATTTGCAATCGAAGTAGCTAATGCTGCACCAAATACCCCTATCCATTTCATCATATACCAAGTTGCAACAACATTAATTAATGCAACAAGCAGGTATGTCAGAGCTCTAAATCGGTTTTCATTTCTGGCAATAATTATATTGAGAAAGAAACTCTGAACCAAAGGTATTGAGATTGGTATCATGCATACTACGGCTATCCAATATGAAATTGCATAGTCTTCACCCACATAGAAATAGACAAATTCTCTTCCAAATGTTATGAATCCAAATATAAATAATGCAATTATTAGCGCCTGTATTCTACCAACCCTAATGCCAGTATTTGTGAGTTCGTCAGTAGAAGCTCCATTAAACACCATTTTGTTGGCCTTGGGCACTAACATAGATGATATGCCTGCATTGATAGTATTAATCATACTACAAAGAATCATACCAACAGAATAGATAGCAACTCCGGTTGTTGCAAGTGCCGGTACTGCACCAATTAAAGCAGAATCTGTCGCCTCATACAATTGGCTACCTATGTTCGATACGAAAATCCAAAATGAAAATGAAATAACATCTACAATATACTCTTTGGGCATCCGCTTATATAGTGGCTTTATTCTCATTGTCCTCCTGACATAGATCCAAAATAGCAGGCGGAACAATACAGTTGACAATATAGAAGAAACGGCTAATCCTATGGATGCATACCCCCACAAGAGGGCTACCAGATTAAGACACGGAGCTAAAATTGTGCTGATTATAGCCATACTCTGCAAAAAAAGAAAACGCTCATGAGCATTTACTATTGATACATATGGCGAAGCTATGAAATTAATAGCAGTATTAAATGACATTAAAATAACTAACCATTGCATTCTGATCAACTCCTCAGCAGAGATCGATTCAGAATACCATAATGGAAGACACAGGGATAAAGTGCCACCTCCAATCAATGCCAAAACTGCAACTATACGAAAAATAACGATAAATAAAGCCAATACAGCTCTTTCCTCTTCTTCACCTTGCTCTGTTCGAGCTTTTATCAAATATCGAGTTATGGCAGCTCCCAAACCGAATGTTATAAGGGCGAGATAACTAGTTATACTTGCAGACAACTTATATAGTCCGTATTCCTCTGTATCCAGTATTTTCAACATAATTGGTGTATAGAGCAAAGGTACTAGACCTCCTAATACCAAATTTACATAATTCAGTACTATTCCAATTTTAAGTTGAGAGTTTTGTTCTTTCATACGACTGTTATTAAAACGAACAAGTTAGCACTGTATACACTCAATGGCTGCGCAACGCAAAAGCACTTGTATTCATATACTTACTGTTCCAACCTATTTAAGCATTCCCATAGTGAAATCCTATCAGCATGCACATGGTAATTATGCGTAAGAGTTCAATATTTGAATTTCTTATCTTCATCTACTTTCCTTTAATCCAATGATACAATCTGCTCATTATCGACATATTGCTTCTATAATAGATTTCCATCATCTCTCTGTGCTTGGCTATCTCGCAATACGACATACGAGTGCGTCTACGTGCAGTTTCATGTGGTTGTGAAAAAATGTTCAACAGGAAGTCCTCCAACTGCCGCATCTTGCCTTCATAGCCCTCTTGTTCTGAAACAAGAGCCGGATGATTGAGCATTTCAAGGTAGAGGTCATCGTTATTATCTATTTCTTTCACTCGTTCAAGTACTTCATTAAAGGTCTTGTACTTGTGTACATTGATGAATGCTTTCGCATTAAATGTCTCTTCGCACAAAGCATCTCCCCAATAGATGGGAATAGTCTGCGCTGCGAAGGCTTGTACTATTTTTCGGTACAATAACCATTATAGCTAAAATTCTCAAATACAATAGAGAACTTATGTTCCTTATCAAAAGCGAATTTATCTTCCACTCGTCCACCTATGTTGTTCAAATACTTACCTCCTGAATCTACTCTCTTATAGCTACTCAATAAGTGAAACATCTCATTGCGAGGATGGCAAGTATCATTGCTTACAGTGAAACTGCAGAATCCTTTCTTTGCATCAAGAACACTCTTGTCTACGCCAATTTGCTTCTTCTCAAGCAACTGGTACTCAGGATAGATACAGTATAAAGGAAAGCGCATATAGCGATCTCTAAACGACAGGCGCTCAAATCCCATCGCATAATCGCACTCATTGAAATTTGGCGTGCGATTCTCACCAGTAAAATATATCTTAACTGCATTGTCTGGCGCATACAGGTGCTCATCGCCCCATACAGAGAAAAATACATATTCCGCTTGCGCCAAATCTACAAGATCTATGTCGAAGTGCTTACACAAAATCTTATAGAATAGAGAATCTTTGGGCTTAAATGTTTCCCAAAAATTTACGAAAGCTACTTTCTTTTTCATTTAATTTATGTGTCGATTTAACTTTACCGAAATTTGTCGATTTACAATTTTTTTGTAACATTTGTATTGCAAATAAGATATTCAATCGATTGTTGTCTCATAACTTGTAAAGCTTCGCTTGTTTTGTTATAATCCGCCTCTTCTATGCTATCACAATAAGCATATGTTTCACGCTCTGTTGTACCACAAAATCGTTCTAAAAAGCCTGTCAGTTCAAGGAAATCTGTGATACGTATGCTTTGCTTGTCGGTAGAATTACGACGAAAAGTAAAAAAATTGCGCTGATATATCTGCGAGAATACGCAAACATGGAAACTATCTGTAAAAATATATTCTGAATATTTAATTAACGAAATGAAATCTTTAGGCGAAACCTTAGACAATCGGATATCACCAAAATGAGCAAAATCTGAATATTGCTCCCATAGGTAAGGTATATTGACCAACTTCAAGCCTTTTTTCTTTGCATACTCTATAGCAGTAATTCGTGCATTTACGTTATTCCCAAGAAAGAAACTGAATGCATAAGGTTCACCAATAATACGAGGAGAACAAATCTTATCCCAATCTTCGCGCTCAAGTAAAAGCGTAGGATCTAAACAATGTTCCACCTTCTTACCCGTAGCAGACTCAAGCACCGATATCATAGACTTTTCTCGTACACTCACCGCATGATAATTAGCAAGATCAGCCTTAAAACGTTGCTGTTGTAGTGGGGTCAAAATACTAGTACCAAAACTCGCAGCATATGAAATTTTGCGCTTACCCTCTGGCACAAACTTGAGCAACAATATAGGTGAATTGAGCGTAGGAGTCCATACCACATCACTACCAACTATATACATTTCGTAAAGATTGGCTGTCTCCGCTATATCATTATAATGGTAAAATTTATTGCTATGCGGAGTAACATCCATTCCAAATCGCACCATCTCTCTAAAACGACACTGATACTTGAATGTATGCAGAGGGTGCTTCAAACGTTGTATCATATTCCATAAAAACACCTTTGCCTCTATCTCAATTGATTTAAGACAAGACAACTTTTCGCGTTCGCATACATTTGAATCATCAAAAAAAATCTGTTCCGCCTCATGCCCCATCTTACATAAAAAAGTAGGTAATGCATAAGCTTGTAGTGCCCCACCATAATTAGGCGTATGTTTAAACATTGTAACTACACCTATCTTCATTTCTTTATCATGCTTTTTAACTTATAGGTTATTTTGTAGAGAACACCTATAGTATATTGATTAAATATATTTCTAACCATGATGTACCATGTCCTATATACATTGGTACATACAAAGCTTTTTCAACCGCTTCCTCCATATTATACTCTCTTTGTAGAATCGCCCCAACTTCTCACTATTGGGTTCATAAGGTGTAGGAGTAAAAAAGAGTCCATTCCATGCAGTAGCATCTTTCAACGTTGATTCTATCAAACTGATGACTTATTATTTCCCCAATACTTTCATATGTATCATTAAGAATACATCCAACATATTACAATTTCTTCTTTACAAAGAAATAAGTAAACTTTTGAGTAATTTTCGCAAAACAAAACTGAGCCAATAAGTGATATAAAACAAAACAAATAGCATTTAAAGGAAACAATTTCGGGAATAAAAACCGCAGCTGATATTCCCACGAATTAGCGACCATTAACTCGTAAGAATTCTTCCCTAAATATTTCAAACATCTATACACAATTTTTTTTCTATTAGGCTCAAAAAACAACTCATTATAATCAGTAAAAAAGGAGCTATCATTGCTGTTTGGAAAAACCATGTTGAATATATAAATCCGAAATATAGAAATATAGGTAAAAATAATATAATGCCCCTCCTGTTTCTAAATCCCAACTTCTCTTCCCGATAATGATAAAGAAGTATTCCAAATATAAATATAGGCAATCGACATACCAAACAATCAATACGCCATGGAACATCAGGAATTATTCTATGATAGAATATAGCAAACAGACAAAGAATAATAAATATTTCCCTTCCCCTCCGCAATGTCATTTTATATGACAACGGGAAAAGGAGATACAACAATAGAATAGCAGCGGTAAACCAATCGAAACATCTATTACCCTCTCCATAAGTTCCTAATCCGTAATAAGATAATGTAGTGATATTATAAATAAAGTCTTCTATAGACAAAGGGGACTTTAAACAAAAGCAAGCCACCAACGCATATAAAATATTATAAGTGAAATACACAGGCAATATTCTTAACAAACGTCTTACATAAAATTCCTTTATAGTTCTAGAATTATAAGAAAAACATAAACCATAACCACTAAGCAGTATAAAAATATCAACACCAATAAAACCTTCAGCAAACGGATTTAACAAGTAGTTTTTACTATTACAATAACAATGATACAATATCACTAATATGATAGAAATCCCATAAATAGCATCTCTATGGTTTGAGATCGCTTTCAGTTGAAAATTTGAGAACATTTGATTCATTTTTATATATTATGGATTATTTCGTAAAATTCTACGCTTCACAAACCTACCAACAGGAATCACAATTCGCCATCCTGCACTGACAACTTTCGGATATAAGCCTGCAAGAAACATCAACAAAGTAAAATGATGATGACTTAAGCAATAATAATACATCTTAGGAAGAAGAGAATCGGGGGCATTGCAATATTCCAAATAAGGAGAATCTGCTATAATTTTTAATTTACATTTTGCATCAAAAGAAAAGAACGGTTGATTCTTAGCTTCATTCTGCACAGTAGCCTTATATACTATTTGAACATATTTATGAATATATGGAATATATTCTGCATGAACGACTTTATTAAAAAAGCACTCTACAGTCTTAAGAAGTAATGGTACAGCTTGTGCTTGAGTATTATGATATCCTTGAAACAAACTATGAGAGTTGATGTGTACATACGAATACCACGGCTCATTTATATAATACAGTTTGTTAACACAACACATATATTCAAAACCAAATATCATATCCTCATAGATATTCAAAGACTCGTTATAGCGTATACCATAGGATCTCAATATAGACAATTTACGAACAGTCGTCCCTGTACAACTGACAATATGGCTGTTTATAAGACCTTCCACATCACTAGCCCATTTTTCTATAGGATAATAACCGGTCGGAAGATAATTTTTCACACTTAGTATTTTACCTCCAGCTCCCACATCTTTATAGGAAAAAATCACAGCATCTACCCCTATATCAAAATAGTCAACAGCTCGTGTCAATGTCCCAATTTCCTGTATATCATCACAATCATTAAAAAAGATATATTCTCCTATAGCAGCGTCCATCCCAACATTACGAGCTGATGAAACGCCACTATTTTCCTGATTAATTACTTTGATACAACTATATTTAGATGCATATGTCTGGAGAATTTCAAGGCTACCGTCAGTAGAACCATCATTCACAAGAATTATTTCCTTACTAACACTCTCTGCCAAAAGATTTTCTATCGTCCGTGCTACAAATGCTTCTGCATTATATACAGGTACTACTATACTCAATATTGGTTTCATTAGTCAACAGATATCAGAGTCCAATTATCTAAAAACAAATCAGGTTTAAGTGGACTATTCCACCACCTTGCTGGCGCACAAACAATCTTTTCATTATTTGTGCTCTTATACTGTGCCCACCAATTAAAGGTACTATTCGAGATAATAAAATGCTTGCAGTTCGACATCAATTCTAATGCTTCCCACGATGGATCGTTACCACTTTCGTAATGAGTCTCCACACCAAAGTCCAGGTTCTGTTTCACCCACTCAATATCATTTGAAAAAATGAACAACACAGGATTCTCCACATGAGCTTTCATATATTCCCATGCGCGCTCATAATATTTTGGGGTGCAGACCGCATGCATACTCAAAAACTTCGTATCATATACGAAATCGCCTCTGCGTACACTTAACAGCACAGAATTTGTGTTACGCATACGTTCCAGCATGAACTGGTTCTTTTCTGAAATACCCCTAAGCGGCTTGATTTCTTCTAGTATCTCGTTCTTGATGTCTGCAAAATATTTTTCACTTTCAAAACAACCTGAAACAATAACATCTCCCTCTACTTTATCTCTAAACTTATGATAGCCTACATCCAAATATTTCAGATTAAACACATCCATCAACCTTACCCATCTTTTTTGAAAGATATTGCGCTCATATTCATTATCCCTATGAGGAAAGAATCGCCAATAAATTCTTAATAATATTTTCTGCATCAAAGACAACTTCGGATTTGTTCCATTTTCCTCCACATCCTTCACCTTAAAGAACTTAAGAGCATTGATAAAATCATCTTCAGGAGAACCAGCTTGGTACACCTCATCAAAATGATAACATACCTTCTGTTCTGGATTATGCTTCTGAAGGTGCCTTATATAAGCGTATTGAAACAACTGGTTGCCCAATCTACCTCCTCGTATATATACGTGTATCATCGTTTTATTAGTGTTAGAATTTTGCTCAGCACTGACTTTACAGCAATCGTCGCCTTATACCATACAGAGCGTTCTCGCAGGATACGGTCTTTTGTTTTCTTGTCTAACCATGATGCATCGAAATAATGGATCGCATAGGTGTTATTGGTGAAATTTTCGTTATGATAGAAATCTAGTGGACAAAAATAGGTCTTCGGATAGATATGCACCTGGCACTCGTCTGCAGTACCTGCAAACAACTTAAGGTCTTGCTCTTTATCATTGCACAACAAACCTTGTTCCTTGCATATTTCCGTCATCATCCGCACATTTGCCACATTACCACTGACTATCTCTTGTGAGAAGTGCTTATCCTTGTAATACACTAAAAATTTTTCAATTAACGGATGGTGAGCGGGCACAGCTATTACAGCAGAAGTCAATTCTTCATTATTTTCATACCCCATAAAGGCATCATACCGCTGACAGAGAGGTTCCAAACTCTTTTTTAATTTCACATCAGTATCAAAGTACAATCCACCATACTCATACAATGCATACAAACGCACATAGTCTGACACAAAAGCATATTTCTTTGCATCATATGCCTCCGATGTCCAGGATATACTACGGATATCAAACGAATCTTCATCCCATCTTTTCCACTCCCAGTCTGGCATCAGTGCCTTCCACGAATCCATATAGCTCTGTAAGTTCATGGGTATAGGGTTACAACCGAACCAACAATAATGTATTATCTTGGGTATCATGATATTTTGTTGACAATGTGTTTTGAAAGCGCGTTCCAACATATAATTCTCACTTTATCTAATAGCAGAGAAGCTATAAACACTGCAATTATAAATAAAATTGTATACGAGAGAAACACAATTATGTTTGAATTATTATACCATTGAGAAATAAACATTTTATAGTAGTGAAACAACTGAGATTGACAGTGAAAAAGGTACACAGCAAATGCTGATACAGCAATAGTATTGATGAATTGACTGTGTATTTTTATCTTGGAGAAGAACAGCACCAAATATAACGATGCAATGACCACCAATGGACTACAATAATAAAAAGCAGCCTGCGCCCAATCCTTGTTACCCACCTTCAACATTACTACAGCGAAACCAGTAGTCATAAGTGTACAGAATAGATATATAAGCAAGTCATGATACTTATTGAAATGGGCAATCCTTGGTCGGTATATCTTAACATAACGAGCCAACAAATATAAACCTATAAATGATATGGTTGAATAACCTTTGTATATATAAAAGACTCCTTCAAACAACCATCCATAAGCAGTTTGGAATATAAAGAAACCGATGAGCAATGTCTTAAACTGTTCTCTTGAAACATTTTCTACAAATGTATTTAGCATTGGCGAAAGGATAAACAGGAGAAGATATGCTTTAACAAACCAATAGTCCCAAAAATCAACAAGTAGGATATTGAAAAGCAATGCGCTGACAGGTAAGTCGCTTAAATGCACAAAAGAAAATATTTCATTGATTATCATTAATTTATATATAACAAAACCTACTATTACAAAGAAAACAACTTGAAATAACAATTTCAACAGACTATTTTTCTTTGCTTTAATACCATACCACCCAGACAGCAACACAAACAGGTTGACACAAACTATCACAATACTTTCCATGAAGAGTTTTACTGTACTAATTAGCGGAGTTTCTGCAATTTGCATCTTTGCTGGCGCACCGAATGAGGCATCACATGCATGAACAACTAGCACTAAGACCATCGCTACTATGCGTAACAGTTCCATATTGGAATCTCTTGTAAACGACTGTGTGTGTGTTGGTGGAAATTCATTTTTGTAGTATTTTGTTTAACACTTTATCCATATAGGGGCAGAATCTCAGCAACATAGCTATTGCCTTGACATTTCTAAGAAGGTAATGATTACGATATATCTCAAAAATATGTTCATTTAAAAACTGACGAATAGATACATACTGCGCCTTATAACCATTTCGCAGTTCTGCATCGCCCATCAACAATAACTTAACGCTTGTCTCAGCTGTATTCTTTAATGCTAATTGAGAATACTGAGGAGCCTGATCCTTTATCAGTTCATACACATTCAATGTATTCTCAAACTCCTCAAATGCTCTTTCCGACAACTTTGTATTTGACAACGATCCTTCATGTTTCTCATAAATATATAATGGAGCATCTACATATGCCATTTGGCTGTCTCTCAGAAACATCTGGCATTTAATAAAGTAATCCTCACTGAGAGTAGCTTTAGGAAAGTGTATTCCCGTAAATATAGACTTTGGATAAAGCCCTCCCCATAAGGCCCAAAACTCATAATTAAAGAAACGACTCATCAATTCGTTGCCCTTTAACAACTTTATTTGAGGTTCGCCCACCATCCTAATCTTACCCCCCAACTTTATACATTGCGCTCCGCACCCAGCAATCGTAGTGCCATACTTCTGCAAAGCCTCATACATTGCACTTACATAGTTTTGCTCAACATAATCATCACTATCCACAAAAGTCACATACTCACTTGTAGACATATCCAATCCTATCTTCCTAGCCAACGAAGCACCACCATTGGATATATGACAGACCTTTATATTATGATATTTAGCAGCATAAGTATCACAGAGAACTCCACTATTATCAGAACTCCCATCATCCACCAATATAATTTCCATATTGGAATATGTTTGGCTACATACAGTATCCAAACAACGGTGAAGATACTTTTCTGTGTTATAAACCGGTATAATACAAGATATTTTAGGAAGCATAGTAGCTTTATTTAATTATCTAACTCTTCAAATCTCGAGTTCTTCGACTTAAATTCAGGAACTATCCATTTCATTAACTTCACCGTATTCCAAATTTGTACAGAGCGGGATAATCTCTCAAATTCATCGTATGTTTCCACAATATTCCCATATTCATACCGACGTACCTTAGCAATCTTTATCTTCTTATGATGAGTAGGAATAGTATTTTCTTCATCACTCAAGACCTCTTCATACAGTTTTTCACCATGACGCAATCCAGTGAACTCAATCTTCACATCCGTACGTCCGGAAAGGCTGATCATACGCTTGGCAAGATCCACAATCTTCACCGGTTTACCCATATCA
>OMAQ01001343.1_pt1 | contig 10650 bp, 6 predicted proteins | sample 1673461 | NCBI WGS metagenome assembly OMAQ01 (sample SAMEA103958112, study PRJEB25191) | human gut metagenome | biome: human-associated habitat [ENVO:00009003]; feature: intestine environment [ENVO:2100002]; material: feces | place: Germany | collected 2013/2015
ATTACTTTTGCCGCGAACATATAAAATATAAGACGCTATGTCTACAGTTAAGTGTATTGGCATTTTAACGTCCGGAGGTGATGCTCCCGGAATGAACGCTGCCATTCGCGCAGTGACACGTTCCGCTATTTATAACGGAATGTCCGTTAAGGGTATCTATCGTGGATACAAGGGTTTGATAACCGACGAAATTGAAGATTTCAAGACTCAGAATGTAAGTAATATTATTCAGCGTGGCGGTACTATCCTGAAGACGGCCCGTTGTGCGGAATTCAAGACGCCGGAAGGCCGTAAGCAGGCTTACGACAAACTGATGGAGCATGGCATCGATGCTTTGGTCGCCATTGGTGGTGACGGAACGCTGACGGGGGCTCGCATCTTTGCACAGGAGTTCAATTATCCGATTGTCGGCCTGCCCGGTACGATCGATAATGACCTGTATGGTACGGATATCACGATCGGTTATGATACGGCTTTGAATACGATCATGGAGTGTGTCGATAAAATCCGTGATACGGCAACTTCTCACGAACGTTTATTTTTTGTTGAAGTAATGGGACGTGATGCAGGCTTCTTGGCATTGAACGGTGCTATTGCCGCAGGTGCAGAAGCAGCTATTATTCCGGAATTCAGCACAGAAGTTGACCAATTGGAAGAATTCATCGAACATGGTTTCCGCAAATCCAAGAGCAGTAGTATCGTATTAGTAGCCGAAAGCGAACTGACCGGGGGTGCAATGCACTATGCCGAACGTGTGAAGAACGAATATCCGCAATACGATGTGCGTGTAACGATATTAGGACATTTGCAACGTGGCGGACGCCCCACAGCGCATGACCGAATCATTGCCAGCCGTATGGGAGTGGCCAGCATCCAAGCACTATTGGAAGGACAACGTAATGTAATGATTGGTATTGATGATGATAAGATTGTTTATGTACCTTTCGCTAAAGCTATAAAGAACGACAAGCCTATAGACAGAGAATTGGTGAATGTACTTCACGAACTTTCTATCTAATTTCATCCACCACAGACAATAAAAAAAACGCAGATTTAATGAATAATCATAATCTGCGTTTTTTGTTTTGCCTGTTGGTAGCAAAACCTTATTTCAAGGTTGAGAAATAAGCATCCAATAACTTTTTGGCAGCAACAAACGAAGTCAGTTTGCCATTCAGCACCTCTTCCTCTTTTGCAGCCAACATAGAAATTATCTTTTCATTATTATAGAAACTATCACGCAGATGCTCGTTGATAGACTCATACATCCAATACTTAGCCTGTTCATTTCTGCGATATTCAAAATAACCATTCGCTTTCACAAAAGCGAAGTATTCATAGATCATATCCCAGATTTCTTTAATTCCAATACCATAAAAGCCGGAATACGTCATTACTTTAGGACTCCAGCCCGAATCAGGAGCAGGAAACAAATGTAAAGCATTGCGGAAATGACTGGCAGCCAGTTTTGCTTTCTCCAGATTATCTCCGTCGGCTTTGTTAATCACAATACCGTCCGCCATTTCCATGATACCTCTCTTAATCCCCTGCAATTCATCACCAGTACCGGCCAGTTGGATCAGCAAAAAGAAATCCACCATAGAATGCACTGCTGTTTCGCTCTGCCCTACTCCAACCGTTTCAACAAAAATCTTATCAAAGCCCGCCGCCTCACAAAGTATGATCGTTTCACGAGTCTTACGAGCTACTCCTCCCAACGAACCTGCTGACGGACTAGGCCGTATAAAAGACTTCGGATGGACAGATAGTTTCTCCATGCGGGTCTTATCTCCCAAAATACTGCCTTTAGAACGCTCACTACTGGGATCAATAGCTAAAACAGCTAATTTTCCTCCCTTCTCAAGCACATGCAATCCAAATACATCAATAGATGTACTCTTGCCGGCACCGGGCACACCACTGATACCGATTCGCATAGAATTTCCGGAATAAGGCAGACACTTCTCTATCACTTCCTGGGCAATAGCCTGATGTTCCGGTTTTACACTCTCCACTAAAGTAACCGCCTGACTCAATACGGTCACATCACCTTTTACGATGCCTTCTACATATTCACCTACGGAAAACTCACGACGACGAGGTTTTTTACGTAGTTTCAAATAAGGATTCACAATAGATGGTTGCTCAATACCTTTGTTCACTGTCAATCCCTTATATTCTTCACTATTTTCAGGATGTTCCATAGCTATTTTTTTGAGGTTACTTTTACTTTAATAATTATCTTCGGATTGTTAGGATCATTGGTTATCATCAGGACACGTGGAGTACCCTTTACTTTCTTCAAATTTTGACCGAAAGCAGTAATCTTCAACTTGGTAGACGCACCCGGTTTCAAGACACGTTTCTTCAACTGGACCCCCAAAGCAGAATTGAACACCTGCAAATCACGAATTTCCAGATTAGATTTTCCTACATTTTTAATAATAATCGTATGTGCTTTCTTTTCATCACTTTCCAGTTCTCCCATCTGCAACTCTTCGGCAGAAAGATGAATGGCAGGCGGATTCAAGCGTTCCTGCTGACTGATATGTGAGAAATCCGGCAACAATACGGCAGAAACCGGAATTTCATTTTCTTCTCCCACCTTATCTCCCAGGAAACGGGAAAGATAAACAGACGCCGTTGTCAAACCCAGTTTAGGTAACTTTTCCGTATCAAGAGTTATCTTGATTTTACCTGTACGTCCTCTTCCCAGTTTTTCCGGAATGGCAACAGCACTGAGGTAAGGAGGCAAATGCATCAACACAGGGGTGTATAACCTATCTGACGTATTGGCAACCAACAGTTCCATAGTTGGTTTATCCCCTTTATTAGCATCTTCAAATTCTATTTCCTCCTTATTCAAACGGATAGCTCCAATCTGAAAAGGATGAGTGAAAGTATAGTTTTTAGGATCGGCAGTCACTTCTCCCCGAATAGCCAGATAGATAGGTTTATTGGAGGCATTGCAATAAATGCCTACGCTCTTCTGAAAACGTCCGATGGCTTTGGCGTCAAAAGTAGAACTGACACTCCCGGTCTTTCCCGGGGCAATCGGTTCTTTGGTCCAATCAGCAACCGTGCAGCCACAAGAAGTTGTCACATTAGATATCACTAAAGGTTTATCTCCTTTATTAGTGATTTTAAAGGTAGCCGTCACCGGATTTTTCCATAAAATAGTTCCAAATTCATGCGTTGTCTTATCAAATAATGCTTTGGGTTGTGCCTGTACTCCCAAAGTCACTCCCATTAACAAACTTACTATCAGTATAATATGTTTCATACAATTATTTTATGCTTTTTAGATAGCAAAGATAGACAAAAAACATCCTTTACCCATTTTTTCAGCCTATAATTTATTTTATCTTATGAATAACCTTTATCTTTGTCCCGCATTAAAAATCAGATAAATTATGAAAATAGTAAAACATTACTGGTTCGTTGCCATTGCATTGATTACAATGATAAGTTTTTCTTCATGTGAAAGCGATGAAGAAAGAGGATTTGATATTTCAGGATTATACGGTAAGACTTGGTGGGGCGATATGGGATTTGAAGACCGATATGGAGAACCTCTTTACAGTTACATCACATTCACCTCAGGTGCTTTCACAGATCATGGTGTAGGTACGGAAGAGCGCTGTTACCATAATGATGAACTTTATAGGGTATATAAGTTTGACTGGGAAATTCAAAACGGTTGGTTGTATCTATATTATTCAGATAGTTATACATTTATAATTGAATATCCATCCGTTTCAGGCCGCTATTTTTATGGCACGGCTGAAGATGGTTTTGAAATAAGACTAGAATGGGTGGACGGCAGAAGCATAAGAAAAAAGTAAGTTAGCAAGCTAACTTACTTTTTATGAAATCACACAATTAATTCCAGACATCCCGTGTCTTTATTCCACCATCACCCGATATCCTCTCGTATGCCCTCCGAATTCCGGAGCATAAGCAGACTGAACAGTTGCAATTCCGGCCTGATATTCTCCTGTCCGGTTCACATACACCTGATACTCTATCACATAAGTTCCTTTTCTCATCTGATCGATAAAGAACTGAGTCGAAGCATCTTTGGTAGCCTGATAATATCCCAGCCCGTTGCTCCAACGAAATCCCGAAACTGCCTGTAACGGTTCCATACAAGCTGCACGGTCATCCTTGATCTGAACAAAATCCATATCACGGTCAGCCTTCACAGTCAGGCGAACGGTAATCCTATCGCCAACCTTCAATGGAGCTGATTCATTCAAAGCCTCATCTCCTTTATATAATTGACGGCTGACAGACAATCCGTTTCCCTGCTCACCTATTTGATCCATACTTTCCAGATATTGGGCATAAACGGCTCCCCAACCCATTCCGGTTCCTTCTTTATCCACGCTTACTTTCTTGATATTCATCACATCACCGGACATCGTCTTCTTGATATAACCGATGGCATTATCTGCCGGAGTCCGGATCACTTCTTTACCTAAAGTAATCTCTACTCCTCCTGTATTTGCCAATAAATCCGAAGTTCCTGTAGCCATCAATACATACACCGCATCAGCCGTAGCTATCGGCGTTTCCCAAGTCTGTGTCTGTTTCTGCTTCAACAGCCAGCGTTTCATTTCATCAATAGCTTTCGTATCTTTTGTTATACGCTGTATAGCTTCCATAGCAGCCACTTCAGTCGGAATTTTATAACTGAACCATGAATATCGGGCTTTAGGAGTATCAAAGTAACGCCCCATTTCATCCGTCACAACAGAATACTCCATCAATGACTGCATAAACAACTTGGCCTCTGCCACCTTACCGGCTTGCTGCAAGATGATAGCTCCCAACGCCTTTCCATAAATCGTCAGTTCTTTTCCCTCACCGGACAACTTGTCTATGAAATACCGGTTCACCTTTTCATCAACCGGAGCCTTGCCATCCAAAGCGCAGATATACAAATACCTGAGAACCTGTTCTGACGGACGGATACCGACAGCCCCTTTCTTTTCAGCTTCTTTCATAGACTTATACTCTTCGGCAGCCTGCTTGCCTAAATACTCGAACCCTTTTTGAATCATAGGCTGCATCCGGCTGTCAGCATCCTGAGGAGTCAATGCATTCAGCCGGACAAGCATTTCCATTACCTGAGTGGTTACATAGCGGCTGCCTTGCATACCTTTATACCAACTCCATGCGCCATCTCCATTTTGCAATTCTCTCAGTTTCTCTACAGAAACTGCCAGTCCGCTGTTCATTGTATTCAGGTCAAACAAAGTGGCGATACGCTGTTTTTGTTCGGCTTCATTGGTAGCCTCTGTCAGCCAGGGAGTTTCAGCCAGCAGGATATTTTTCAGTTCCTGATTCTTTTGCAGATTGCTCATAAAAGTCTCCTTTGTACCACCTTGAGCCTTCCAGCTATCAAAGACTTGCTTGATACGGGGATTTTCTTTGACTATACATGCAGCCAATGAATGGGCATAATAAGCGGTAGCCCAGGAAAGCGCATCTTCATTCTGAGGATTAGCCACTACAGGCAAAGCCTGCACGGCATACCAAGCCGGATGGACAGTAAATTCTACGGTCAACCGTTGTTCGGAAGCCGTTTTGCTATGCTTGTTAAACAGATTTTCCAAAGAGAAAGTATGCACACCTTCCCCATTCACGTTCAGAGGAACGGTTTCCGTCACCCACTGTTTGTCTGTCAGAACGGGGATGTAACGCTGTTCTCCATCACTGAAGGTATCTCCATCCGCTACCATCCGGCATGCCATTACCGCATATTTGTCACTCACTTCAAAAGTAAAGTTCACATGCCCGGTTTCTCCTCCCTTCATATCGAACTTCTGTTTTTGTGAATAGAATACCTTTTCTGTTTCCGGATTAAACAATTCCATGCGGACAGTCCCTTTCACTCCCTTGTCCGACAGGTTCATCAGTGAAGCGGCAATATTCGCTTTATCTCCCACGCGGACAAAACGGGGCATATTAGGTTGAAGCATAAATTCCTTGCTGGCAGTAGCGGTAGCTTCTATTTTTCCATAATCCACATTCTGGGTATGTGCCAAGCCCATAAACTTCCATCGGGTAAGGCTCTCGGGCAATACAAAGGAAATACTGACTTCACCTGTTTCATTGGTGCGGAGCTGTGGATAAAAGAATGCCGTTTCCGCAAAGTTTTCACGTATCTGTATATCACCTGTTTCTGCCAGTTCTTCAGAACTACCCATTTCTGCCTTTTCCTGTGCAGACGTCTCTACCATTTCTTCCTGGAGCACCATATCAGTAACAGCCTCCTGGTTCATCACAGCATTTGCGGCACTCCTGCCTCTAATCTTCAAAGCTCCTGCAAGAGTGGCACGAGGACTGCCTCCGTAACCTACCACCACAGCCTCCATTCTTCCTGTAGATGGAATGATCAATTCACTATATTCCAAAGGAACCGCACGGAGCCTCTTCAACGGGAAATCAACATACAAATAAGCATTCCGCATATAGGATGTATTCCAATAAGTCAAAGGAACCACATAATGAAAGTCCACTCCAAAGTCCAACTTATGTGCACTATAGATTTTATCCAGAGAAGCATCATACATGGTAGCCAGCATTTCAGCCTCAGCCGGACGTCCATCCGGATAAAGTACCGTCAGTTTCCATTCCTCTTGCTGTCCCGGACGGAGTTTGTCACGGAACGTAGTCCATTTCAGCTGCAACTTCTTCTCAGGGGCCGGTTTCATAATCCGTGCATTATGACTGTAAAGTCTGCCGTCTTTCACAAATGCCATACTTACCAGAATGCCGTCACCATATTCCTTCTTATAAGGGAAGCGGAAACTGACCACCGAGTCAGAAAGCTCTATACGTTTGCTTTCCAAGCGCTTATTTCCTGCAAATACATCATAAAGCAGATAGACATTCTTTTCGCTGCTACCTATATATACAGTAGCCGGAGATGCTGCATCAAATTCCAGACCATCCTGATAGAACCAATCCGTTATCACGAAAGGCGGACGCTTGTCGTTCAATGAAAACAGAAGGAAATTCTTAGATGCCGTACACTCTCTGCCTTGTGTATCCTTAGCCGAAAGCTTCAAACGATAATTACCGGAAGGCAGGGCATAAATAGCCTCTGGAACAAAACTCTTGTTGGCTTCCACCGTACCGGTCAATACCTTTCTGCCTTCTTTTTCCTGACCGTCTTTCTGCTTCTCCATCTCGACTACCTGATAAGTAACCAGAGTATCTACCGGCTCACCCGAAAGATTCATGGCTGTCAGTTTTATTTCCAACTTCTTTTCTTTAACCCAATTATCGGGCAGATTATCCATATTCAGCACCATTGAAGTGCTTCCTAAAGGCAATGACAAATTAGCTTGCTGTGTCTCACCTGCACCATCCGTCACATCCGCCTGTATGTTGTACGTATAATACCACAACGGAGATTCTCTCCTGTCCGAGTCTATTTCAAAATGCACCGGAACGGTGAACTTACCATCCGCATCGGTCATTGCCTCTCCCTCCCAACGGGCTGAACCTCTGCCCATAAACCGCCAGAACCAAGCATAGGAACGGGATATATCATAGTGTACCCTGGCATTCTGCACAGGCGCACCGGCAAAAGTCTTTGCCATACCCACCACTTCTATAGAGTCACCCACTTGATACTCCACTTTCACGGGTTCAAACGTGACATCAAAGGTGGGACGTTTATATTCTTCTACCTTAAAACTGACAGAAGTATCGGCCGCACGCAAGCTAAAATAACCGGTCAGGCAAGGAGAGGGCAAAACAAATTGTCCGCTGAACGAACCAAAACCATTCGTCCATACTTCTACTTTTCCTGTTTCATTATTATTCGCATCATATAGGGATACCGTATATTTTTTATCCGCAAGCACACGCGTAGAATCCTTTTCCATTTCATAAGCCAAGCCGGATACATATACGGTTTGACCGGGACGGTAAATGGATCGGTCGGTAAATAATTGCAAAACTTCTTTCCTCTTGCTCTCTTTATAGTAATAATCGTTTTTCCAAAGATTCAAGATGGGCATCGCATTATCAGCCGCCGTATGTGCATTATACCAGTATTTGTTACTATTCAGGAAATCCAGTTTCAAAGCACCCTGTTTATCCGCCTGGTAGGTCTGTTGGGGAGAATAGCCTCCTCCCTTCTCCGTATAAATGGTTACTTCCGCCTCAGAAACAGGCTGTCCGCTCACTGCATCTACCACCACCAGTTCCAACGTACCATCCGGCAGAGGACGATAAATGGTCTTTAAAGCGGTGACATTCATTAATGTTCCGTCCGAAACGCCCTTCTTCCCATCGGGCACTGCCTTTAAGAAATAAATTCCCGCTTGAGGAGCCTGTATGGTCAGGGTGGTATCGACATTCAAATAATCTGTAGTAGGTTTCAAAGAAAAATGCTCCTCGCGTTGCAAACAGGCATATTTACTTTCAAAATGGGTGGTTCTGTTCTGCAATACGGCAGAGGTAACGGGTAAATTCACCTTATATAACTGCAAGGTGATGCCGGTAAGGTTTTTATAATTTACTTTCACCGACTGCTGTTCACCAGGATAAGCCGTAGCTATTTCCAGTGAAAGGTTTGCATTCAGAATTTCCTTTTCTATATTCTTCAGTTGGTTGATACCTTCGTAACGGGGGTATCCGGCTATTCCTTCACGAACTATCCGCAAGCGCTCTACCTGATTATTTTGATACTGTAGGAATTGTGCCAAAGCCAGATAAGCTTCAGGGACTGTTTTCACAGCCGGATAAGTATGAATCCACTTCCGGAGTTCCTGTTGGCATACGTCATTCGAGAAGTTTCCGGAAAAATTGCGGTACAGGTAATTCAATGCATCTATCCCGGTCAGCAACCAACCCTCACGCTCCGTTTCCGTATCGTATGCTTTCAGCAAGGACTGATAAGTCTGCATGACAGCTGCCGTCAAGTCACAATCAGAGACAGGAACAAACTGATAAGTAACAAACTTATCCATATCCGTCATATCCGCAGGCAGACTGTTTGTCTGATTTGCTTTAGCAGCCGCCTGCCACCTGTACTGCTGCATGATTTGTATGGCACGACGTGCCAACAAGTTGTACAGATTATCACGAAAATACCGTTTACTTGCTTCCCCCACCTTCACCATAGGTTTCAATTTCTCGACCGGGATAAGTAATAACCGGTCTTTATCCTTGAGAGAGGCCTGCAAATAACCCAATCCTTTTTTTACGTCGGCAGGCATGGTCATTTCACCCAGAATGGAATACAATATAGCTTTGTCTTCCACACTGCCGGTTTGGGAAGCCCATTGTTCCAAACCATTCATATCTACCTTCAAGCTATCGGGAGTTAAAAGGGAACGGTACTGCATGGCAGTGAGATAGGCTTTCATCATTTGCGGTACATTCTGTTCCGCTTTTGCTTTATCGTAGATTTTCATTGCTTCGGAAATAACCGACTTGGGCAGATCCTTTCGTTCCAATACTTCCAGTTCTTTCCACAAATTGTCATAGGTTTGTGCCTGCATAGGAGCAAATACGCTCATTACCAGTAGCACTATCAAAGATAAATAACGAATTTTCATATCTACAATCTTTTAGTTCATACTAAGTCTTCTTTAACAAAGAAACGAAATAGATGTTTAAAGACTGCATACGTTTTAATTAAAATAACTAAAACAGAAAAGGAAAGATCTTTCAGCGCAGCCAAAGCAAACGTTGCAGCACCAGTCTTTTATAGGGTTTCTTCATGTCTTCGGGCAGGAAGGAAACATCTATCAGTTCCATCCATTTAATGATGGAACGTCGGAATTTCCGGGCGATGTTCTCTATTACCTTGCCACTGACCCCCGGCGAGCTCCTCCGTATCCTCGGGCATGACAATAACCGTGGACAGCAAATGGTATGCAGGCGTCAGACTATAGCCCATCCCCGTGTCATACAATGAAAAGTTCTTCAGGTGCCAGCCGGATAACGCAAGAATCCGGCATCATAGGCAAAGGTGAAACCATTCTCATCTTCCGTCAACAACCCTGCATAGATATCATTCAAGTATATTTTTCCCCTTCTCATGCGCTATGCTCCTTTCCTAAGGGCACAGCCCCTACTTCATGTCCGAAGAGGGCAAGCACCTGGTTTACCTTGTCTATCCGCAAAGTCTGCTTTCCTTGCTCCAACTCGCGCACAAAGCGAAGCCCCACTCCCGCCTTAGCCGCCAAATCTACTTGCGTAAGTCCGAACCGCTTACGCATTTCTTTTACAAACAATGACAATGAATCACTCATAATTACACCCTTTAGGGTACAAATATAGCAAAAGCTTCGACAATTACACCCTAATGGGTATAATTTATTAGTTTCTTTCGTATAATATACCCGAAAGGGTGCAAAGTATTAGCCCGGGCCGACGCATTACGGAAAACCAGGAGTATTCAGCAAATTCGTGATACAAAGAAAAAGGACAGGAAAATTCCTTCAAAAGCTTCAGCCTCTCCGCAAACCCTTTGCCAGTGGGCATTCCGGCTGAAGAATTACACCAGAAAAAGCTTCAGCCCGAAGAAAAATCCTTCAGCCGCATCCTTTGAGAGTATGCATACTCCGCACAGACTGGTTCCCCAATGCTTCAAAAGTCCTATATCCAGGCATTTGTCAC
>OMAQ01001347.1_pt1 | contig 10632 bp, 12 predicted proteins | sample 1673461 | NCBI WGS metagenome assembly OMAQ01 (sample SAMEA103958112, study PRJEB25191) | human gut metagenome | biome: human-associated habitat [ENVO:00009003]; feature: intestine environment [ENVO:2100002]; material: feces | place: Germany | collected 2013/2015
TCCAAAGACGTTAAAAGAGGCAGACGGTGTGATTTTAGCGGCTTCTTTGGAGTGGTTTGGATTTGGCGGTTTTCTGCATCAGTTTTTGGATGCATGCTGGCTGTATGGCGACAAAGAAAAACTTTCCCATATGTATATGATGCCGGTTGTGATGGCGACAACGTATGGGGAGAGAGAGGCAGAGTATTCTCTGATCCGCGCATGGGAAATGCTTGGCGGTGTGCCGGGCGAAGGTATCTGTGCATATGTAGATAATCATGTGGAATTCGAAATGAATGCACAGTTTGGCCTAATGATTGAAAAGAAAACAGAGAATTTTTACCGCATGATTTCAAAAAAGGCGGTTGCTTTTCCGAACAGCAGCGTTGCCGTAAAGAGAAATGTATTAAGAACCAGCAATCTTTCCCTGACGCCACAGGAGAGCGAGCAGTTATCAGAGTATGTTTCCGATGATAACTATGTAAAAAAACAAAAAGAAGATATTGAGGAATTAGCAAGTTTGTTCAAAGGGATGCTTGGCGAGGAAAAAGATGAAGACGATTATGTAGAGCGTCTGAAAAGCCACTTTTTCCCGATGGAAGGACTAAAAGCAGTTTTTCGTATTGATTTAGTGGAAGAAAAATCTTCTCTTATTATTGATATTAATGATTCAAAACTGAATTGTTACCGAGGAACGGTGGAGCAGGCAGATGTTACAGCGAAAGTGAAGACCGCAGTCTTCAAGCAGGTGCTTGATGGCACAAAAACTTTCCAGAGTGCATTTATGTCCGGCGAGTTATCGGCACAGGGAAATTTCAAAATCCTGCGCAATTTTGACACCATTTTCCGGTTTCAGAATATATAACATGGAGGAAATGAAGGATGAGTGTGGATAATTGTATTTTTTGTAAGATTCTTGCGGATGAGATTCCATCATCGGTTGTGTATGAGGATGATATGTTTCGTGCCATATTAGATGTGAATCCGGCTGCGAAAGGTCATGTTATTATTTTGCCGAAGAAGCATGCGGCAAACATATTTGAACTGCCGGATGAAGAGGCATCGAAGATTTTGATTGTAGCCCGCAAAATTGCGAAAGCTTTGAAAGAGACTTATCACTGCGATGGAGTAAATATTTTGCAGAATAACGGTGAGGCAGCAGGACAGACCGTATTCCATCTGCATGTTCATGTGATTCCTCGTTTTGAGGGGGACACAGATCATATTAACATTGGCTGGAAACCGGGTGAAACACCGGCTGATTTACAGGAAATCGCAGAAGCAATTAAAGCAAATTTATAAGGAGAGGACTTTCCTATGAAACGAATTATTTTGACGGGCGGCGGCACCGCCGGACATGTAACGCCGAATATCGCGTTGATTCCGGAGCTTAAAAAAAGAGGATTTGAGATTCATTACATTGGTTCCAAAACAGGAATTGAAAAAGAATTGATTGGAAACTTTGATATTCCGTACTATGGAATTTCTTCCGGTAAACTGCGCCGCTATTTTGACGTAAAAAACTTTACGGACCCATTCCGTATTTTGAAGGGATATTCAGAGGCAAAGAAACTGATTAAGAAAATCAAACCGGATGTTATCTTTTCAAAGGGCGGTTTTGTAACGGTGCCGGTTGTAAAAGCAGCGAGCAGACAAAAAGTTCCATGTGTGCTGCATGAATCCGATATTTCACCGGGACTTGCCAATCGTCTCTGCATTCCATCGGCTACGGCAATTTGTGCAAACTTTCCGGAAACGATTGCCAATCTGCCGGAGGATAAAGCATATCTGACAGGAACGCCAATCCGAAGTGAGCTGTTTTCCGGAAACCGTCTCAAAGGACTGGATTTTTGTGGATTTACGGCAAACAAACCGGTTATTCTTGTAATTGGCGGAAGTCTTGGTTCCGTTCGTGTGAATGAGGCAGTCCGGGAGATTTTGCCAAAGTTATTAGAAAAATATCAGGTCATTCATCTGTGTGGAAAAGACAAAGTGGACGAATCACTGAAACAGACAGAAGGCTATGTGCAGTTTGAGTATATTCAGAAAGAATTGTGCGATTTGCTGGATGCAGCAGATTTGGTGATTTCGCGTGCCGGCGCAAATGCAATTTGTGAATTGCTGGCCCTTCATAAACCGAACATTCTGATTCCGCTGTCGTTGGAAGCAAGCCGCGGTGACCAGATTTTGAATGCGGCTTCTTTTGAAAAACAGGGCTTTAGCTATGTGATTAAAGAAGAAGAATTAACGAGCGAAAAATTGTTGGCAGCCATTACATCGGTTGATGAGAATAAGGAAACTTATAAACAGGCAATGAGTCAAAGCAATCAGGATGCTGTTGTGAAAGTTGCAGATATTATTGAAAAAGCTTGTAAATAGTTGGATGATGCCGAAAATTGGCAGATAATCCAAAATAATGTCATACGATTTTTGAATTTGATGGGATATCCTTCTAGGCAGAAGAATATCCCATTGTTATACTTGTCTTATCAAACAGGAAAGGAAGATGAATATGACAGAGTGGATTCAAAAACAGTATGTTGTGGCAGGTATTGCTGCTGTGTGTCTTGTATCAATGTTAGTTAAGTGCCTCATTCGCCACAAATACCGGGCGATGCTTAGGGAGGTACAGGATATGGGACATTCCAAACATAAACTTGTGAAGTCAATGGTGATGAAATTCGATGCCTGCTATAAGTTAAAAATGGGAGTTCCCAATGTTTCTCTTTTTGTGAAGAAATATTTGTGGCACTACCGCATGATGGGGCTTTATATGAAAACGTGGGAAAATATCAATGGGTTCTGTCTTGTAATTGTAATGGCGGGAAGTATGGCAAGCGGTATTTTTGCCATGATGCAGGGAATGCCTGCGGCAATTGTTTTTTTACAGCTGTTAGCCGGTGTTTTTGCAGCCGGAGTTTTATTACTCACCGAATACATAGCAAATACATCGAATCTTTTTGATATGCTGCAGGTTGATATTACGGATTATCTGGAAAATATCTGCAAGCCCCGCCTTGAAAATGAGCTGTTTCATGCAGAGCATCTAAGTGAATATCAAAGAGAATATTTTGATGAGACATCGGAGCAGAAAGTTGTGGATTTGGATTTTTCGAAGAAAAAAACGGAACCTAAGAAATTAACATCAGAAGACCTTACGTTTACCAAAGAGGAAGAGAGTGTGATACGTGAAGTCATTCAAGAATATCTCGGTTAGTAGTTGACAGAGAGAAAATGGAAAGAGTATAATTTATGGTAAGTGGATTAATAGACTAATAACACAACAGGAGGAACAGTTTGATGGGAAAACATGTTACGTTTGATTATTCGTTAGCGGATAAATTTATCCGTGAAGATGAAGTGGAATTGATGATGGCTTCGATTCATGCGGCAAGAGAGACTTTGGAGTCAAAAAGCGGGGCAGGAAATGATTTCCTTGGCTGGATTGATTTGCCGGAAGATTATGACAAGGCTGAGTTTGAGCGGATTCAGGCAGCAGCGAAAAAGATTCAGTCAGATTCAGATGTATTGGTCGTAATTGGTATTGGTGGATCCTATCTTGGTGCTCGTGCAGCAATCGAATTTTTGAGACACTGCTTCTATAACAGTGTGGACAAGTCTGTACGCAAGACACCGGAAATTTATTATGCAGGTAATAATATCAGCGGTACATATCTGTCACAGCTGATTGAGACAATCGGCGACCGTGATTTCTCGGTAAATGTCATTAGTAAATCGGGAACCACAACGGAACCTGCGATTGCTTTCCGCGTGATGAAAGAGATTCTTGAAAATAAATATGGAAAAGAAGAGGCTGCAAAACGAATTTATGCAACGACGGATAAAGCAAAAGGTGCGTTGAAGAGTCTTGCAACTGAAGAAGGATATGAAACATTTGTAGTACCCGATGATGTAGGCGGAAGATTTTCCGTATTAACAGCTGTTGGTCTTCTTCCGATTGCAGCAAGCGGTGCTGATATCACAAAACTTATGGAAGGTGCACAGAGCATGCGTAAGCTTTGCTTAGAGACACCAATTGAGAAAAATGATGCCATTTTATATGCAGCAGTTCGTAACCTTTTGTACCGCAAAGGCAAATCTGTTGAGGTACTCGCAAATTATGAACCGATTTTCCATTATGTAGGTGAATGGTGGAAACAGCTTTATGGCGAGAGCGAAGGAAAAGACCAGAAAGGTATCTTTCCGGCTTCCGTTGATTTGACAACCGACCTTCACTCAATGGGGCAGTTTATTCAGGACGGTTCCCGTATTATGTATGAGACCGTAATGGAACTGGAAAAACCGGCACTTGACCTTACCGTGAAAAAAGAAGAAAATGATTTGGACGGCTTGAATTATCTGGCCGGAAAAACATTGGATTTTGTAAATAAGAGTGCGATGAAAGGAACACAGCTTGCTCATACGGATGGTAATGTTCCAAATCTGCAGATTCGTATTCCGGAGCAGAACGAGTTCTATCTTGGTGAGTTGTTCTACTTCTTTGAATATGCCTGCGGTATCAGTGGATATCTGCTTGGCGTGAATCCATTTAATCAGCCGGGCGTTGAGAGTTACAAGAAAAATATGTTTGCTCTGCTTGGTAAACCGGGTTATGAGGAATTAAGTAAAGAATTGCTTGCAAGATTATCGTAAGGAAAAAGACAAAACAAAAGGGACCGTCAAATGACAGTCCCTTTTTAATTTTAATAAAAATTATTCAGCTTCAATCGCACCGGTAGGACATGCTGCTGCGCAAGAACCGCAATCCAAGCAAGCTCCGCCGTCGATTTCGTAATGTGCATCGCCTTCTGAAATAGCGCCTACTGGACACTCAGATGCACATGAACCACAACTGATGCAAGAATCAGAAATTTTATAAGCCATTTTTAAATCCTCCTTTTCTCAAAAATATTTTGAACATACTCACATGATAATACAATTTGCTCAAAAATACAAGGGAAAATTTATCGATAAGCCCTTAGAAAAGAATGGAAAAGGAGCATGACTTACGTTACTGATAAAAAATATCATTACTGAGCGGCAAGCTGTTTGCCAAGTGCCTTACATTCAGCAATAGCATCGTCATTTGGGACTTCCTGACAAATCAGACCCTCGCCGTTTAATACACGTGCGCCGGCTGCTTCCATACGCGCTACCCAGTCACGCATCCACTGACCGTCACCCCAGCCATATGAGCCAAAGAGTGCAATGGTCTTTCCACCAACGCTTCCTTCCAACTCGGATACAAAAGGTTCCATTTCGCTTTCTTCCAAAACCTCTGCGCCCATTGCCGGACATCCGAGTGCAAATACTTTTTCTGTTTTCAAGGCATCCAGAGAAGCGTCCGTAACATCAATAATTTTAGCTTCTTTGCCTGCTTCTGTTACGCCTTCGCTAATCGCTTCTGCCATAGCCTGCGTGTTTCCTGTCTGTGACCAATAAACAATCGATATCATAGTTAAACCTCCTTTATGTAGTTAGTTAAATCTAACTCACGCTTATACTAGTTTACTTTATGAAATCTGTCAACCGGATTATTGATAGATTTAATCAGCATCCATTAATTGAGATTCTTTCTTAAAAATGGAAAAACTTTACAGACTCAAAATGCGAATAACATTCCTTGACAAAGAATACACTTGTGACTATAATCGAAATTGCATGATATGATAGTTATCGATGACGAAAGCCAAAAGGAGGATATATACTATGTTGAAGGAAGTAACAAAGGATATGCTGATTGGAGAAATTTTGCAGGCAGACGCAACGGTTGCACCGATTCTTATGGCGTCCGGTATGCACTGCATTGGCTGCCCGGCTTCTCAGGGAGAAAGTTTAGAGGAAGCAGCAATGGTTCACGGCATTGACAGCGATGAACTGGTTACGAAAATTAATGAGTATCTGGCAACAAAGAATGCATAAGATTGTATTAAAAAAGGACCGCTTTTGTGGTCCTTTTTTTCATGTTCTTAATTCATTACAGCCTTAAATATCAGCAAGTTTAGTTAATGCGTTGTCTTTCAAAATCAGACAAAAATGCTCATTATAATATGCCTGTGTGGCATAAGTAACATTTTCCTCTTTTGCGTATTCAGCCAAAGCAGAACACATCAGGCGGAAAGCATTTTTTCCTTTGCCGCGGTGGAGTAACAAGAAATACCGCTTAGTAGCAGGGTCTTTCCACAAACTGTTTTTGCCACGGTAATCGCAGTCAATCTGACCGGTAAGTGCTATCAGCGTATTTAAGGAATCAAAGGAGAATACTTTGATTCGGTCAGCAAGCGGTTCTGCCTCTTTTTTCTTAGCTTTACGTCTGTTTCCCTGCAAAGCCTCCTTTAATGGTACAAATTCACCTGATGATTCAGAAGAATCTTTTGTTTCATTATCTTCAGCTTCTTCCAATAATTCATGGAGCTGCTCGAAGCAGTTTATGAAATCCTCAGAATTCTCCGGTGCATCTTCTTCTAACAAATCATTGTCGTCGGAATCGGCATCATCCGATGGGCCAAACATGGAGAAACGCTCATCCAATTCATCCGGATTATCAACTTTATTAATAAGCAGAATGATGGAATCCCGTGAAGTCGGGATTGCCTCAATCATAAGTGGAATATCATCCGCATCAAAACCTAAGTCTATATTCGCTTGCTCCATTATATCACGAAAAAGTTCTTTAGCTTTATCGGAGCCGTAAGCCAATTCACTGATTTTGAGCTGACGTTCCATCAAATCATGTTTGTTTAAGGTACAACGGATTTGATTTTCACTCGTTCGTTCAATCTTCACAAGCACACATCCTTTCATATTTTCTATTGTAGAAAAGTATAAGTTATCTTATCTATAAAGTCAACACTAAGTGAAAAAAAACAAGGGGGAAAGTCGTTTAGTCGTTTGGGATGAGCTGAAACGGATAGACGACACTTGTTTTGGCAAAATCACCTCTTATATAATAGAAGCAGGTAAGTCAAAGCGATACGATGGGAGGTGCAGGAAAATAATCTATGACTTGCCGGGATGGAACGAAAAATGGCACTTTCATATGATAATATCACGGAAAAGTATTATGAGGGGGAAACTATGCAGCAGAATCAATGGATTGTAGACGAGATGAATCAGGTTTACAAACAAGGAATACGAGTTGATGTAAATGGGCTTTCGTATAATCCGAAAACCTCAGCAAATTTAATGCGTGTATTGGAAAATGGTTCCTATATGCTAGACTATGAAGGAGACATGTTGGGGCGTATTGTGGCTCTGCACGTGGATTCTGTCGGGCCATCGGAACAGCCATCCTATAAGACGCTGCGCTGTAAAAAAACAAAAAACAGGCCGGAAAAAAAGAGGCGCAGCGAAAAAAATAAAAAAAATAATTTTTTTGCAACTTTTCCTCTCTTTGAATCGTCTTATTGGTATAAAGGGGTAAGAAAAAGCCCAAAACAATAAACTTAGTAAAAGGGAGGTTTTTTTATGAAAAAACAAATTTTATTTGCAGCGACAGCATTGATGCTCACCGCAGGAATAGTGGCAGGATCAAATGAGTCGGCAGCAAAAGCACCGAAAAAGATTGCGATTAACAAGAAGAATTTTCCGGATCAGGTCTTTCGTGAACTTGTAAAATCCAATTATGACAAGAACAAAGACAAAAAGCTCTCAAAGGGCGAGATTAAGAAAGCAAAGAAGTTTGGTACATCCAGTACCAAAAACTCGATTAAGATTAAGAAGTCCAAGTATGGAAAGTATACCAAAAAGTATATTAAGGACATTAAGAACTTTAAGGGAATCGAGAAACTGACAAATCTTCAGAAGTTTGTTGCGAACGAGACGTCAGTAAAAACCATTAACTTAAAGAAGAACAAGAACTTAACATATCTTGAGATGCAGGATGGCAATCTGCGCAAGATTGATTTGAATAGTAACAAAAAATTGAAATATGTCTATCTGGCGTATAACAAAATTTCTTCCCTCAAGATGAACAAATGTAAAAAATTACTGATTGTAAATATTCAGGGACATATGGTTAAGAAAGTAAAAATCAACCGTAACAAAGCAACTGTTGTATACGGTGAAGATTATTATGCACCATATGCAGTTACAAAAGTAAAAGAAAATTTCAGCAATTTGAATAAAGCAGGACAGATGGATGGCGATGGAACGTTCTGTGTATATGAGTGGGCAGCAGACCATTCCAACTGTCTTCGTAAAACGGTAAGCGGCGCTGCTATGGCGAGTCAGCCGGTAGCCTTAGATGCAGATGCTGCAGCAAAGGCAAAGGGCATGCAGCAGATTACGGCACAGTGGAAAGATGCGAAAGGCAACTTCTACTTCTTAGCAGATAAAGATGGCGATATGGTTGCTAAGACGGCATATTATCTGGTGAAGGTGAATGCACAGGGTAAAATCGAGGCTGAACTTGCAGTCAACGACCAGTTGATTCCAAATATGACCGGTCTTCAGGAAAAATACAGTATGGAACTTTTGGCAGTTCAGAACAATACTGCCGTACTCAGTATTTTGACTACCGGAAATAATGGTGTTGTAACGGTTGACTTAGATAAATTGACGATTACAAAAGAGGCTGTTTGCAGTTTTATCCCGAAAACAGCAGAGGGGGATGTGATTGCCGGCGTTGAACAGGATGGATTTGAGTTTCATGATGTAGTAGTCAGCAAATTGGTTTCTTCCGGTGTGCAGAAAGCAGCGGATGGAAAAACAGACGTAGAAAAATGTCTGTTGTCAAACGGGCACGTTATGAGTATTCCGCTCCGTGAATCCTATGGTATGTACGGCAGTGCGGTACAGATTTACGGACAGAACATTTATGTGATTTCCGGTGAAGGATTTTTCAAAGCAAAACTGACCGCTAAGAAATTTACACAGCTTTATGGAATCAGTAACTTTGATGGCATACAGGAAAGTGAAGTAACCTTTAGTCTGGCTATGAAGAATGAAAAAGAGATTTATCTTATGAGCAAAAAGCAGGACGATGATGATAAGGTGACATACCAGTTGCAGGCTGGTAAAATCGGATAAAGAGACTCGGGAGTAGTAAGAAGTAATAAAGTAAGAGCCGCCAGTCGTTTATATCCCCTCAAAACGGCTGGCGGCTTTGGTTGCAGAAATGGCGCAGATAGGCTATAATAAGGCAATATCAATAGATAATATTACGAAGACAGGAGTAAACGAATGAGAGAACAACGATGGAAGAGATTGCGAACCGGACTATTGATTATTGCCTTTTCGGCGATTGGAATGCTTGAATATGTGCAGTTAGTACAGGCATTTGATTTACCACAGATGATGTTAGTCGTTCCGGTGGTGTCCGTGATTGCCATGCTTTTACTTGGAAAATACAGTTTTTTTGTGCCGGTCTGCACGATTGTACTTGCGAGTGCATATCAGATTTTGGCGGGAAGTGAAAATGCTGTAGCAGAGCTTCAGACCAGTGCAAGAAGTATCGCAATTATTTTATTTGAATGTCTGCTTGTGCTTATGATCGCACAGTTTATCGGATTGGGACTTGGGGCAGCTGCCCGCACATTAGGAAAGAAGAATAAAAAAAGAGTGGTAAAGATTGTTATCGGAGTAGTTTTTGTGGTTGTTTCACTTGTCCCGTATCTGCTTTTATTCCATAATCCGCTGTATCCTATGACAGCAAGACACCGCTTAAAATCATTTGCGGACAAGACCATTACCGACTATCCGATTGCGGATAAAAAAGTGTATTATTCTTTGAATGATTCGCGGTACATGTGCCGTGTCATTATGTCTGACGGGCAGGTTCGCGTGCTGTATTTAGATGAGAGCGGAGAAGCAAAACGGCAGTAGTTTACAGGACGCCGAAACTCTTCAAAACAAAAATCCAAAGCGTCAGAGTCAGTGAGGACAAAAGTGTCGTCAGGACAATGATGCTGGATGTCAATATGCCATCGTTTCCGGTGTTTTTTGCCATAATGTAGCTGGAAACCGTAGTCGGTGAGCCAAGCATAACAAGCAGTGCCATGAGTTCCTGATTGCGGTAGCCAAAGAAGACGGCAAGCGGTAAAAACAGAATGGCAATCGTCAATGCCATTATAATAAGCAAATAAACCGTTTGTATTCTCTGTAACATAATAAAACAATTGACAATTAACAATTGACAATTGACAATTATTAGGTGATACTCACCTAACCGTCAATTGTCTATTATCAATTGTCAATTAATTAAAGGTTATTCTTTTCTTTTGCAGGGTTCTTATAATACACCTTACCATCTTCATACTCCTTAGCTGCGATCAAAGTCGGTTTTGGGAGTTTTTCATAGTAACGTGAAATCTCAATCTGCTCTCTGTTTTCAAAAACTTCTTCCAAATTATCATTATAGGAAGCAAATTCCTGAAGTTTCTTTTCCAGGTCCTGCTTCATTTCAACACTAATCTGGTTAGCCCGTTTTCCGATGATCATTACTGTTTCATATACATTTCCCGTGTCGGCTGACAACTTCATCATGTCGCGGGTAACTGTATTCGACGGAGCGTTAGTCTTTCTGTAATCCATACTTACTTTATTGATTAGTTGTTTCGTTAATACGTATCTGTTATTCGCTTGCTGGCATAGTCGTAGAACTTCTGAACTTGTTTTACATACTTGCCTTCAGGATATTCGTTCATGTAGTTG
>OMAQ01001350.1_pt1 | contig 10626 bp, 18 predicted proteins | sample 1673461 | NCBI WGS metagenome assembly OMAQ01 (sample SAMEA103958112, study PRJEB25191) | human gut metagenome | biome: human-associated habitat [ENVO:00009003]; feature: intestine environment [ENVO:2100002]; material: feces | place: Germany | collected 2013/2015
CTTTCTTCTCCGCGCGAGATTGTGTTACAGGTTGTGTATCAGTTTGTGTAACAAGTTGTGTTACAGGTTGTGTATCAGTTTGTGTTCGGTATACGATACACAAATCAAATATTTGATAAAAACCTGATCGACTACCTTTGCCGCCCTGGTATGAAATCAGCCCCATCTGAATTAGAGTATTCCTATGCCTACTTAATTCAGTCCGGGAAATCCCACACACCGATTGCAGCATCGTGCTGGACACGGTAAACTCTTTTTGCCAACCGCCTAAATTGTTAAAGTGCAATAATGCCATATACAAATCAGCAGCTCGGCTATTAAGTTGGTTGAGTAACCGCCAGCTCCAAAACGCATTCATCTGTGCAACGTAGTTCATAATAATCCTTTCAGTCGTCTAAATAATTTCTTCCGATAATCTTCATAAATTCTTCTCTGCTGTGAGTTTCTTCAAACTTACGTTGACATTCTCTTTTCAGCAGTAAATCTGTTTGCCTATCCTGATGTGGACCGTTCTTCCCCTTATGGTATTCAGGGGTAAGCCAAACTTTAAAGCCGTATCTTTCACTGATTTTTCGTAACGGACCAAAGAAACAATGATGCTCCTCAAGTGGCACATTTTGCGATCCAGATAGGTAACAATATTTTTCTGTCTGCATGATACTCTTAGCCATCTTTAACGCCCCACTCCTTGATCAGCTCATCTAATTCTTCCTGCGGCCTTGTTTCTACACCAATATCTTTTGCCATAGATACCAAACAATCAATTAGCCGCGACATTTCCTTTGTGTCGTAAACACGGCTGCCGTGATAGGCCAGCATATTGGTATATCCAGGAGTATTACGGCACTCACTGAACACCTCGGCAATCCAGCCGATACCGTGCCCCTGCCATATCTCACGCCAGCGGTCTACTGCTTCGTTTTTAATCGGAACCGGCGTATAGTGTCCGCAGTCCTTGATCGCCTTCCTGTAAACATCTACCTGACTGTGATAGCTTTCCTCTGACAGCTTTTCTGCTATCTTTTGGCACAATACCCAAGCGTATTTATTAGCGTCGTTAGAACGCCCTTTGCGCCATTGCTTGACCTCTACAACATACTGCTTTTCAGGATCGATTTTATTGATTTCTTCTTCCTCTGATAAAGGGACAGGTACTACTAAATTTATGTATCCCATCCCTTTTAATGTCTGTAACCCTTTAACTGTGAACTTCATTTTGCTACTGCCTTTTGACAGTTCATACAAAGAGGCCTGCCAAATTTCTGCACGCTGTAATCGTGGACTTTTTGGCTGATTTCGACTGTACATTCTTGGCACATCAAAAACTGCGGTCCAGTGTTTTCATCAGGAAACGCAGGCTTAGTTTGATTTATAGGTGTAGGCGGTTCTGCTTTTCTTTCTGTTGTCGAAACAATAGCATGGCTAGAAGCTTGCCCATCGTCATCCGTATCCCACGCGACACCAAGGATTGCAGACAGGCTATATCTACGACCATATGTCACCGCAGACCCTGCGCCCTGCGGATCAACTTTTTGCGACTTTAATGTAAATGGTTCGCTTTCAATCCACTCGCCACTAGAATGCAGTAACACAGTGGTTATTGTAATCAATTGACCGTCACCGCCCGGAAATTGTAAAAATGATAACCCGTTTTGGGATAACACTGGTCGAATACTTTCGAGCAATTCATCTAATGTAACATACTTCCCATAATTAGCCTTCCCGCTTTTTGACGGGTCTTTTATTTCGCTTTGAAATTTAGCTAAAGCCTTCGCTAATTCAATAGTACTTTCTGATTTTTTCATTATTTACACCTCACTATGCCTTTACACCGTTCTGCACGTCTAAGAAGTTTAACAGCCTGCTTTGCGGGGACTTTAGGCTCACCGTATGCTTGCTGAAGTGCACGAAAGGCCGCTAACTTTTCTTTCTCATTCATTTCTATGTCCTCCTAAAACTCTCTAAAAGTTTGACCGCCGCATCTACAGCGTGTATCCTCTATTGGCACTCTACATCCACAATGCGCACATATAACGACTGGTACTGGCGATAGTCTCACCGGCATCTTTAATTTCATCTTGTCAACGATTGCTACTGCCCTGTTTAGGCGTTCAATCTTTTCCTGCAATAAATTATCCATTTACAAATCACCTTCGCTCTGCTAAAATGAAGGTGGACGCTAAACTTCGTAAAATTTACAGTCCACCTGAGCTATCGAAGCTGCAACTTCGGTAGCTCTTTTTCTTTTTGCTCATTTCGCAACTTCTACAGTAAAAAATGTTGTTTGCTGTCATAACATCAAACATGTTATCCTCCTTCCCGTTGAACAAGATATTTGTGATATAATTTAATGTTGAGGTGATTATGATGTTTGAACAAATTATATCTTTACAAGATTACATTCCTATTATTTCTGTTTTGATCAGTAGCTTTGCAGCATATAAAATTACAAGAATAAAACTTTTTCCACAAACAACTATTCCTGTTCTTGAAAAGCAGTTATATAATGTGTATTTACCACTTTTTAAATTACTGGATAAAAACTTATTCCAGGATAGAAAACTTGAAGATATTGCTAAAATACTCCCTCAGATAAAGGAAATCATAGATAATCATTATGAACTCGTTAATCCTCAAATTATAAGTTGTTTCAATGACTGCGCTAAACTAATACATAAAATAGAGTTTTACGAACACAAAAACAATAAACTTACATCTGATAGAATTAAAGAACTTAGAATGAATTTCAAGGAAATAGAAATCACCGTTTCAACTGAATTTGATAAAATCAGGTCTAGGTTAGGACTACCAACTAGATCTTTCGGGTTTAAAATTGCTAATAATCAGTTAACACCCTTATGGAATAATGTCTTTAATTTTTTTGCCTTTTCTCTTTCAGTTCTTGTGCTAGTACTTTTAATACTTATACCTGTTAATGCCATTTTTTATATCCTTCTATTGATTTCTGAACATGCGCAATCATTTATGGGTTGGTTATTTTTCTAAAAACTTAATCCAAAAAAATAGACAATATTCTACCAAAGGATACACAACAAAAAAATATATTATTATTTTCATCTCAACACCCCTACTGTCACTACAGCAGCCATAATAGCTACGTATGTTCCGACAAATATTGCAGTAGTTGCTACGGTAAAATCTCTAATCATAAGCCTGCCACCTGCCCCATAGCATAACCAATGTTGTAGATCATCCTTGCAGCAAACAATGTTGCCACCAAAGTAAAAAGCCACATCGCCGGATACCTTGCAACGCTATTAAGTAAGCTTACTGTTACATCAACCGCTGCTAAATATGCCGAATAGATATCTTTCATTTTGCTACCTCTCTTTCTGACCCAATCAGTGCTAATAACGACTGTGCCGCTTCTCTACATTCTTTTATCATTCTGCTGCCAAGTTCGGTTTTACTGAGTGTCTTTTCTACCATCTCAGGTAAAAGCTTTGACACATCAGATACTTCTTTATGTACCCTTAATATCTTTATGCCTTCTGCGTCGTTAATCGGCACTAAACCAAAAATATCGCAAAATACAGGGTTACGTTGTAAGTGTTGTACCCGAAGCCAAGGAGTTCGATACATTTCAGTCATTTTTAACACCAACCAATCAGGAACAACCCTGCCATCTAATTCGTATTCTGCAAGGCTACGTTCTGATACTATCAATAGCATAGCCGCTTTAGGCCTTGTCATACCTGCAAAAAGACGGGCATTTAAATAAGGGTTCATGCTGTTTTTTTGCATGTCACAACTCTCCTTTCGTGATATTATTTCAAGTAATCAAACAGCCTGTTCAGCAAGTTGTTGAGCGGCTCGCTCCGCTTTACGCTCTGCAATACCCTTGCGTAACTCCTCTGCCCAGTTGTCAGCAGATAATTGCTCTTTCTTCCGGTGTCGTTTCATAGAAGCCGGTCTGCGTTTTGACTGATTGATTGCTTCCGCCTTCTTCCTGGCGTTTTCTTCATCCTGACGTCTAAAAAAATCTAAAAGTGTGTCCTCAAATACATACACCAGCGACCCTTTCTTACCACCGCCAGAATGAGGAAACTCACCTTTTGCCGCCCGGTCTTGCATCCCTCGGTACGAAAAGCCATGCTTTTCACAAAAGGCTTTTAGTGTCATTCGCATTTTTATATCTCCTTATCTGCTTTTCCAACATCTGAAACTGCTAATAAATTTCCTTCAAAATCCCAATACTGCGTTACTATCCTACAAGGGTCTGTTATATCTAAACCACTTCCAACAAGCCCCTTGGTTTCAATAACTTCTATTACTCGTACCTGATCCGTTCCCCTCGGTCTGGCACCATATGGATTAACCATGCTTATGCTCCTTTCTGCTCATCTATGAACACTTTGTACATTTGCAAGGCAAAAAAATATCATCAACAGTACTATTTAAAACTTTTGCAATTTTAAAAGCTACATCTATTGATGGTTTTCTTGCTCCACTTTCAAGGAACGCAATATATCGAACAGTAACGCCAACCTTACAAGCAAGCAACTCTTGACTAATATTATTTTTCACTCTAATTTCTTTTAATTTATTCATTTTGCTCCTCCTTTCTCTATGTACATATTGTACAGTACACTTTGTGGAGTGTCAATAGATTTTTTAGAAAAAATATTATATAATGAACTTGTAGTACAGGAAAGAGGTTTATTATTATGATTGGCACTAGAATAAAACAACTGAGATTAGAGAAAGATATTACCCAAAAAGAATTGGCAGACTTTTTGGGTGTTACCCCAAAAGCTATTTCATTTTATGAATTAGGGCAACGTATGCCTTCTAATGATGTAATATTAAAACTAGCTCAAAAATTTGGTGTTACTACAGATTACTTACTTGGTAACGAAGTTGATCCAAATAAACTAACAAACTATCTCGGACCTGTTATAGAAGATAAAAAAATACCAATCATCGGCTCTGTAAAATGCGGGCCTAATGGATTGGCATATGAATATCTAGAAGGTTATGTTTTTGTTGACGATAGTTTAACCGGCGATGTTACAGCCTTTGTCTGTAAAGGTGATAGTATGAAAGACATCGGAATTTCTGATGGCGATATTGCCATTGTAAGACGTCAATGTACTATTGAGAATGGTGAACTTGCAGTAGTCATTATAAATGGTGAGGAAGGCACTCTGAAGCGTGTCAGATATCATGATAGTGTGATGATATTGGAAGCCGCTAATCCTGCTTACCCACCCAGAATTTTTTCCGGCAAAGAAATGAATATTGTTAAGATTTTCGGCAAAGTTATCCAGGTTAGAAAAAACTTTTAAGAAATTGGGGATGATTTCATGGATTTCATTGATCAAGTAAAACTTTTATCAAAACGAGTTACTACACTTAAGGAGCAAATTCAAACAGAAGAAGCTACAAAAACTTCTTTTATCATGGCTTTCTTTCAACTGCTTGGATATGATGTCTTCAATCCGCTAGAGTTTGTACCGGAATATACTGCAGATGTAGGAATTAGAAAAGGTGAAAAGGTAGATTATGCTATTCTTACTGATGGCGCACCTACTATTCTTATTGAAGCAAAGTGGTGTGGTGAATCTTTAGAAAAACATGGTAGCCAATTATTCCGCTATTTCGGTACAACAAAAGCCAAATTTGGTATTTTAACAAATGGTATCGAATATAGATTTTTTACGGATCTTGATGAACCTAATAAAATGGATTCAAAACCTTTCTTTGTTTTTGATATTACACAAATGAAAGAACAAGATGTCAATGAACTAAAGAAATTTCACAAATCAAGTTTTGATATCAATACTGTTTTTAGTGCAGCAGAAGATTTAAAATATTCTAATCAAATTAAACAACTACTCAAAAAGCAACTGGAAGAACCAGACGACGAATTTATTAACTATGTTTTAGGTGAAGTTTATTGTGGCCGCAAAACACAAAATATAGTTGATAAGTTTAAACCTGTCATCAAAAAATCCCTTAATCAATTCGTCACTGACTTAATGAATGATAGAATTACCGCCGCACTTAATAAATCCACTACCACCGAAACATTAGGAACAGATATTAGCGATAATGGAAATGGCGCCCCATTACCAGAACAAGAATCGCTTAATGCTGACGATGATACAACTAAAATCAATACTACTCAAGAAGAATTAGATGGTTTTGCAATCGTCAAAGCAATTCTTTATAAAATTCTTCCTGTTAACCGCGTTTACTATCGTGATACTGCAAGCTACTTTGGAATTCTTTATGATAATAAAAATTACAAATGGATTTGTAGATTAAAAGTGGAAAAAGCAACTAAATATCTTATTTTACCTGATGGTTCTCCCACTGGTAAAAAATATCCATTAGAAAATATAAACAGTATTTTTGATTATGCGAATGAGATCATTGAATCTGCAAGCCGCTTTATCGAAAATGAACAAGGGGATGAGCCGAAATGAGTTTTAAAATTATTACAGGGAATTTAGAGAAACCTAAAGGCGATCTTCTTTTTATTAAAGCGGGTAATCAATATGTCCTTAAAGATTCTAAATTTTTTGGTAGTGATAGAGATTACAGAATTGAAAATAACTTAATCAATATAACGCCAATAACAGAAGAAAATAAAAGCAGCTTTGTTGGTAAAGCTGGTTGGGGTTTAGTTGGTTCCGTCGCTTTAGGTCCATTAGGATTATTGGCGGGAGTATTATCAGGTGGAAATAAAAAAGTAATGTGTTGCGCTTTTGAGATGCTCCCTGAATATAAGTTTGTTGCTGAAGTTGACGTGAACGCTTACCATGAGCTTAATGCTGTCGCTCAAAAGAATCGTGATTTTGGTAAGGTTTTTCCAAATTCAGATATTCAGTCTAATGCATGTAAAACTATTGAAGTGCAAAATCATGAAGCTTCAACTGCTCCACAACTTACAATTGATGATTTACCCAAATTAAAAAAATTGTTGGACGAAGGAATTATAGATCAATCAGATTTTGATGCTGCAAAAAGAAAAATTTTGGGTTAACAAAAGTAAAAAAGCCGCTCCTAATGGAGCGGCAATATACAGGTAATTAACTATGAAGCTGGATTATGATTTAATACGCGACTTACTTTTATATGTCGAAGATAAGACTGACGGCGAAAAAACAATTCATGTGCTAAGTATAGCTGAAGATTTCCCTGCAGTAGAAGTGCAAAAGATAAAATATCATTTAAAATATCTTAAAGACTCTCATTACTTACAGCATATTCGCGATGTAAATATTTTAGACATTACCCCTCTAGGTAGAGATTATTTAAACTCGGTCAGAGAACAATCTATTTGGAAAGAAACAAAAAAAGTATTTCATCCCTTAGGCTCTGTAGCATTATCTGTAGTATCTGACATCGCTACATCCATTATATTAAAACGCTTAGGCCTATAAGGAATTGTATTATCTTCTGCTTTCTTTTTCGTATGTTCAAAAATAAAATCAAAAAGCCCAATAGGAACATTATTATTGTTAAGTACAAAAATTATTTCATCTGTGGTTTTTTCAATATTAACATTTTCCATACTTACACCTTCTCTCATAATTATTGTAATATATCATAATAATTCTTGCATCTAACAATTATTCAAACTGTGAAAATTTGTCACAGTTTGAATAATACTACCGCTGGACGCTAGAAAACAATTAAAAGAAACTGACAAATAAAAAGCAGCTCATATGAGCTGCAAATTTTTACTCATTCTATGCAAACATACGTTTTAAAAGGGGTTGATATTTTATGGCACGTGTTCGAGCTAAAGGCGAAGGCTCAGTATATTTTGAAAAACAACGTCAAAAATGGCGTGTAAGAATAGTAACGCCGGCCGGTGTTATCCAGAAGCGTTTTGATTCGCAGCAGGAAGCTATCGACTACAAAAACGAAGAAATAGCCAAAATCAAACAAAATGTCTATAATAAAGATGGTTTAGCTCCATTTGGACAATTTGTTATTAAATATCTTGCTGATTTTAAAACATATCCTACTGTATCAGAAGGAACAGAAATATTTTATCAGCGCCGGGCCAATAAAATAGCGCCTTTGGTAAAATATCCCATAAAAAATATAACAACTGAAATTTTACAGCACTACTTTTTGAGTTTAAAAAGCAGTCAAGATGACAAGCGCAAAACATATGAATTTTTAAAAATGATATTCACCTTTGCTGTATCTCGGCAAATAATTCAATTCAATCCTATGCTTGCGGTGCCCAAGCCAGAAATGGCCTATAAAAACGAAGATGATGAACCTGAACCATTTTCTCAGGAAGAAATCAAAATTATTTTAAATTACCTAAAATCAGATCACTATCAACATAAATATTATGTAATGATTTTGCTTGAAGTATCCACCGGATGCCGTATCGGTGAGTTGTTAGGTATATTAAAAAAATGGTATAATTCCACCAATCAGCAGATAAAAATAAAAAAGTCTGTAAAACAAGATAAAAACAATAAAACAATTCTTGGCAATACAAAAAATAGACAATCAATACGTACCTATGATCTTAGTCGTAAGCTATGCGATATCTTGGATGAATATATAGAACGCACTGAATATGCAAGCGAATATCTTTTCAGTACTCGTACAGGTACGCCCATAAGTCGTAATAATATGCGTAGAACCTGGAAACGTATTCTGAGTGAGCTGAATATACCCTACAGGCGCTTTCATTTTCTCAGGCATACATACATCACTGAAATGCTGGCACAAATGCCACTAGCAGATGTCAGTGCAGCTGTAGGGCATAGCAAAATTGAAACAACCTTGAAATATGCACATAAGAAAAAAGGTAGCGGAAAAAAGCTTGCAGAAATTGCTGAAAATATGTATTACTAAAAGGTCAAAATAATTTACAAACTCCCATTCAACTCCCTTGACCCATTGAAAGGAAACTCCCATGCAATAAAAAAAGCACTGCAAACTATTGCAGTGCCTACTTCTAACAGTGGTGGAGACAAGCGGGATCGAACCGCTGACCTCTTGAATGCCATTCAAGCGCTCTCCCAGCTGAGCTATGCCCCCAAGACAATTAAGATTATAATAGAAAACAGCCTTACTTGTCAATATAATTGTAAAATATAACTCAAAAATATTGCAGTAGGTTAAGCACCGTGCTATAATGTATGACGCAAGCAAAGATGCCTGCCTTCCTGGGTCAAATCTGCCTTCAGGAAGGCAGATTTATTTTTTCAGGAGTGTTTGACAATGCGTTCTATCGAAACTACCGCGGCAAAGCTTTCTGTTTTCAAAATGACCTGGCCGATTTTCATTGAAATTTTGCTGCAGATGATGGTCGGCAATGTAGATCAATTCATGCTCAGTCATTATTCTCAAAAATCCGTTGCTGCCGTTGGTAACGCCAATCAAATCATCAACATCGTTATTATTGCCCTCAGCGTAATAAGTATGGCCGCAACAATCCTGATTGCCCAATACCGTGGTGCCGGTAATAAGGAAAAAGTCACGGAAGTTTGTACCGTAGCTCTTTTAACAAACTTCATTTTCGGACTTATCATCAGTTCAATTCTGTTTTGTTTCGACAACTTCTTTCTTGATCTGCTGGCCGTACCTGATGACATCCGGTCTGAAGCCGGCTTATTTCTACGCTATATCGGCTTGTTTATAGTGGTCCAGGCAGTATACATCTCTTTTATTTCTTTTTTCCGCGGTTATTCACTGCTAAAAGTAACGATGATGACTTCTATCATCATGAATGTTATCAATATTATCTGTAATGTTTTCCTTATTCATGGCTTCGGGCCCATCCCCCCCTTGGGAGTATTGGGAGTGACTATTTCAACCAACAGCAGTAAAGTACTGGGTCTGCTGCTGATTCTATATTTTTTCCGTCGTTTTATCAATCTGCCCTTGTCTTTTAAATATCTTCGTCCTTTTCCCAAAAAAACTTTGCACAATATCCTCTATCTGGGTCTGCCTTCAGGCGGTGAGTCGCTTTCGTATCAGCTGTCGCAGATGGTGATTATGAAATTTGTCAATCTGATGGGTTTAGTAGTCATAACGACCAAAATATATGCCTATATCATTGCTATGTTCTCATACATTTATTCGCAGGCTCTGGCAATGGCGACACAAATCATCGTTGGTTTTCTTCTAGGCCGCGGCGACCAGGAAGCAGTCAGCCAAAGAGTCTGGCAAACTGTGCGGTTAGCGGTGCTGATCAGCGGTACCCTGACAACGCTCTTATATTTCAACAGCGACCATATCTATGGTATCTTTACTGATAACCCCGAAGTGCTGGAGTTGGGACGCCACATCTTTCTCATTGAAATTTTTCTGGAAATCGGCCGTGCCGTCAACATGGTTATGGTCATGTCACTGCAGGCTGCCGGTGACATCAAAGGTCCTGTAACAATAGGCTTGCTTTCCATGTGGCTGGTTTCCGTATCAGGTGCCTACTTTTTTGGTATCGTCCTCGATTTTGGCTTGATAGGTATCTGGATCGCTATGATGATGGATGAATGTTTAAGGGCACTGATATTTATTTATCGCTGGCACAGTGGAGTCTGGCGTCACAAAAATCTTATTTAAAAGCAAAAAGAACGCAGATATTTTATCTGCGTTCTTTTTACTTTTAAATTAATCTAT
>OMAQ01001354.1_pt1 | contig 10585 bp, 10 predicted proteins | sample 1673461 | NCBI WGS metagenome assembly OMAQ01 (sample SAMEA103958112, study PRJEB25191) | human gut metagenome | biome: human-associated habitat [ENVO:00009003]; feature: intestine environment [ENVO:2100002]; material: feces | place: Germany | collected 2013/2015
CAATATCAGCTCCCCATTCTCCGGGAGGGGTGAGCAGGGCAAGACTCAGGATATCAGCGGCAACGGCTACTTTGCAGTTAGCGGCATGGGCTTTCTCTACAAAGGCACGGTAATCTTCTGCGTTTCGCTCGCATTCGGATATTGCAGTATACAGGCAAAAATATCCGGTGTCAGTTCCTGTTCGGAATATTTTCCCGTGCGTATCTGAATACCTTGCGGGATAGCACGCGTAGTCATTACAGCCAGTGTCTGTGGGAAAATGCTCTCGTCCACAAACACTACGTTTGCACCGGACTTCTGCATATCACGCGGACGCAGGGCGTACATCATGCTTACGGCTTCGGCGGCAGCCGTAGCTTCATCCAGCAGAGAACAGTTGGCAAGTGGCATACCTGTCAGGTCGCATACTGCGGTTTGGAAGTTCATCAACGCTTCGAGGCGTCCTTGCGAAACTTCGGTCTGGTAGGGGGTATAAGAAGTGTACCATACCGGATTCTCGAATACATTCCGTTGAATGACGGCAGGAGTAATCGTATTATACCAACCCAATCCAATATAGGTCGTATAAAGTTTGTTTTTACCAGCCAATGTGGCTATGTGTTTTCCAAATTCGTATTCCGTCAACGGACTAGTCAATGCAAGCGGTTCTTTCAGCCGGATATTGGCAGGAATTGTTTTGTCAATAAGTTCGTCTAATGATTCTACACCAATCTTGCGAAGCATTACGGCTGTGTCTTGTTCATTGATGCCGATGTGACGGCTAGCTAACAAATCGGTTTTCATAATTTGTGGGGGATTATATTTTATCTAAAAAAAGGGTTTTCTGCTTTTTCCATTCCGATGGTCGTAGGAGCACCGTGTCCCGGATATACGACGGTTTCGTTAGGGAGTACGAACAGACGGCTGCAAATGTGCTCTATCAGTTCGTCGAAGTTACCTCCTGTAAGGTCTGCACGTCCGATACTGCCTTGAAACAGGACATCACCGGAAAACATACAGTGCTCTTCTTTGCAATAGTACACCAGACTGCCGGGAGAATGGCCGGGCACATGGATTGCTTCCAGTTGGGTATGTCCGAAGGTGATAATATCTCCATCATGCAAGTATTTGCCCAATGGCACAGGGGCTTCCTGCAACTGAAAACCAAACATCCTACTTTGCTTCGGTGCTTCGTCGATCCAATATTCATCCGCTTTGTTTGCTTCTGCCGACAGACCGAACTCTTTGAGCATGAACGGGTTTCCGAAAATGTGATCCAAGTGTAGATGAGTATTCAGCAGATGTTTCACGTTCAGTTCATTTGATAGAATGAATTTTTTTAGTACCTGCTTTTCTTCTTCGTAAAAGCAGCCCGGATCGATTACAACCGCTTCCTTTGTTTCATCCCATAAAACATAACAGTTTACGGGAAACATATTAAACTCAAATCTCTTTATTTTCATGGTTCTCTATGATTTATCTTATCTATCAAGCATATAGTTTCTAAATCGGAACATATACTACTTTTTTGGTTTCAAAGAACTCTTCCTTAAAGTTGTCACTTAGGTTGTGAATGACCGTCTTATGTTTGAAAGGCATTGTTTCGTGTTCCAGCTCACCGCCTTTAAGGCAGATCAATCCGTTTGGCAACGCATTCTGCTGTTTGGAAGAAATGTTTTTCTTGATGATCTTTATCAGATCCGCCAGAGGCATGACTGCACGGCTGACAACGAAATCGAACATTCTCTTCTCTTCTTCGGCACGGGCATGGCGGAAAGTGACGTTTTTCAATCCGATGGCATTTGCCACTTCAGTGGCTACGCGCACTTTCTTACCGATACTGTCAACCAGATGAAATTGGGTTTCCGGAAATAATATTGCTAAAGGAATGCCCGGAAAACCTCCGCCCGTACCTAAATCCATAACACTGGTGCCGGGACGGAATTGAATTACTTTTGCAATGCCTAACGAATGGAGCACATGATGTTCATATAAATTCTCGATATCCTTACGGGAGATAACGTTGATTTTTGAATTCCAGTCGATGTAGAGGTCATATAGAGCTGCAAATTGTTTACGCTGCTCTTCTGTCAGATCAGGAAAATATTTCAGTATGATTTCCACTGCTGTTTCGTTTTTTATGAAGTTTAATCTTTTAGTTCTCCCAGAATCGGGTTACTGCCTAATAAATGCTCCATCATCGGGAACGGCACGGTCACTTTCACAGGACCCATAGCGTATGGAGTGATATCGTAGACATTGTAATAGAAAGTTACCCCTTCTTTGCTTAAATAGAAATTTTCGGTTGGAGTGATGTCTCCGGTAGAAGCATAGCCCATGTCTTCCAATGCTTCGTGAGTCGTCACTTTATTATCAGCCATGAGCTGATTCCATATTAAGTCGGTCAGCGCATCTTTATATTCTCCTACGAAGATGTCATCGAGACGGAGCGGACGCATCAGTGTGAGGTCCATGTTCAGATAGGTAGTCATGTAAATGCCGTGTGCGCCTCCGGTATATTCGTTATAGTCGATGCGATATACAAGCAAGTCCTTTTCATATAGTTGTACATGGCTTTCTATACCTTTATAATATGAATACCAGGCACCGATGGTGGATTCGTCCTCTTTGTCTTTTTCGTCTTCGGCATACATCGGTTCCAGATCACGGCGATATTCGTTGACATAATTCTCTGTATATTGCTTTATAACCTCCTCCGGCTTTTCTCCGATATACTTGTCGCCGAAACAAGCGGATATGAAATAGGCATTCAGACTGTCTTTCAGCATATCATCCGTTGACTTGTCGGAATAGGTGAAATTGATGATGATGTTACATGCCGGTTTGGCTGTATCATTAAAGAGGTGTACCGTCTCATTTACCCGGATACTATCGAACTGTAACGCACCAGTGTTTTTGTTCATCTTGTCATGACAAGAAAAGAAAAAGCCGCTTACTGAAAGTATAATAGCAAGCAAACTGACATATTGTTTTTTCATACTCGTTTTTTCTATAAATTCTACATTTGTTCTATCATTCACTATTGACAAATATAGATGAAATTCATGAATCGGACGAATAAAAACAGAAAAATATTCAGGTATTCGCTCTTTCGGTAAGCTGCTTTTCTTGTAGAGTGCGGGAATTAGGCTTAGTGGTTGCAGACTTTACTTATGTCTACTGTAAACCCATTTTCTACCGGCATGAATTTTCCTTTCTTCTTCAGAAATTCGATGAGGGTATCCACATCCATATCTTCTGCCGAACAGGCATAGAAATGTTGTTGCTCACCGAACTTTTGAATGATTGCTTCCCGTAATGATGCTTCCGAGTAGCTATTGCCTTCCATCATGCGGAGGATTTCATGAGCATGTAATTGTTCCATAATCTTTTTTCTGCAAAGATAAGGCAGAGATTGCCCGGAGGTTGTAACATATGTGACAATGTTATATTAATATTCATTGAAAATTGAAAATAACCATTTCGCCATGTGTCCCTATTCTGAAGGGTGGTCCCCATAGAGACAATCCGGAAGATACATATATATGCGTGTTTCCCCATTGGCGATAACCGTGGCTTTGCTCGAATATATAATCAGTCACCCAATTGATAGGCCATATTTGTCCGTGGTGTGTATGCCCGCTGAATTGCAAGTCGATGTCGGCAGCTTCCGTTTCTTTCAGGTTAAAAGGTTGATGATCCAATAATATACCGGTACACGGGGCAAAAGGATATATCGGAATACGTTTTAATTTAGCTAGGAATAGTGAGTAAAAACAGGAAATAGCGAACAAAGAAACTTGAAAAAGAAAAAAAGAGAGGTAATCAAAAGACTGATAAGAAGTAATTGAACAAATACCTGTGTTAGCTTGTTTCTATAAATAAACAATGGTTCTTTCCCGACTCCTTAAAAGGAGTCGGGAAAGGCGTAAACTATAATTATATGGGTAACACAATAAAGAAGGCATTTCCTGTACTTAATATGCACTGTGCAGGATGTGCTAATAATGTAGAAAAAACAGTGAAAAAAATGCCGGGAGTTATCGAGGCTTCCGTTAATTTTGCTACCAATACGTTGACCGTTTCTTATGAGAAGGATCAGCTGACTCCCGGAGAAATCCGTGCGGCTGTGCTTGCGGCAGGTTATGACCTGATTGTGGAAGAAGCCCACAGGGAGGAACGCCGGGAAGAGGAGCAGCATAAGCGCTACACTCGTTTGACGTGGAAAGTGATTGGGGCTTGGATTTTGGTAGTACCGTTGCTGGTATTTTCCATGATACTGATGCATGTACCATACTCTAATGAGATTCAGATGGTACTTGCTATCCCTGTCATGGTCTTTTTCGGAGGTGGTTTCTTTACCGGAGCTTGGAAACAGGCTAAACTGGGACGGAGCAATATGGATACACTGGTTGCACTTAGTACTTCCATTGCTTTTCTGTTCAGTCTGTTCAATACGTTCTTCCCCGAATTTTGGTATGCTCGTGGATTGGAACCGCACGTCTATTATGAGGCTTCTGCGGTGATTATCGCTTTCGTTCTTACCGGAAAATTGATGGAGGAGCGTGCTAAAGGCAATACCTCGACTGCTATTCGCAAGTTGATGGGAATGCAGCCTAAAGTTGCCCGGGTTCTGCGCAATGGAGCGGAAGAGGAGATTCTGATCGAGAACCTCCAGATAGGTGATATGGTTGTTGTACGTCCGGGAGAACAGATACCGGTGGACGGTCAGCTTTCCGAAGGCGATTCGTATGTTGACGAAAGTATGATTAGCGGTGAACCGGTTCCGGTAGAAAAGAAGAAAGGCGATAAAGTCTTGGCAGGAACGATCAACCAGCGTGGCTCGTTCATCATATATGCCACACAGGTAGGTAGTGAAACGGTGCTTGCCCGCATCATTTCCATGGTGCAGGAAGCACAGGGCAGCAAAGCTCCCGTGCAACGTATTGTCGACCGCATTACCGGAATTTTCGTACCTGTCGTATTGGGGATTGCTATCCTGACATTTGTTTTATGGGTTGCCATCGGTGGCAGTGAATATATCTCTTATGGTATTCTGTCGGCTGTTTCTGTCCTTGTCATTGCTTGTCCGTGTGCTTTGGGACTTGCTACGCCTACTGCATTGATGGTGGGAATAGGCAAAGCTGCCAGCCAGCATATTCTGATTAAAGACGCGGTAGCTTTGGAACAAATGCGTAAAGTGGATGTCGTTGTACTGGATAAAACCGGGACATTGACCGAAGGACACCCTACTGCTACCGGATGGTTATGGGCACAATCGCAGGAACCTCATTTCAAAGATGTGCTTTTAGCTGCGGAAATGAGATCGGAACATCCGCTTGCCGGTGCTATCGTGTCTGCTCTTCAGAACGAGGAGAAGGTAAAACCCGCTGCATTGGACAGCTTCGAGAGTATTACGGGAAAAGGAATCAAGGTCTCTTATGAGGGAGATACCTATTGGGTAGGTAGTCATAAACTCCTAAAAGATTTCAGTGCGACAGTAAATGATGTGATGGCTGAAATGCTGGTTCGCTATGAATCGGATGGCAATGGTATCATCTACTTTGGACGTGAAAATGAATTATTGGCTATCATTGCTGTTTCTGACCCGATAAAGGCTACTTCTGCCGAAGCGGTAAAAGAACTGAAACGTCAAGGTATTGACATCTGTATGTTGACGGGTGACGGGCAGCGGACGGCATTAGCTGTTTCTTCCCGTTTAGGGATTGAACGTTTTGTCGCTGACGCTTTGCCGGACGATAAGGCCGAGTTTGTGCGTGAGCTTCAAATGCAGGGAAAGAAAGTCGCTATGGTAGGAGATGGTGTCAACGATTCGCAGGCTTTGGCACTGGCTGACGTGAGCATTGCCATGGGGAAAGGAACTGATATTGCTATGGACGTAGCTATGGTAACTTTGATGACATCGGATTTATTGCTGCTTCCTAAAGCTTTTCAGTTGTCAAAGCAGACAGTCAAACTGATTCATCAGAATCTTTTCTGGGCGTTTATTTATAATCTGATCGGCATTCCTATTGCTGCCGGTATCTTGTTTCCATTGAACGGTTTGTTATTGAATCCGATGTTGGCAAGTGCTGCAATGGCCTTCTCCAGTGTGAGTGTAGTGCTCAATTCATTGAGCTTGGGAAGAAAATGAGTAAGCGACTGTAAAAAGAAAACAAACTGTAAGTAAATAATAAACGGTGAATACTTTGCGGATCATGCGCAAACTTGTTCACCGTTCGTTTTTGGGGATTCGTTGTTTATAATTTTATCCTCTATTGCTCTTCACAGGAATTATCTGTTTCTGAATTCTAGTGGTGTCATTCCTACGTACCGCCTGAAATACTTGCCAAAGAATGAGGCGCTGGGGAAATTTAGAGAATAAGCTATCTCTTGAATAGTCATATTAGTTCCTTTCAGTTTCGCTTTGGCGTCCATGACCACAATATACGCAATGGTATCCAACACACTTTTGCCTGTCACTTGTTTTACGGTTGTACTTAGATGTTGAAGCGATATTCCTAGTTTATCTGCGTAGAATTGTGCACGACGTTCATCTTTATAATTCTCGGTGATGGCTTGAATCAATTCCCGGCAAATTTCCTTTTTACGGTTCGAACTATTGTTTTCACCCGGAAATTTACGATATATCAACCGTATGCTTGTCAAGATAGTCTGAAGAGATAATTCAACCAATTCAGAATCCATTTCAAAGTTCTCATTACAACTGACACGCGATAATAGAGCAAAATAGTCTTTCAGATAGCTGGCTACTTCTTCATTGAGAGGGATTACCGGCTGTTCTATCAGTTTTGGATATTCATTACCGATGTTTTTCATCAGATTGATTCGTTCGGCACAATAGGCGGAGAAACCGGCAAAGCAGAGGCATACTTTTTCTGTTTTCTCCCGAAATTGGATGATTGTTCCCGGTAACAATGTTATCAGGTCATTAGGACGAATTTCATAATCAAGCAGATTGATGGAGGCTTTCATCGAACCTTCGGTGCAGATGGCAACAATACATGCCTGCAACCGACACGATTGCTTATAAATATTGAGAATGTCTTCCGTAACATTCGTCCATGCTAATACTTCGGTAGGCAAGTCTACCTGTGGGAAGTCCATTTTCATAGTTGTGTTTGTTATATTTACAGTGCAAAAGTACATATTTTCTTTTTATTTCTTACCTTTGTTTTTATGAAAACAACTTTTATCGATTGGAATTTAATACCGTATGCCGAAGCATGGCAACGGCAGGCGGAGTGGTTTGACGGTGTAGTTCGGGCAAAAGCCCAGAGTGAAGTCTATGAGAACCTCATTATTATGTGTGAGCATCCGCACGTTTATACATTGGGGCGCAGTGGAAAAGAAAATAATATGTTGCTGAGTGATGAGCAGCTGAAGGCGATTGGCGCTACTCTTTATCATATAGATCGGGGAGGGGACATCACTTATCATGGTCCCGGACAGTTGGTGTGTTATCCGATATTGAATTTGGATGAATTTGCATTAGGACTGAAGGAATATGTTCATTTGTTGGAAGAAGCGGTGATACGTGTATGTGCATCTTATGACATTGAAGCGGGGAGGTTGGAGAAAGCTACAGGCGTATGGTTGGAAGGTGATACCCCTCGCGCCCGTAAGATTTGTGCGATAGGAGTAAGGAGCAGTCATTATGTTACAATGCACGGGTTGGCATTGAATGTAAATACGGATTTACGGTATTTCAGTTATATTCACCCTTGCGGGTTTATTGATAAAGGCGTCACTTCTCTTCGTCAGGAATTGAAACGTGAGATACCTATGGACGAAGTGAAGCAGCGCCTTGAAAATGAATTTAGAAAACTACTCCGAATCCCAGTTGCCAAGTTTGGTGCATAAGGCAATCCTTATCGGCCAGTGCATAAGAGAAATCGACGCGCATTGGCCAGAAATTAATTCCACAACCCAGCGTACCATAGTTACCTATTCCTTTATCATTGTCTCCGAAATGATATCCTGCGCGGACTACTCCATATTTCAGGAAGTTATATTCGGCTCCTATTCCTGCTTGCAAATGCCGGATTTCGGAAGGAAGAAGATAGTTGAAGTCAAGTGCTACTTGCAAACGATTCTCCACGCTGAATGGAAGGTCGACACTACCTCCCAATCCCAATCGTGCAGGCAATTTCTGACCATCCAGCTTTTTGCCCAAGTTGGCGGCTTGGAAACCGATAGACCAAGAAGCCATTCCATCCAGAAGATCCGTATTCCGATAATAGGTGGCACCAAAGTCAAGAGCGACACTGCTCTTGCTATCTGCTTCCTTTGCTACTTTTTCTTGCAGATATCTGAATGTCAATGACAGTGATAAGTTCTTGGCTACATTCCTGAAGTAGGCAGCTTCCAAATCCCATATACGGGGACGGTAATCCATTATTTTAGGATCCTTGAAGTGGCGGAATCCCAAAGCAAATCCATGAATACCTTCTCTTCCGATCCGATAGAAAAGAGATGCGCTGTGCAGCGCACAGTCCTTGTTGATATCAGCGTATGAATAACTAGCGCCCATTGCTTCCTGTGAGAAAGCGATTGTAGAGGCGTTATGAAAGATAGCTGTGCTACCGTTATCGGTGATAGCTAATCCTGTACCTGCCATACCTGCCGATTGGGCATCCGGAGTAAGTTCCAGAAAGTTGGCATTTGCCATTTCTTGTGCTCCCAGCAAAGCGGGGAATAAGCACGAGGCTAGAAGGAAATGTTTAACTCGTTTCATAATTCGTTATTTTTTTAGTGAGACATTCGGACAACACGTATACCTGTCCACGATTTATTATTGTTAAGCATATGATTGAGGGGATCATCACTGACAACTACTTTTCCTAGTGTAGAGGAAGCATGTAGCAGATGCAGTTTCCCTTTTATATATTGCGCTATCCCAACGTGAGCAATGTCCAGCCCGGGAAGTTTCGTTGTGATGGCGATAATATCTCCGTCCATAATCCAGGATAATCCATTTTCCGGTAATTCGCTTTTCGGCAGCCAATGTACGATTTTCCCGGATAATGCTTTCTCGTATTCGGTCATTCGGGTTACGTTTTCCGGAGAATTGGCTAGCTTTTTATATAGTTTTGGGTGAGCGGACATATAAAAGAGGCTTAATTGAAGAGTTTGTACGCTGTTCTCTGCCGTCACATCCGTAAGGAATCCTTGACGGATACCATTCTCGATCCAATCGGAGGTGTAATGCAAACGGGAAGGATATCCGTCGATAATTCCATCTCTGTAGCGTATCTTTTGCAGGTTCTCAGTAAAAGAAGAGCCGAGAGCTTGCGCCAGTGTGTATTCTACAAAAGTGAGGCAATCCACTGCATCGGTCCGGATAACCAACTCTTCTTCTCCATCCCGGTCTAGCGTATTGGCCACATATTTGGTTCCCAAATAAGACTTTCCGATTTGCAGCATCGTTCGAGAGTCCTGCGGAGTAAGCTCCGCAGGCTGTTGTTGGGCAAAAGTCATTGCACTTATAAACGATACTATGACGGATAAAAGTCTCCTCATGTTTGCTTATTTAATTTTCATTGAGGCTTTGATAAAATAGAGAATCAGCAGGGCGTATGCTCCTAATGCCAACACTTCCGACCAAGTATTGTTCAGCCATGCTTCGTTCACCAAGTTGATTCCACCGAAGCGCATTGCGGCACTGATAACCCCCATTAACGCGCCACCGGCAATGAAACCGGAAGCCAGCAATGTTCCTTTTTCTCCTCTTTCCGTATTGATAGTCGAATCTTTGCTGCGGCTGGTCACAAACCAATTGACAGCTCCGCCTACAACCAACGGCACATTCAGTTCCAATGGAATAAACATACCTAGTGCGAAAGCTAATGCAGGAATCTTGCAAAGAGTCAGAATAATCGCTAAGACAGCACCGATGCCATATAATAACCAGGGTGCGCCTACACCACTCATCAACGGTTCGATAACAGCAGCCATCGCATTTGCCTGTGGAGCAGCTAATGCTCCGCTCGTAAATCCATATGTCTTATTCAGGATAATCATTACACCGCCTACAGTTGCAGCTGATACAATTGTTCCCAAGAACTTCCAGGTCTCCTGTTTGGCAGGAGTACTTCCCAGCCAATAACCGATTTTCAAGTCGGTAATGAAACCTCCGGCCATTGAAAGCGCAGTACATACCACACCGCCCATCACTAATGCTGCAACCATGCCTGAAGGGCCTTTCAGTCCTACGGCTACCATCACTACAGAAGCCAGAATCAGTGTCATCAATGTCATACCCGATACGGGATTTGTACCGACAATTGCAATCGCATTGGCGGCTACTGTAGTGAACAGGAAAGAAATGCCGGCAACTAGAAGAATCGCTACCAATGTGTGTAGCAGATTTCCTTGCATTACATCAAAGTAGAAAAACAGTACGATGAGTATCAAAGTGATGATAGAACCGATTGCAATAATCTTCATCGAGAGATCCCGTTGTGTACGGATGATGTTTTTCTCTACATTGCCTTTACCGCCCATCTCTTTGGCAGCCAGCCCAACTGCACTTTTAATGATTCCCCATGAACGGATGATACCAATGACACCTGCCATAGCAATA
>OMAQ01001360.1_pt1 | contig 10559 bp, 7 predicted proteins | sample 1673461 | NCBI WGS metagenome assembly OMAQ01 (sample SAMEA103958112, study PRJEB25191) | human gut metagenome | biome: human-associated habitat [ENVO:00009003]; feature: intestine environment [ENVO:2100002]; material: feces | place: Germany | collected 2013/2015
TTGCCGGGAACGGTCCGACCAAGATAGCCCGTATGCTGACCGAGCAGGAAATCCCAACGCCGGGAACGCTGGAATACCGCAGGACGGGCAGCACACGCCGCTATCACCCCGGCTATGAGTGCAAATGGGCGACAAATACCGTGGTGCATATCCTTGAAAACCGGGAGTACATGGGCTGTTTGGTGAACTTCAAGACGGAGAAACCGTCCTACAAGACCAAGCACAGCATAGAAAATCCCATTGAGAAACAGGCAATTTTCGAGAACCACCATGAGCCTATCATCGACACCCAGACATGGGAGCGTGTGCAGGAATTACGCAAACAGCGCAAGCGTCCGAACCGCTATGATGAAGTGGGCTTGTTCTCTGGTATGCTCTTTTGCGCGGACTGCGGCAGCGTCATGTATCAGCAGCGTTACCAGACCGATAAGCGGAAACAGGACTGCTATATCTGCGGGAACTACAAAAAGCGCACCCATGACTGCACCGCACATTTTATCCGCACCGACCTTTTGACTGCGGGCGTTCTCTCCAATCTACGGAAAGTGACGAGCTATGCGGCAAAGTATGAAGCCCGGTTTATGAAGCTGCTGATCGAGCAGAACGAGGACGGCGGCAAACGCCGGAACGCCGCCAAGAAAAAGGAACTGGAAGCTGCCGAAAAGCGTATCGGTGAACTTTCCGCTATTTTCAAGCGGCTGTATGAGGACAGCGTAAGCGGTCGCATTTCTGACGAGCGTTTCACGGAGCTTTCGGCAGACTATGAAGCCGAACAGCAGGAATTGAAAGAGCGTGTTGCCAGAATACAGGCGGAGCTTTCCAAAGCACAGGAAGCTACCGTAAACGCAGAAAAGTTTATGAACATTGTCCGCAAGCACATGAACTTTGAAGAACTGACCCACACCCTCTTACGTGAGTTTGTAGAGAAAATCGTTGTGCATGAGTGCAGCTACGATGAAAATGGCACACGCAGACAGGATATTGAGATTTACTATTCTTTCGTCGGCAAGGTGGACTTGCCCGAATGACCGCCTGCCCTATCCGATACCAAAGACAAGTACCGGATAGGAAAGGCAAAATTTTTTACACTTCTATTACTTCTTTATCACACATAAGCATATGATGCAGGGATTAAGCTTTATAATCTTGACGGAACAGAAGCATTTGGCGGCAGACTGCTGTCAACAGAAAATTACTGCGACAGCGGCAGTGCCCATGTATTTGAATTAGATGGCAAAAAATATGCGTGTGGTCATTCTGAAGATGGGTCAATTGTAGTCGATGAAGCAGGAAATGATATTACATCTTATTTTTCAATAGATGGATTGAAGCTGAGTGGTGTCTATAGCATTGATTCACAGCATGTACAGGCAAGCTATAGTGATGATTCCTATCACACTTCAGTGTATATCTATGACAGCAGTTTTCAGCGCGTAGATATTGCATCTCCTGACAATTGCGGTATTTATAATATAAGCAAAAGTGGAGATTATTATATTATTACTTTTAATGATTATACTTCAGATATCTATGACAGTAATTTTAATAAAAAGGATATTCAGCTGGGACAGTCAGAAGATGATGCCTTGAGTTCATTCTATGAAATAGATGGGGGCTATATTTGTAGATTTTATCAAGCTATATATGATGAAAATGGAAAATATTCCATGTACTACAAATGCTACATCTGTGATGAGAATCTGAATCTGACTGACAAAGGACAGATAGAAGGTTATCAGTTAGCGGACTTTAGTGAGTATGATAACTATTACAGATGCGACTATCAGGTAGGCAGCATGGAATATGTATACAAATTCTTCAATAAGGATTTTACACCGTATTCCGCACAGCTGCCATCACAAACACCGGATGCACCGGCAGTATATTCACGGACATACACATCAATGTCCAACCTGTTTAATGTTGATACATTCAGCGGCAGTAGTAATGCTTCTGACAGAGGTACTTATGAAGCACCGCTTGCAGACGGTTATACAATGACTCCTTCTGGTTATGCAGGACAGTGTAATGGAGCCTATTTATATGGATATAAGGTATATACCGGATATAAGTTGGTGAACCAGACAGAAGAAACAGATGGTGACAGAGTATATGGATATAAGTATTATTCTATAGCATTATTTGATGAAAATGGCAATATGATTAAGGAATTGGCAACTACGTCAAGTTCTTATAGTTTAGGCGGAGCGGTTTCCATTGGGGGTGGCTGTCATGCAGCAACTGATTTAAGCCGTGGTGATAAGCTTGTATTCGGAGGCAGGATTATCAAGGTCAGCAAAAAGGCATCTGAAAATACCGATACAGTCAACGGACTGGTATGTGACGGTGACGGAGTATGGCGCTATTATGTAAATAACCAGGTGGATTACGGATATACCGGACTTGCAGCCAATGAATACGGCTGGTGGTACGTAACCAACGGAACGATTGATTTTAGTTATACCGGACTTGCGGCCAATGAATACGGCTGGTGGTATGTAACTAACGGAGCGATTGATTTTAGTTATACCGGAATGGCGGCAAACGAATACGGCTGGTGGTATGTAACCAACGGTGCTTTGGATTTTGGTTATACAGGTCTTGCACTCAATGACTATGGCTGGTGGTATATGAGAAACGGTGCATTAGACTTTAGCTACACCGGTCTTGGATTAAATGAATACGGCTGGTGGTATGTAACCAATGGTGCATTGAATCTCGGCTACACCGGAATGGCAGCCAATGAGTATGGCTGGTGGTATGTAACCAACGGAGCGATTGATTTTAGTTACACCGGAATGGCATTAAATGAATACGGCTGGTGGTACATGACTAACGGCGCATTAGATTTTGGCTATACCGGAATGGCATGTAACGAATACAACTGGTGGTACATGACAAATGGTGCATTAGACCTGACATATACAGGTCTTGCAGTTAATGACTATGGCTGGTGGTATATGACAAACGGCTGTCTGGATCTGACATATAACGGAACAGCTGATAACGAATATGGTACATGGAATGTTGTAAACGGTCATGTACAAAACTAAGAGAAAAAATTAAAGAAAAATAAAAGTGCTGCTGCGCTCAGAATAGGATTCGTGTATAATTATTCTGAATGTGGCAGCTTTTTTATATGCCGATGATGCGTACTCGTATGAAGCTGTAGTTTACCGCAGGCGGCTGCGCCTGGCGCGAGAATGTGCTTTGCACATTCTTTATTGTCAGGCAGGTGAATGGGAATGGAGGAACTATGAAAAATGAAAAAGTACATTGATATGGCAGTCAGATGGCTGGTATACATTTATATCAGCATACTGCCATGGATTATTTTCAGAAAAGAACTTTTGTTTAATACGGAAGAAAAAAAGATCATGCCGGTTAAAACAGCCGGAAATACAGATTATTTTTTATACGGGAAAGCAGCTTTTACGATTGCTGTTGGAATTCTGCTTTTCATCCTGCTGTTTGTTGAAATTACGGTATTTCATGAAAAACTTTTAGACTTTAAAACAAGGCGGGATAGGATTCTTTTTGGCTGTATGGGAATTTATATAGTCTGTACGGTGATGTCAACGATATTGGCAGACTACAAAAAAACAGCACTGTCAGGCGGTGTAAACAGCTGCGAGGGGATGTGGGTGCTGCTGTTGTATCCTGTTTTATTTTTGGCGGCAAAGTTTGTGTTTGAAATGGACAGGCACAAAGAAAGCACGGATTTAAAACAGCAGCAGGCAGCAGGAAAATGGAGCAGCTTGGAATGGATTGTCCTGATTCAGGCAGTTATTTTATGGGTGCTTTCAGTCATAGAACTGCTGTATCAGCCGGTGGTACAACTGGCGGCAGGTCATGAAACACAGTCGCCGTATGTCAATATGATTAGTCTGTCGTTTCCAAGTCCGGCATACTGTGCAGGATATATTGTCCTGCTGGCGCCGTTTTGTATGTACTTTATGGTGAAGGCGGATTCATTACTGCGCAGTGTGATGTGGAGTGTGCTGACGGTCACAACGGTGACGGCATGTTTTCTTACAAGGTCAACCGCCGGATTTTATCTGGTTATTGCAGAAGGTGTGGGATTTGCGGTTTATGCGGTTGTATGGTGCAAGCCGCAGACATGGAAAATGCCTGCGGTAAAGGCGGTATCTGTGGCGGCGGTTATCGGGGTGGTACTGCTTACCAATATGGCAGCAGGCGGAAAAATTGGCAGTGCAGTGGCGGCATCAGCAGTCAACGGGACAATGCCGGTGCATAAAAGCGAATACTATAAGGTTAAAGAAATTCAGGTACAGGACAATACGGTTACAATTACGGGCGAGGAAAATGCGCTCATTTGCAGACTGAACGAACAACAGAATATCATTTTTACAGATGAAAACAGAAATGTCTTAGATGTATCATCGGAAAATAACAGCATTTATTTTCCAGAACCGTATGAAACCGTCAGTGCCGGCTTTGAAAATAATGCATTGTGGCTGGATCTGGGCTATAAGGGCAGAATCCGGTTTTATATAGCAGGCGGGAAGTTTTATCCGATGGCAGCAGACGGGTCGCTGATTCGTGATATTTCGTCGGGAATGTCAAAGGAGAACACCCGGTTTGACAGTATTATTACAGGACGCGGATATATATGGAGAAAGACCGTGCCGGTATTAAAAAATACAGTGCTATTCGGACACGGAGCGGGAACATTTGCATTTTATTTCAAACAGTTTGATTATGCCGGATTATTAAATTCACAGGGAGAAGTGGATTTAATGATAGACCGTCCGCACAGCTGGTATTTGCAGATGGCATGCAGTCAGGGTATTTTTTGTATGATGGCTGTTGTGGCGTTGATTGCAACGGTGTGCGTATCAGGCATCAAAAGATTTACATCTAAAAAACCGGAGTTAAAAAAGGGAGCTATTGATATGGCGGCAGTAACAGCGATTATTGCATTCTGCATTTTTGAGGGCATTACAGACGGCAGTGTGTCCGTAAATCCGCTGTTATGGGTTGTGCTTGGCGGATTGGCAGGCAGATAAAAGACGGCAAGATTTATGTTTGCATTTTAGTGCAATCCGTAGTATGATTATTTTGTAGTATTAGCGTTTATACGACTGTGAAAATACAGAGAAGGAGACAACATGAAATTTATAGCAATTGGAGAACTGATGTTAAGATTATCTCCGCCGAATTATGAAAAAATTGTTACAACACATGATTTTATCGTAAATTATGGCGGTGCGGAAGCAAATGTTGCAGTATCATTGGCAAATCTTGGCGTAGACAGTACATTTTTTACGGTACTTCCGAATACCGATTTAGGAAAGTCTACGATTAATTACTTAAAGGCAAATGATGTACATACAAAGCACATTATCAAGGCAGACGGAAGAATGGGTCTGTATTACCTTGAGGAAGGTGTTGCCGTAAGAGCTTCCCAGGTTATTTATGACAGAGGAAACTCCGCATTTGCAGAATATGATTATAGTGATGTTGACTTTGAAGATATATTAAAGGATTATGACTGGCTGCATTTAAGCGGTATCACACCGGCGCTTTCTTACAACTGCCGTCGTATGATTGATAAGGCGGTAAAGGTTGCAAAGAAGCTGGGATTGACAGTCAGCTTTGACCCGAATTTCAGAAGTACACTCTGGTCTTTTGGAACGGCAAGAGATGTATTAAGCAAGTATCTTCCATATGTAGATGTATTAATCGGTATTGAGCCGATTCATGTATACAATGAAGACGGTCTGACCATGGACCCTTCATTTAAAGATATGGATAGGGTATTTAAGGCGATTGATAAGCAGTACCATATGAAGGCGATTGCAAGAACAGTCCGCTATGTCCATTCAGGAAGCAACAACTCCTTAAAGGCATTCTTCTATACCAATGGAGAGACTTACGAAAGCAAGACCATTAATTTCGATATCGTTGACCGTGTCGGCGGCGGCGATGCGTTCTCATCAGGTCTGATTTATGCGTTGATGGAAAATATGGATCCGGAAGATGTTGTCAATTTTGCAGTGGCTTCTTCCGTAATGAAACATTCTATCCGCGGCGATACGAATATTACAAGTGTTGCACAGATTAAGAGTCTGATGAACAATGCTTCCTTTGATGTACAGAGATAATTTTTAAAATAAAACAGACGGCAGGAGTATTTTCAGGCAGTAATCGTACTGGCTGTCGATGCTCCTGTTTTTGTTTTAATTCTTAGAATGCAAAGAGCTGGGAAACAGCGTATTGTTCTTTATTATATGAAGAAAGCAGGGAAACGAAATGTTTGCACAGTTAAAAGAAAAGACGGTATGGACGGCGATTGTAAGACTGGGTGTATTCTTTTTTGTCTTTTTGGGGCTGGAATACTTATTTGACAATCTCATGGCGGCAGTGACGGATTCCACCGGCGTTGTGCGGGCGCAAAGCTACGTGCTGGGGGTCAGTGCCATGGGATTTCTGGCATATGGAATGTTACCGGAGCGGATAAGAAATGCAGGACACCGCAGATATCGAGTGCTGTTAGAAGGGGCGGCGGGAGTGCTTTGCACCGTTTCTATTATGATAATATGTCTGCATAAAAATTACGGTGTGCTGCTGTTAAGCGGCTGTCTTTTATTTTTTGTGCTTGGCATGACAGGCAGTGCAGTCCATATGGATATGGTACTGCAAAAGCAGGCAGGAAAAGGACTTGCGGTGCCTGCGGGAATTGCTTATGCGCTTGGCATCTGCTTACAGTTTTTAGACCACCGGTTTTTAAAAGATAAAGTGACGGAAACGGCGGTATTTGTCATTGCGGCAGTGGGACTGCTTTTTTTTCATGAAAGGGCGGTACACCTGCGGGAAGATGAAAATATGCCGGCTGTTGAGGAAGAAAAGTTGAGCATGGATTCAAATGGAAAGAAAGACAGTGGTAGAGAGGTGTATGCGCAAGAGCGTATACAAGTCACAGAAAAGCGTGTCAGGGCATTTTTACTGGCGGCAATCGTATTTTTTATGACATTTATATTTGCGGAGCTGGATAATGCGGTCACGCTGGTTCATGCAGAGGGCAGTGCGGACGTCGGACAGTGGCCGCGACTTCTGCTTGCCGTGAGCGGACTTGCGGCAGGCATGCTGTATGACATTCGAGAATCGCGGTATATGCACATGGTGATGTACTGCGTGATCATGTTATCGACAATCTGTATGATGAGTATGATGCTTGGAATGCCGTTTATTGTGGGACTGGTCGTATTTTACCTGTCAGCGGGCTTTTTTTCCGTATATTTCACGGCGGGATTTATGGAAATAGCACCGGAAATGAAACACCCCGGCTGTTGGGCAGGCATGGGGCGTGCGGTGAATAATTTTTGTGCGCTGATTACGGTATTTATTACGACACGGTTTGAAATGGGAAACGGATATTATATGATGATTGCTGCCATTGTGCTGTTTGTGGTAATCAGCATTCTGCTGTTCTTGTATCAAAGTCCGGTGAAAGAAAAGAAATTCGGGGAACAGGAAAAACAGCCGCTATCTGTGGGGAATACCGATGAGAATATTAGTGGAACGGCTGATGATACCGGCATTGATACGGAGCGTTGCCCGGATTCTGACGATTCATTTGCGGCATTTTGCGGGAAGTACGGGCTGACACAGCGGGAACGGGAGGTTTTGCAGGCACTTGTGACCTCGGATAAGACTGCACAGGAGATTGCGCATGAGATTGGCATGTCGCGAGCGGCATTTTACCGCCATATTGCCAGCTTAAATGAAAAAACGGGGACGAAAGCAAGGGTGGGGCTGTTACAGTTCTATTATAATGATATCAATGGGAAATAATATTTATGGCAGTAAATTCTTGACAAACGGATATAATATGATACATAATGAATTCGTATCATATTGTATCCGTTTTGCATTACCGATAGAAAGGACGATTGCCATGAATTTATCACAGATGCAGTATTATAAACAGCAGTACGGTTATTCGTATGACCGGCTGTCACAGCTTACGGGAATTCCCAAAGGCACGATTCAGAAGATATTCACAGGTGTTACAAAGTCGCCAAGATACGAAACGCTTCAGGCGCTGGAACGCGTGTTAAAGCCGGAAAATCCGTCCAAAGCCGCGGAAAGCACAAAGGGGCCGTATATGGAGTCTCGGCAGTCCGGGGTGGATGCTGGGGTAAATCAGGCGGACAGAGTTTGTGAAACGGTAGTACCGTACGGACAGAAGAAGCAGGGGGAATATACGCTTGAAGATTATTATGCACTGCCGGAGGATAAAAGATATGAACTGATTGACGGTGTCCTTTATGAAATGACAGCACCGACAACTCTACATCAGATTATTGCATTGCAGATGTGCTATCAGATTGAGAAATTTATCGAGGAAAAAGAAGGCAGTTGTATGACTTATATAGCGCCGGTCGATGTCCAGCTCGACTGTGATGATAAGACGATGGTGGAGCCGGATGTGATTATCCTGTGTGACAGAAGCAAGGATATTAACCGGTGTATTTACGGCGCACCGGATTTTGTGGCAGAGGTTTTGTCAAAGTCCACAAGAAGAAAGGATATTGGTGTTAAGACCTATAAATATGCCAATGCAGGCGTCCGTGAATACTGGATGATTGACCCGAAGGATATGAAAGTGATTGTCTATACATTTGCACAGAATGATGATGCGGAAGATACGGTCAGTATTTTCGGATTTCAGGATAAGATTCCTGTGGGAATTTATAACGGGGAACTTAAAATTGATTTTGCTAAAATCAGTAAAAGGCTGGAAGCATAAAAATATTTTCCAAATTCAGATGTTTTTGTGTTATCATAAAGACATCTGAATCGTGTTGAATCACGATATCAAAGGGGAGGAAATGTATGATGGTTTACTTTCTGATTATCATACACGGGTAATATATGAAATTTGATGATGATTTTTTTAAAGCAGAAGTAAGAGAAGGATTTGAGATTACATCTATGATGAAACGGGCATGGGCGGCTCAAATGGAAGTATTTCAGGTTGTAGCGGATGTATGCAGAAAAAATAAATTAAGATATTTTGCAGATTGGGGAACCCTGCTTGGCGCCGTAAGACATAAAGGAATGATTCCGTGGGATGACGATATTGATATATGTCTTATGAGAGAGGAATATAATGAGTTAATAAAAATACTTCCGAAGGAACTGCCACACGGATTTGTTGTGGCAGGAATGTATGCAGATTCACCACGTTTGCAGACGGCCGCTTTTGTACCACAATTAAGAGTAATCGCAGATGAGGAACTGTGGGATTTTAACGATTATATGAAATATTTTCACGGTTTTCCGTATCAGCGAGCAGGTATTGATATTTTTCCGGTGGATTATTTATCAAGGGACCCAGAATTTGTAACTGCCCAGAAAGAAATCATAAAAGCAGGTATGCTCATACTTGAAAAATGGGATGATTTGCGAAAAACAAATTCCTTAATAGAATGTTTAACAGCGTTTGGTAATCTGTGCAATGTAAAAATTGAATTAAAGGCAACGGTTGCAGAGGTTGAAAACCAGATATGGAAAATTATAGATAGCATATCTGCATTATGTTATAAAGAGGAAGCCGATTATGTTACCGAATTTCAATTTTGGATTGAAAAAGAAAGCTACAAAATGCATAAAGAATGTTTTAATTCAGTTATTAAAATGCCGTTTGAGCACTTTAGTGTAAATGCTCCGGCAAGCTGGGATGAAGTGCTCAGTGCGGAATTCGGTGATTATATGACACCTGTAATCGGAAGTGCCGACCACCGTTATCCATTCTATGGTCATATGGAGGAGGAGCTGATTCGTCAGATTAGAAATGTTGGTTTTAAGGGCAGTGTTGATGAATTCTGTGAAGAAGTTTCAAGCGGAAGACTGCGAGTATAATAATTGAAGGAACAAAGAAATTTTGATTGGAAACAGCTTAAATCACATTCCGTAAATTTCAATCTAAAACCTAAAAAACAGACTTTGGATTTTATTACCCAAAGTCTGTTTTAATCTTTCAGTCGGTTTAACAGCATTTGATAATGCCGCTGTCCGATATGACGTCCTGCGTGCTGCAATCCGGTGATACATTCTTTTAACTCATCGGTCAGAACAATGGCTTCACTCTCGCCGAGGTCAAGTCCCGTTGCTCTTTTTAAGATACAGATTGTGGAACATTTACAGGTTTTATGGAAATGAATTTCTTTTGACGGATTTGTTCGGCTTCTAATTGAAAACGTTCATCAGCTGTCAGTTCGTTGAATACCGCCTGTGGAATAAATACTTCTCCAAACAATTTTTCTAACAAATCCAAACGATTGATTTTAAGAAGCGATATAAGCGGTGTTGTATCTGATACAACAATCATATGGCAGCCTCCTTCTTTTTTAACTGTCTGAAAGTATTCAGTTCATCGTCTAAGTCATCCATTGTCATATCAAAATAAGAATAGCCTAATGTATCATACAAATCAATCAGTTCTGATTTTCTAATACCAAGAATTTCAGCTGCACGACCATGAGATATCGTTTGATTTAATATATATGGGTATAGTAGTAACGCATTTC
>OMAQ01001363.1_pt1 | contig 10535 bp, 6 predicted proteins | sample 1673461 | NCBI WGS metagenome assembly OMAQ01 (sample SAMEA103958112, study PRJEB25191) | human gut metagenome | biome: human-associated habitat [ENVO:00009003]; feature: intestine environment [ENVO:2100002]; material: feces | place: Germany | collected 2013/2015
GCGTCCGCATGGGGGCGTTCTCCGCCACCAGACGGTGGACGCGGGGCGTCATCACGTTGGAGATGGCGTTGCCGAACAGCAGGAAATAGTTGTTCAGCTGCGAGGCGATGACGTAGACCGTCACCGCGGCAGAGCCGTGGAACCACGTCAGCAGCTGCCGGTCGATGGACCAGTTGATGTTGTCCACCACAATGCCGATGAACACATACAGCGTAAAGCCGAACATCTCACGCAGCAGCGCGAAGTCGTAGTGCCGGAAGGCAAAGGGCATTTTCAGCCGTGTCAGGCAGTAGGTGATATTGATCACGCCGCTGAGCACGGTGAAGATCAGCGAGACGATGGTCAGCGTCACGGACCGGTAGCCTATCAGCAGCAGGGGGATCATAATGAGGGGGTTCAGCACCTGCTTGCCCATGGCTACGATCTTCTGGAACAGATACCTCTCGTTGATGGTCACATGGCTCTCGAACACGCTGATGGGGAACGTCAGCGCAGCATTGACCGACATGATACGCAGCAGCCGCTGGGCAAGGTCGATCTCCTCCGCTGTCAGCTTCTTGCCGAACACCACATCGCAGTAGGACAGCCCGAAGCCGATGGCCAGCACCAGCGCACCCAGGAACAGATAGGTGCTCAGGAACATGCCGTTGAGCTTGGCACAGCCCTTTTTGTCTCCGGCGGCACGGAAGCGGGAGTAGTACCGCACATAGGCGCTGCCCAGGCCGAAGCTCAGCAAATTCAGATAGGAGATGATCGGCAGCACCGCCTGGTACACGCCGAACTCGCTGTCGCCCAGCTGTCGGAGCATGATGGGCGTGTAGACCAGCGAGATAACGGTGCTCAGCGCCATGGACACATAGCTCAGCGCGGCGCCTGCCCGTATTTGGTTCACTTGCAACGCCGCACTTCCTTTCGTCGATAGCATAGCACTTTATTATAGCCTAAAAGTACGTGTATGTAAAGTCGAACGCCGGTAAAAAGTGGTTTTCTTTCCTGCCCGTATCTGGTACAATGGGACAAACGAAGGGAGGGTGCGCCATGGCCAATAAAAAGCTGAAGCTGCTGTATCTGGCGCGGTATCTGCGGGAGGAAACAGACGAGCGCCACCCCAGGACCGTTCAGGATATGATCGCTTATTTGGAACGCCAGGGTATTTCCGCCGAGCGCAAAAGCATCTATGACGACCTGGAGCTGCTGGAGCTGTACGGCATGGATGTGCAGGCTGTCCGGGGCAAGACCTACGGCTATTTTCTTGGCGAACGGGAGTTCCAGCTGCCGGAGCTGAAGCTGCTCATTGATGTGGTACAGGCGTCGCCCTTTCTCACACAGAGCAAGAGCATGGAGCTTATCGCCAAGCTGGAGCAGCTCACCAGCCGCCCCAATGCCCGCCAGCTGCGCCGTCAGGTCTATGTCATGGACCGGGTCCGCACCCACAATGAGAAGCTCTATTACGCCATCGACGGTCTGAATACCGCCATCAACGATGACCGCAAGGTCACGTTTCGCTACTTCGACTGGACACCTGATGGCGGCAAGGCCTACCGCCGCGGCGGCACGCCCTATGAGACGAACCCGGTGGCCCTCTGCGTGGATAAGCATTACTATCTGGTGGCTTACGACCCGGCCATTCAGGACTATCGCCACTACCGTGTGGACCGTATGGAGTCCCTGACCGTTACCGACACACCCCGCGATCCGCTGCCGGAGCAGTTCGACCTGGGCAAATACGTCAAAACGATTTTCGATATGTACAATGGCCGCACCGAAACGGTGCAGCTGCGCTTTGACCGGACCCTCATCAATGTAGTCATGGACCGCTTCGGCGCTGATGCGCATATCCGCCCAGATGGAGACCGTATCGCAGTTACCGCCCCGGTGGAGGTAGGTCCCACATTTTACGGCTGGCTGTTCCAGTTCGGCGGTCAGGCCGAGCTTCTTGCGCCCGACCATGTGCGCCGTGATTTCACCGAACACTGCCGGCAGGCACTGGATAGGTATCGCGGCGATGATGCACCGAACAGTTGACCATAATTTTTTGTTATCGTAAACCAAAGCCGCCCATCAGGGCGGCTTTAACTGTATAATGAAAAAGCTCCCGGGACGCGGAGATATCCGCCTCTCGGGAGCCCTCCTTGTCGTGCAAAGCGCACCCCACGCTTCGCATCCCCCTCAGTAAATGGCTTTACCACAGATAAAAATAGCACAACACGCTCGTTTTTTCAAGAGGAAATTCTGCTTTTTTTAAATAATTTTTCCGGCGCAGGAATTGTTTTCCATCTATTTCCAAACATTTTTCCAAAAATTACCACGAAACTCCATGGATAAAAGCTTTCTCCGGCGGTGGAACCGCCACCACCCAAAGCCGCCCTCCGGGCGGCTTTGGCGCGATTTGATAATCGCCCATTCGGTAGAAGAAAATGGCTCCTACCGTGGCGGAAGCAAGCGGCCGCGCCAGCCTCCGTGCCGGTGAGCGTAGGCACAGTCCTTTTGACCGACAGTGATAACCGGCGTACTTCATTCGCGAGTACATACTTCCAAATTCGTACACTCCGCGGCGCGCCAAGGGATCCTTAAACCGTAGGTTTAAGTGGTTTTCTTTGGTACCTTTCTTTTGACAAAAAACAAGACAAAGAAGGATATTTCCGATGAATAAACTTATGGATTGGATGAAAGGCAAATTCATGAAATATCATATTTCGGATAAGGAATATGATATGATTCAAAAAGATATGCAGGAGGAGAACAGAAACAGTTTGTTGTTCTTCTCCGTGATCACGATATTGTTTCTGATTGTTATGCTTTTAATTTCTTTTTGTTTTCCTGCGTTTGTAAGATATCGGTCAGCTTACATACTACTGATGCTTGTAGAGGGGCTTATATTAGCAGGTGCATATATAAGCAAAAATAAGAATCCGGCAATATTATTTTTTTGTATGTATGCTTTTGAAATCATGCTATATGTATTTGCCGTCATCTTAGGCGTATTCGCTCAGTCACAGGAACAAGCGGTTGCTATTGTTGCATTTTTGCTTACGGTGCCGTTACTTTTTACAGACAAGCCTTTTCGAATGATTTGTGGTATTGGCGTTGGTGTTGTCCTTTTTATCCTCACAGCGATAGAGATCAAAGACAAGTCCGTGCTTTTTATTGACATTGTTGATGTTGTAGTGTTTGGTTTTTTAGGAGCCATCCTGGGCACCTATGCAATGAAAGTGAAATGCCAGAGATTACTGTTTGCCCGTAAGGTTGCGATATTAAGCGAAACAGATATGTTAACAGGTCTGCGAAATCGTAATGCCTATGAGCAAAGGTTACACGATTATGCATCACTGGAAAATTGTGAAATCGCAAGTGTTTATGTAGATGTGAATGGGCTTCATGAAATCAATAATACAAAAGGACATGCCGCGGGAGATCAGATGCTCCGCTATGTAGGAAGAACCATACAGCATGAATTTGGTGAAATGAATTCATTTCGTATAGGCGGTGATGAGTTTGTCGTTTTGCTTACCGATGAATCGGAAGATAGGATAAGAGCGAAAATTGAGCAAATAAGAAAACAGGTCGAAAAAGAATCTTATCATGTTTCTATAGGATGCTCTGTTGGAAACACATCAGATAAAAATATATCATCCTTGATTGCTGAAGCAGAAAAACGAATGTATGAAGATAAACGATTGTATTATCAGAATAGTGGCATAGATAGAAGAGCAAGAATATAGCTGCGTAAGCCACATTGTCAGCTTTTTTGTGTGGTGTGAGCTATGGATTCCTTCTCGAATATGACTGGAATATTTATGTCCTTGAGTTCTCTGATGTATTTCAGACAGTCCAGAGTGTTTCGGGCAAATCGGCTGATGGACTTGGTGATAATCATGTCGATGTTTCCGGCCTCGCAGTCGTCAATCATACGGTTAAAGTCCTCACGCTTTTTTGTGTTGGTGCCGGAAATACCATCATCGGCGTAGATAACGGCAAATTCCAGTTTGATGAAGTACAAGGCCATCTTCGAGCGCAACGCCGACCGTCTTGTGAACGCCAACACCATTTACGAGGGACAGGTCATTGTCCTGCCCGCGAAGTAAGCACAAGCAATCCACATAACGAAAGCATAAAAAAAGCCCACCTCGAAAAGTCGAGGTGGGCTTTTTTTCGTGTGCGCGGATTTGCTTAACTTAATGACATTGCCCGAAAGGGCTTTCTTTTTTACCCAGATGTACCGCTGAGGTATCAAAAAAGGAAAGTAAATGTATATAGCTTGAACGCAAAGCTTCATAGCTTTCGCGTTCTCCCGCCGTGGACATTTGCGGGGAAAATGTTGCAAATTGCCGTTGTGCAATTTAGCAAACGCCCCCGGCGTGCGAATTCGGAAAAGCAAAAAAACGCAGCAAAAAGTGCGAAAAAGGATTTCTACTGTATTTTTTGGGGAAATGGTACCAATACAAGTGAAAAAGTTGCATAAAAAAATTTTTGTACCTGAAATACCGTGGGATATCGTGGCGAAAAATACATTCTAAACGTATGGTACATCTTCCGCGGCTGGGGAAAAACCGGATGTAAATGCCACAAAATGGGAAGTTTTTTCACAAAAAAGTTGCGGGCAAAATAACGAAAAGAACCGGACACTTTTTCAGGCGTACCCAAAAAAAGTGTGAAAATTTGACGTGCGCGCTGTTTTTCTTTATAATATTTCAGGAACAAAAAAGAAGATTTCGAATTTCACAACAATTCGGAACGGAAAGAGAGAAAAACATGGAAAAATACCTTGTTTTGGCAACCTTTGTAGGGTCTGTCATCGCACTCGTTTTCGCCTTCGTCACCGGCAAAAAAGTGCTGAGTTTTGACGAAGGCACCACGCTTATGAGCAAAATTTCGCAATCTATCCGTGCGGGCGCCAATGCCTACCTGAAGCGGCAATACACCGTTGTAGGTGTGTTTTTTGCCTGTATGATCGTGGTTTTGTGCATTATGGCGGCCTTAAAGTTGCTGACTTGGTTCGTGCCCTTCGCGTTCCTGACCGGCGGCTTCTTCTCCGGCTTGTCTGGCTTCGTGGGTATGCGCATCGCCACCAAGGCCAACTGCCGCACCGCCAACGCCTGCCGCGACGGCCTGAACCGCGGCCTCCGCGTGGCCTTCTCCGCTGGCTCCGTTATGGGCTTTACTGTGGTCGGCCTCGGCCTGCTGGATATCAGCGTGTGGTTTATGCTTCTGCGCTTCGTGTTCAAGCTGGAGGCCGCTGACATCACCAGTGCCATGCTGACCTTCGGCATGGGCGCCAGCTCCATGGCGCTGTTCGCCCGTGTGGGCGGCGGCATCTTCACCAAGGCGGCCGATGTGGGCGCCGACCTGGTGGGCAAGGTTGAGGCCGGTATTCCCGAGGACGATCCCCGCAACCCGGCTGTTATCGCCGATAACGTAGGTGACAACGTGGGCGATGTGGCCGGTATGGGTGCGGACCTGTATGAGAGCTATGTTGGCTCCATCATCTCTGCCTCCGCCTTGGGCGTGGCGGCATTCAGCGATCAGGCCTTCAAGGCCATGGCTATTCCCATGGTCATGGCGGCGGTGGGCATCATCTGCTCCATCATTGGCTCTTTCTTCGTCAAGACCGAGGAGAACGCCGACCAGCGCACGTTGCTGAAAGCACTGTCCCGCGGCACCAACCTGGCGGCTATTCTGATTGCTATTATCTCCTTCTTTCTGGTGTGGGCCCTGCTGGGCATCGAGCACTGGGGACTGTATGTGGCCATTCTCTCCGGTCTGGTGGCCGGCGTGCTGATCGGCAAGGCCACGGAGTACTATACCTCCGACACCTATAAGCCCACCCAGGAGCTGAGCAGCAAGAGCCAGACCGGCTCCGCTACCATTATCATCGGCGGTCTTGGCCTGGGTATGCTCTCCACGGCGGTGCCCATCGTGATCGTGGCGGTGTGCATCCTGTTGGCGTTCTTCCTCTCCGGCGGCGCAGCCAGCACAGGCATGGGCCTGTACGGCATTGCTTTGGCGGCAGTGGGTATGCTGTCCACGCTGGGCATCACCCTGGCCACCGACGCCTACGGCCCCGTGGCCGACAATGCCGGCGGTATCGCTGAGATGGCTGGCTTGGAGCCGGAGGTTCGCAAGCGCACAGACGCGCTGGACTCTTTGGGCAACACCACGGCAGCTACCGGCAAGGGCTTTGCCATCGGCTCCGCCGCGCTGACGGCTCTGGCACTGATGGCTTCCTATATCGAAAAGGTCAAGGAAGTGGGCGCGAATGTCACCTTTGAGGACTTCTCCCTGATGAACCCCGTGGTGCTGGTGGGCCTGTTTATCGGCGCGTGCCTGCCCTTCGTGTTCGCAGCGCTTACCATGAACTCCGTGGGCCGCGCGGCCCAGAGCGTGGTGCTGGAGGTACGCCGCCAGTTCCGTGAAATAAAAGGAATTCTGACTGGAGAAGCCGAACCCGACTATGCCCGTTGTGTACAAATCTCCACCAAAGGAGCACAACGTGAAATGGTATTCCCGTCTCTATTGGCTATCATCGCTCCGGTTGCTACAGGATTAGTGTTTGGAGTTCCCGGAGTCATCGGTCTGCTGATTGGTGGGTTGTCCTCCGGTTTCGTGCTTGCCATTTTCATGGCCAATGCAGGAGGCGCATGGGATAACGCCAAGAAATATGTAGAAGAAGGCAATTTCGGCGGTAAAGGAAGTGAAGTTCACAAAGCAACGGTTACCGGTGACACGGTAGGTGACCCGTTTAAAGATACATCCGGTCCCAGTTTGAACATTTTGATTAAACTGATGAGTATGGTTGCCATTGTAATGGCCGGACTGACAGTTGCTTGGAGTTTGTTCTAATAGAAAAGCAGAAAGCCGCTTCAGAGGAGGCGGCTTTCTAACTTTAAAAAAGATTCTGATAAACTATTTTTTAATACTTATCCGGATTTCCATTACTACAAAATGAATGAATATGTCAAAGAAATCACAAACTATTTTTAGTCAAAACATTACAATTGAGTTTGTTCAAGATTTCCATGCATCGCTCCACATTAGACGGACGGATAACCACATGTGCCGTATCTCCCTGAGCAAAAGCATACATATATTCAATAAAGATATTCTCTGCTGCCAGATAGTCCAAAACTTTAGCCAAAGAACCAGCCACATTCGGGCAACTGATACATACCACATCGGTCAGCATCACGGCAAAATTCTCGGCACGAAGTACTTCCACCGCTTTTTCCACATCCGATACAATCAAACGAAGAATACCAAAATCAGTAGATTCCGCCATGCTGAACGCATGCATATTGATATCATACTTTGCCAATGTCTTGGTTACGTCATTTATCCTTCCGGTCTTGTTTTCCAGGAAAACAGATAATTGCTTAATTGTCATATTGCGTACTTTTTCATTTTAAAATTCGGTTGTCTATCACACGTTTACTCTTGCCTTCACTACGGGCAATACTGTTAGGCTCCATCAGCTTCACTTCAGCACTGATAGAAAGAACGCTCTTCAATTTGTCACTCAGCGCTTTCTTCATAGCCAGCATACGTCCCATATCGTCCGAGAAGAAGTCTTTACGGACTTCCACTTGTACCTGCAAAGAGTCGAGGTTATTCTTCCTATCCACCACCAGCATATACTGAGGTTCAAACTGCGGCATATCCAGAATAACACTTTCCACCTGAGACGGGAATACATTAATGCCACGGATAATAAGCATATCGTCACTACGGCCTACAATACCCGACATACGAATATTGGTTCTTCCACACGGACATTCACCCTCCATCAGGGAAGTCAAGTCCTTCGTACGATAGCGCAATAACGGCATACCTTCCTTGGTCAGAGTAGTAAACACCAATTCTCCCACTTCTCCATTCGGAAGACGTTCCAGCGTTTCAGGATTAATGATTTCAGGATAAAAATGATCCTCATTGATATGCGAACCATGTTGCTCCTGACATTCGTAGGAAACACCGGGTCCCATAATCTCACTTAATCCATAAATATTATACCCTTTCAATCCCAGCCGCTCTTCTATCTCCTTACGCATACTTTCCGTCCATGGCTCGGCTCCGAAAGCTCCGATACGGAGATTGATATCATTCTTGGTCAATCCCATACGTTCCACCACTTCTGCTAAATAAAGAGCATAAGAAGGAGTACAGGCAATACCGGTTATACCCAAGTCACGAATCAGACGAACATGCTTTTCCGTATTTCCGGTAGAAGCCGGGATAACAGTCGCCCCCAGATTCTCCACACCATAATGTGCACCCAGCCCACCAGTGAATAATCCATAACCATAACTGACAGAAAAAGTATCATTACGAGTAACCCCATAGGCCGAAAGACAACGCGACATTACTTCGGACCATACGGACAAGTCACGACGTGTATATCCCACAATGGTAGGATTCCCGGTTGTGCCCGAAGAAGCGTGTACACGTACAATTTCCGAAGCAGGAGCAGCCTGAAGTCCATAAGGATAATTATCACGTAAATCCTGTTTGGTAGTAAAAGGAAGTTTTACAATGTCTTCAATAGTCTGAATATCATCCGGAGATAAATCCATCTCCTGCATCTTGTTACGATAAAAAGGGACATTATGATAAACCAGGTTCACCAACTTGTTCAGACGTTTTCCCTGCAGAGCGCTCATCTCGTCCCGACTCATGCACTCTTTATTTTTATTCCAAATCATAATAAATAATTTTTCAATGTGCTAATCTACCAATGTACTGGCACACAAACCCACTGTATGGCAATCGGCACATTATCCTATTAGCACATTATTTTCAATGATCTTCATGAAAAGCTCTCATGCGTTCTTCCATCACCGGATAAAGTTCCTCACGCATTCTGGAAGTACAGGCGCGGACACCTTCCTGCTCGCTACCGGTAGTAGAAAGCGAGATGCTGCTTACCCCATAATACAATAACTCCCGGAGCAATTCACCCCCTGTCATATTTCCGTAACCAATGGTAAAGAAGAAACCATCTCCCACCACCTGGGTAGCATCATAATCATATACGATATGGAAACCATTGTCGGTAAATATTTTCTTCATGCGTTCCGCACGACGGGCATATTCGCGGGTATCTTCCACAAAATTGATTTTACCTTCGGTGGACAGACGAAGCATTTCAGCGTATGCATACTGAGTGGAAGCCGTACATCCCGAAGTAATCATATAAAGAATGGAAGCAATCAGCGTAGGACCGAATACCCCTGCATCTTTATACCGTTCTGCTAATGCAGGGAACTGGCGGTCGAACAGTTTGTCGCTGATACATGCCAATGCCATACGCTGTCCGGCATAACTGAATATCTTGGAAGAAGAAAGCATCAGAATATAATTATCCGTATATCTTGCCACAGTGGGCGGATAAGGCGGTTCGAAAGGATGCCCCATATCCCGACGGAAGTCCATGCAGAAATAAGCCAGATCTTCCATGACAATCACATCATACCGGGTTGCCAGTTCACCGATTATCTGCAGTTCCTCCTCTTCCAGACAAATCCATGCCGGATTATTCGGATTAGAATAGATAATCGCTGCTATATCGCCTTTACTCAGGAAACTTTCCAATTTCTCACGCAAGGCCTGTCCACGATAATGATAGATATCAAACTCTTCCCACTCCACGCCGATAATGCGAAGCTGGGATTTCTGAATGGGAAATCCGGGATCAATGAACAATACCTTGTCTTTCCCCGGAATACGCTGCGTACAGGCTATGAACGAGCCGAATGAACCCGCCACCGACCCGGTGGTAGGCACACAAGCGCGCGGAGAGATTTCCAGATTCAAGAAAGCTTTTACAAAACGGGAAGCCTCCTTTTTCAACTCGGGCACTCCTGCGGCAGCCGGATATTGCGATCCGACTCCCCTGTCCAAAGCGGCTTTCTCCGCTTCAATCCCTATCTGATTGGCTGCAAGGCCGGGAGATCCCTGATCCATACGGATAAAAGGAATCCCCGTTTCCTTTTCCAGATACTGGGCTACCAACAGCACATCACCGATAGTAGCCTGTGCAAGATTGGCGATGTGCAGTTCCTTCACCGCCTTCTCCACTAATTCTTCACTAAATATCTTCATGGCATTACCAGTTCTTTACCGCATTCAAGCCTATATCAAAAGCCTTCTGATTCATTTCAACAATCTTCTCACCTTTTGTGGCAAACACACGCCCTATGCTTTCACGCAACTGTTCCGGTGATACAATCTCAATATACTTCGCAGCCATGCCCAGCAGAATCACATTCGCGCATTTAGGCATACTGTTTTCTTTTGCCATATCCTCTATTTCCAACTTCACCACATGCGGAAGACTTTCCAAAGTTCTCATCAGATCCACTTCTTCAGGATAGTCGGGAATGTTCTTGAAAGGATTAGCGGAAGTAATCACCCAACCTTCTTCCTGCAAGTAAGGCAGATAACGCAACGCCTCCATCGGTTCCATGGAAATAATCAGATCCGCCTCACCCTGAGCGATCAGATCCGAATAAATCGTTTCGTCGGATAGACGCAGATTAGAC
>OMAQ01001367.1_pt1 | contig 10504 bp, 9 predicted proteins | sample 1673461 | NCBI WGS metagenome assembly OMAQ01 (sample SAMEA103958112, study PRJEB25191) | human gut metagenome | biome: human-associated habitat [ENVO:00009003]; feature: intestine environment [ENVO:2100002]; material: feces | place: Germany | collected 2013/2015
GGACAGTCTGCCGTAGGTGGGAAGGCTGTCCAGGTTCCGTTCCCTGATCATTTTTGTGCGGCTTCCTTTAAGGATATCCGCCACCACGCCGGCGCCGTACCGTTCCTTGAGAGATCTGACGGTTCGGAAAATGAGAACCGCCTCGTCGGTGATGTCCACCTTTCCTCTTCCGCCTTCGCAGTTTCCGCAGCGGCCGCAGGTCTCATCAGCAGTCTCGCCGAAGTAATTTAAGATGTAATTCCGCAGGCAGCCTGTGGTGCTGCAATAGCCGTCCATGGCATAAAGGCGGTCGTAGTCCATCTGTTTCTGGCCGTCCGTCTGGGTTCCCGATTCGATGAGGTACCGCTGTATGCCCACGTCCTGCCCGCTGTAAAGGAGGATGCATTCCGCTTTTGCTCCGTCACGTCCTGCCCGCCCCGCTTCCTGATAGTAGGCTTCCATGCTTTTGGGCATCTGGTAGTGGAGAACGTAGCGCACGTTGCTCTTGTCGATGCCCATGCCGAAAGCGTTTGTCGCCACCATGACATGGATGCGGTCGAAGGAAAAATCTTCCTGCTCTTTCTTCCGCGCGTTATCTTCCATGCCGGCGTGATACCGCCCCGCTTTTATTTTCCGGCTTGCAAGCATTTCATAAATTTCGTCCACTGCTTTCCTGGTGGCGCAGTAAATGATGCCGCTTTCTTTTCCGTGGTTCTGCACATAGCGGAGAATGAAATCTTTCCGGTCCGCGCCGTGGATGACACGGAAGGACAGGTTCGGCCGGTCCAATCCCGTACGGAAAACGGCTGCTTTCCCCAGGCCGAGGCTTCGTTTCATATCTTCTTCCACCAAGGAGGTCGCCGTAGCGGTGAAAGCGGTGACTACGGGTTTTGCAGGAAGCGTATCGATAAAGGTTTTTATTTTCCGGTAACTTGGACGGAAATCATGGCCCCACTGGGAAACGCAGTGTGCTTCGTCAATGACGACCATGGACAGGGGTACTTTGGACAGGCAGTCGGTGAAATAGGTGGGTTCCAGTTTTTCCGGCGCCATGTAAAGCAGCTTCAGACGCCCCCGGAACAAATCGCGGAGCCGCTCGATAGATTCGTCAAAAGGCACGGTGGAGTTTACATAGGACGCGGAAATCCCCTGCTCTGCAAGCGCTTCCACCTGGTCTTTCATGAGAGAAATCAAAGGAGAAATAATAATCGTACCGTGGGGAAAGAGGAGGGCGGGAATCTGGAAGCAGACCGACTTTCCCGCACCGGTGGGCATGACAGCCAGCACATCCCTGCCCGACAGAATGGTTTTGATGACATCTTCCTGCATAGGCCGGAATGTATCATAACCGAAATATTTTTTTAAAAGTTCCGCCGGTTCCATCGTTTCCTCCTTTCTTCAAATACTTTTTTATTATACCAGTTATTTCCCCCAAAGCGGCAAAATAAAAAGGACCGCAGCGGTCCCTTTGTTTCTTTATTTCAAAGCATATCTTTCTTCCACAGCACCAGCGCCGACACGAGGGTCAGCACGAGACCGAGAAGAGTAACCGCGGCAAATCCGATCTCGCTTGATTCCCACGGCACGGGCACATTGATCCCCCAGAGGCTGAATATCAAAGTGGGCACGGCAAGAAGGATCGTCACCGAGGTGAGGAATTTCATAATCTGCGACAGACGGTTGGAAATAATCGAGGAGAAGGAGTCCATCATGGACATCAGGATGTTCGTGTAGATTTCCACCATTTCCAAAGCCTGCTTATTTTCGATGATGACGTCTTCCAGAAGGTCCTCATCTTCTTCATACATTTTCAGGAGTGTATGGATGGGGCTGTTGCGAAGACGCATGAGGCGCTCCATGACGTTTTCATTCGCATGAAGGGCGAAGTTGAAGTAGGTCAGAGATTTCTGCAGTTCCAGCATACGGAAGAGTTCTTTGTTCTGCAAAGATTTCCGCACCTGCGTTTCTATGCCGTCCGTCTTTTTATAAATCTGCTGCAGGAAGTACAGGAAGGACGACGATGCGGTAGACAGTATCTGGAAAAGGAATCTTGTCTTTTTATAGGTTTGGAAAGAGGCGTAATTATTATTTATAAACTTCTGGATCACCGTATTATTTTCAAGACACACGGTAACGAATACCTTATCCGTGATAAAAATCCCCAGCGGCAGCGCATCGTAAGCATCTGTCTCCAGGACGACAGGCGTATTTACGACAACGAAAATAAAATCGTCTTCCAGTTCCACGTGGGAACGTTCTTCACGGTCAAGAGCGGTCTGGAGGGAATCGACGGGGATGCCGGTAAGGGCATTCAGCTTTTCCAGCTCCGCCGCATCGGGAGCCGCGCAATTGATCCACGACCCTTTTTCCATTTCCTCAAAAGCGACGGGACAAAGTCTGTGGTTTTCATCATGTTTATAAGCGGTAAGCATCGGACTCCCTCCTTTCCATATAAAAGGAAATACCGTCTTCCCCTGTATTTCCATAATAATCCTACCCTCTAATATAGTGATAAAGGGGAAATATGTCAATCAGAAAGTAAGGAACTCTTTTCATCCATCATAAAAGCGCACAGGTCCGGCCCGCACGCTTTTACCTTTTCTTTCAAATTTCTTTTAGGCCTGTTCTTTCTTTCCGGTCACCAGCATCTGGACGATACCGACAGCAAATCCCACCGCAAAGAAACAGATCCAGCCCATGCTGTATTCCGCCAGCGGAAGAGCCGCGAGCATCGGTTCCACGGCACCCAGCTTCAGACCGAACCCGTGAAGCCCGTCACAAAGAGCGGGCACAGCGGTAAAAAGCGTCGTCCATACATATACGCAGCGGCGGCCGTTAAAGAAGTGATCCATGAATGCCAGCGCAATCAGGGATATAGACAGCGGGTACAGGAAGAGCAGTACGGGAACCGCATTCTTAATGATTGTCGTCAGACCGAAAAGCGCTACAAAGAAGCAGACAATGACCATAATGGTAACAAAAGTTTTTGAAGAAATTTTCGGCATCAGCAGATTAAAATAAGCTGCGCAGGAAGCCGCCAGACCGACACTGGTCGTCAGGCAGGCAAAGATAACGATCACGCCCAGAATACCTCCGCCGGCGGCACCAAAGTAGTGGAGCGCCGTTTTTACGAGGACGGGAGCGCCGTTTTCCTGCACACCGATGAGGGATACGGAACTGGCGCCGATATAGCAGAGCGCCGCATAAATAACCGCCATGAAAAATGTGGAAATCAGACCGGACCGGAGCGTGTCTTTCGTAATCTGCGCTTCGGAGACCGCGCCGTACATCTTGACCGATTCCACCACGATAATGCCGAAAACAAGAGCGGCAAGGCCGTCCATCGTATTATATCCGTCAACGATTCCCTGCCCGAGAGCTTTCACACCGGTGTCATAAGCGGCTGCCGGTGCCTGCCAGCTTCCCATGGGCGAGGCAATGGCACTGATAATCAAAAGGAAAAGGAATACCAGAAGGACGGGAGTCATGAACTTGCCGACCCGGGCCACCAGTTTGGACGGTGAAATCGCAAGCCACCAGGTAATGATAAAAAACACCGCGGCAAAAACATAAAGCCCCATGCTCCGCATTTCAGGAGGCAGGTACTGCGCCACAGCAATCTCATAAGCCACCGTCGCCGTACGGGGAGCCGCAAAAAACGGTCCGATGGTCAGGTACAGCGCCGTGCAGAAGAAAATGCTGTACGCCGGATGAATACGCCCCGCCAGTTCACGGAGATTCACACCGGAGTAGCAAATGGCAAGAACACCCAAAAGCGGAAGACCTACGCCTGTGATCAAAAAGCCGATTGTCGCGGGAATCGTATTTACCCCCGCATTCTGCCCCATGAAGACCGGAAATATCAAATTTCCCGCCCCGAAAAATAATGCGAACAGCATGAGCCCGATCGCGATGAATGCGTTGTTCGTCTTTTCCCCCATAGAAATCTTCCTTTCTGCTATACTCCAAAACACCCGGGAATTGCAACCGCTCCCTCAAGTAGATATGCACTTTGTGCGCTATGTACGCAACATTATATCACACTTTCCGCTAATTATTAACCACTTTTTTCAATATTTCTCCGCCTGCTTTCCGGCGGCCGCTCTTCCGTAAGAGACATGCTTTTCCTTGACCGTCCTGTTTTTCAAGATTATGATAAACATATATTATATAAGGAATAATAAAGGAGAATCCCTATGAACATAAAAGAAGAAGCGGCAAAAATGAAACTGGCGTCGCCCCTGATGGCCTCCGCATCCGCGGAAAAAAGAAATTCCGCGCTCCTTCACATGATTGAAAATCTGGAAGCAGGAAAAGAAAAAATATTTGCCGCCAACGGGATCGATCTTGCCGCGGCAAAAGCATCCGGACTCGCTCCTGCCCTCATGAAACGGCTGGCATTTGATGAAGGGAAACTGGCGGACAGCATCAGCGGCATCCGGCAGATCATTTCCCTTCCCGATCCCGTGGGAAAAGTCACTCTTGCCCGCCAGCTTGATGAAGGGCTCCGCCTTTACCGCGTCACCTGTCCCATCGGCGTCATTGCCATGATCTTTGAAGCGCGCCCCGACGCCATGATCCAGATTTCCTCCCTCGCGGTGAAAAGCGGAAACTGTGCCATTCTGAAGGGTGGAAAAGAGACGAAAGAAACGAACCGCGTCCTTTTTTCCCTCCTCCATGAAGCCGTCACCGACGCGGATCTTCCATCTGAAGCCTTGTTCCAGGCGGAACAGCACAGCGAAATAGATGAGCTCCTCACCTGCCGCGAATCGGTAGACCTCATCATTCCGCGGGGCTCGAACGCTTTTGTCCAGCACATCATGAGCCGTACAAGCATCCCCGTCATGGGGCATGCCGACGGTATCTGCCACATCTATGTAGACAAAGATTATGACATGGCGAAAGCCATCCCCATCGTCATTGACGCGAAGACCCAGTACACCGCCGCGTGCAATGCCGCAGAAACGCTCCTTGTCCACAGGGATATCGCCAAAGACTTCCTACCCATACTGGAAAAGGCCGCCGGAGAAAAAAATATCCGTCTCCGCGGCACAAAAGAAGCAGGGGAAATTATCCCTTTAGATATCATCAATACCGCCGCACGGTTCATGCAGCTTGTCGACTCGGCTGGTGTTTACCAGAACGCGTCCACCCGCTTTGCCGACGGGTTCCGGTACGGCTTCGGCGCGGAAGTGGGCATTTCTACAGGCAAGCTCCATGCCAGGGGTCCCGTCGGATTGGAAGGGCTCCTGTCATACAAGTACAAGCTTTTCGGCAAAGGCCACATCGTTGAAGACTATGCCTGCCATAAAAAAGATTTCCATTTCAAAGAATTGTAACTTTGGGCGAGGTCTTCATGATCGATTTTTTCCACCGTCACCAATCCGCTTTACGACGGCTTTCCTTCCTGCTGCTTGCCGCCGTCCTGGGTCTTCTCCTCATCGCCCAGATCGCCGCTTTTGCGGCCGCCCGCATTTTCAGCTATGCCATGAACAGGCAGCATATGCTCCGGGGACATATTTCCGTTGAAAAAATCTCCGCCGACATCGCAGGCTATGTTTCTTTCGAAAACCTGCTCTGGACGGACGACCACGGCGTCCCCATCCTCTTTGTGCCCGAAGGGAAAATAAAAGTGCGTCCGGAAGATATCCTCCGGGGCAAACTGCGAGCCACCGCCATTTCCGAGATACGGCTCCGCAATGCTTCCGCAGCGCTCCAGTTTGACAAGAATATGGATGTCGACCTTATCAATAAAACGGCCGCTGAATCCGAACCGGCAGAGGAACGCACAAAAACTCTCCACGAGAAAATCGTCAACTTCAAACGGAACGGACAGAAAATGAAAATGAATATCCACCTGGAAAACTGCCAGCTGGAAGCTTTCTATGAAAACAGGCACTTCCTTCTTTCCCATGTGGACATGCACCTGAATATCGACACCGACGATTCTCTTTTTGTCGACCTGTCCTCCGGCAAATTCGGCGGTACCGCTATCGGCGACAGCGTGAAGCTTTATGGCGACATCGATATGAAAAGCGATGAACACACCATTGCCATGAATGTATCTTTTTACGGTGTCGATCCGGCATCTCTGGGACTGGGAAACAATATCCACGACAAGCTTACTCTCATCGCCGAAGCGGGCGGCCCCGTCGCTTCCCCGAAAGCGGAAGGGAAAATCACTATGGAGCAGCTCCATATCCCTGCCCTTTCTTTCTCTCATCTGGACGGCCATGTTTTCTACCACCATGGGAAAATGAAATTCACCGATGTCACGGGACGTGTCTACGGCGGCACAGTCAAAGCATCGGGAAACTATGACATAGACACAAGGGCCTACAACATCCACCTGGCAGGCAAAAAGCTGGATTCCCGCTATCCCGCGAAAGACGCTGCCATTTTCTGCTACGTCGATTTAGAAGGCGACATCCGCTGTGACGGAAACCCCAAAGAGATCATCTCCGAAGGCACCTTTACCTCCGGCAGCGGTTATTACAAACTGATTCCTTTCAAAAAGATACAGGGTGCTTTCCACAACAGAGGAAAAGAGCTGGACTTCTATGACGTATCCATAGAGACCGCCCTCGGCACCTTTTCCACCGACGCTTTCCACATCAGGAACGGCAAACTCCAGCTGGGCGACATCACCCTCACCAATGACAGGGGGGAGGAAACCGATGTAAAAGGCGCCATGGAGCATGCGGAAAACACTTTCCGGCAAATAGGACAGGATATAAAGGAAATAAAAGAACAGATCGGCGGATTGAAACCGTAAGGACGGTTTCCCCTTTCCCGCTCTTTTCCGCTTTACGCGCCTAGGCAAAGCGAGCCGCTTATTTTCACGGCAAAACGCAGAAAGAATTCTTTGCCACTCAATACCGTACCTGCGTAACCGCCATAAAAATTCACCCATAATAAAAACTCCTGCAAGAAAGATTTTCCTTCTTACAGGAGTTTTTATCTTTTATCTTTTAAACTTCACCTATGATCGGTTTCTTTTCCGCCACACCCACTTTTCTCGGATAGGTTTTGGGAGACGGCGCGGTTTTCCTGAAGTAGAGAATCGTCCTTTTCTCTCCCGTAGGGAGCTCCAATTCTTTTCTTTCCATGAGCTCCGCTTTCAATTCTTTCAAGATCTTTCCCGACTGTCTGAGTTCCTCGTCGGCACCGGGTCCTTTCATAGCTGCGAAAATACCGCCTTCCTTCACAAAGGGGATACCCCATTCGGCAATGACAGGAAGCATCTTTACCGCTCTTGCCGTCACCATATCAAAGGTTTCCCTTGTCTTCCTCCGCCGGCCGCCTTCTTCGGCACGAATATGGAGAATCTTTATATTTTTAATCCCCAGCTTTGCCGCGGCATTCTCTATAAATACAAGTTTTTTTAAGACAGAATCCACCAGCACGATCTGCATATCCGGCCGCAGGATGGCCAGCGGAATTCCCGGAAACCCAGCGCCTGTCCCCAAATCCAGCATACGCCCGTTCTTCGGAAAATATTTCTCCTCATACACGGTCAGCGAATCATAAATATTTTTGACCAGGCTTTCTTCTGCATCTTTGATTCCCGTTAAATTCATTTTCCTGCTCATGGCAATCACCATGGCATTGTACTCTGCCATTCTTCTTACAGCGTCCTCATCCGCTGCCAGGCCGAGCGTTTCCACTATTTCCCTGACGGTCATCATGTCTCCCTTGTGCGGCATACATCTCAAAAATAATTATTTTTTATCAGTATAACAGATTTCACGAAAAGAAAGCCATCCGCTGCTTTCCCATGCATAAAAAAAGAGACATGGGGAAAGCGGATGCTCCCTGTCTCTTCTTTCAGACAATTACTGTTTCTTCCTTTTCAGGAAAAAACCGCCTGCCGTCAGCGCGATGCCGATCCCTGCAAGAAAATTCCCTGCCATATGGATCATAAGCTCCCTTTGGTTATTGCCTGAAATAGCGGCAGCAGCTTCCTGCGCATTTTTCGCATTTCTGGCAATTTCCAGATTGGCGGCGCTTTGATCCGGATTAAACAGCAGGATACCGACTCCCACCACCAGTAGTACAATCCCTACAATCAGCATGTTTTTTGGATTACGCATAATACCCTCCTTTTAATTTTTTATTATTATACCATACTCACGCTTCATGTCATAAAGTTTTTTAAGAACCTGATAAGAAAATTAATAAATTTTAAAATAGCTTTCTTCCGCCCTTTAATGATATAATGAAACCGTTTGTGGGAGATCATACTATAGAAACGATTTTATTTACAATAGGAGGCGATTTTAGTGGATTACACCCCCCATCTGACAAAACGAATCGGTTTATTTTTATTGGTACTGGCAGCGGCGATTATGATGCTGACAGGCTGCGGCGGAGGCGGCTCTTCTTCCGGCGGTGGAAAAGAGACGTCTGCAAAGCCGACAAGCCAGCTGGAAAAAATCAGCAGCTATGTAAAAGCTACCAACGGTTTCAACGGCCACAATGTAAGATTTGCCTTTTCCATTGATGAAGTCCTGGCGAAGATGAAAGCCGGTGAGGATCTGGACTTTGCCAGCTTCCCCGCTTATAACAGCCTGAAAGAAAACTTGACGAAAGCCAAAACGGAAAGCAGCGGTTTCTCCGATATTGACGAAAGCACGACAGCCGTACTTAAGGTATTGGATGAAATGGTTCCCCTGACCAGCAAAATGGAATCTTACTATACATCCAAGGAATATACCACAGACGGCAATCAGAAAGGCCGCGAAATGGTCGCCTCTTATTTGAAACTCTATGACCAGTTCAACACGGAATACAGCAAACTTGACAGTGCCATCAGCCAGCACAATTCTGAACTCCGCGACCTTCTGATAGAAGAAATGAAGAAGGACAATAAAGTCATGGCAGCCACTTATATGGAAATCGGCCGCGACATGAGACGGGCTCTGGAAGCTATCGATCCGGAAGATCCTGCCAAGACAGATAAGGCGCAGATAGAAAAACTGCTGGGACAGGTAAAGGAAAATATGGAAAAACTCAAACCGGCGGAAGACGTCTCCGGTGTAAAATCTTTCAAAAGCTCTGCTGAACGCGCCATCGGAAGGATCCGTACCTATCTGGCAGGGGGCGGCGGCAATGACGCCTTCAATGACATGGTAGAAGCCTACAACGATTTCATCCGTGACAGTAACAGAATAGACGCAAGCGAACTGGATAATAAAAAGAAATAAAAAAAAGATTCTCCCAGCAAAAAATCCCCTTTTCTCAAAGAAGGGGATTTTTTGCTTCCTTATTTACATGCTCATCAGCCGGTCAAAAATAGGAATACCGGATCAAAGCCCCGACAGTCCCCAGCCATAAAACAGCCATAATAACCTTAGCCCACAGATGTATATACAAAGGGCCGTCATGCCGGCGGAAATAAAGAAAATGGATGATCCAATAGATAAACAAAAAACAAAAGAAAGCACTGCTGAATCTAAACATATAAACGGCTCTGCCGGTGCCGCTCATCATCAATGTAACAGATGCAAAAATAATAAAGACGGAAAATGCGGTCATCAAACTCCCGATCCCATATAACTGCCACTTTTCTCCTCTTTTCCAGGGTCTTTCTTTGAAAGGCATGTACCGCATATTCCCTCTGAGAAGATATTTATACTTTCGGTTTTTCTTATCCCACGTGCCCAGCCCTATAAGCAGGGAAGGAAGAATACAAAGCCAAAAACCGAGCCCGAAAAAAGTGGCAGCTTCTTCCGCCAGCTGATCCATCCGCACCGTAGACCATATATCCGGATTGATTGCCGTCAGCATCAGGGGAATAACGATAATCCCAAAAAGGAACCAGTAGGCGAGATACCGCAGGCAGCCGGCCGCGCCCCTGTATTTCTCCCAATTTTTTATAAATTCTTTCTCTGTTTCCATAAATCCTAACATGATCATCCCGTATCCTTTCATATTTTCACAATCAACTTTCCATGAAGCAGTACGCGGCTTTCCCCGTCGGAAAGGTTCCTATTCACCTAAAAGCTGACTTTCCTTTTCCCGCATCCGGTTTCCGCCTGCCGTTTTTATTTCCGCTACCTGTCATAATGTTTGAAATGATCGCGTTTTATTATGTAAAATACAAAATACATCAGCGCAATGGAAAGCAGTCCGGATTCCCAGCCTATGGAGGCAAAACTCTCTTCAAGAACGATCCGGCATTCCTCCATGCTGTGCCCGTCCAGCATATAATTGAAGCACAGCAGCCCCAAAAGAGCCATAACTGTATTTACGGATACAGACCCCATCATTTTTACTTTTTCTTTCCAAGCCGCATTTTTCCCACCTTTTTCAAAAAAGCGGAGAAGAAAAATGGAATACACGGCAGGCACAATAACCAGAAGAAATCCGGCACCCCGATAAGTATGGGTGCGGCCGCTCCATAGCGCTTCCTGTAAAACAGTCCTGACAACCATGCTTTCCCGGCTTGCCAGAAAAACACCTGCCAGGATTCCATAGGCCAGCACCAGTCCCAACATGTACGACAAGACTCTGCTTCCCAATG
>OMAQ01001368.1_pt1 | contig 10483 bp, 8 predicted proteins | sample 1673461 | NCBI WGS metagenome assembly OMAQ01 (sample SAMEA103958112, study PRJEB25191) | human gut metagenome | biome: human-associated habitat [ENVO:00009003]; feature: intestine environment [ENVO:2100002]; material: feces | place: Germany | collected 2013/2015
TTTTTGGGCAGCCGCGTCTGGCAGAGCTCCTGGATGGTCCGCACCGCAGCGGCCGGGTCGCGGCGGCGCAGGAAGAAAAAGTCCCGGTCGGTGGCCGTGAGCACAGGCAGTTCACCCTGATTGACTGCGTGGGCATTCATGACGATGAGGCTTTTCTGCGCCTGGCGGAAGATCTCATTCAGCCGTACGGTGGGCAGAACGTCTGCCTGCAAGATCTCCCCCAGCACACTGCCGGGGCCAACGCTGGGCAGCTGGTCGGCATCACCTACCATAATAATGCGGCAGTGGTAACGCGCGGCGGCCAACAACGCCTGGAACAGCTTGGCATCTACCATACTCATCTCATCCAGAATGATAACGTCAAACGGGAGAAGATTCTTTTCATTATGAATAAAACGCACGCTGCCGGTAGAATAGTCCACTTCCAGCAATCGGTGGATGGTGGAAGCGCTGTGGCCGGTCAGCTCGGTCAGCCGCTTGGCGGCGCGGCCGGTGGGGGCACACAGGGCAACCCGGTCATAAATACCTTCATATAAATTCAGAATCGCTTTGACCGTTGTGGTTTTGCCGGTACCGGGACCGCCGGTCAAAACCATTACGCGGGAAGAGAGTGCTAAGCGGATTGCTTCCCGCTGCAAAGGGGCATATTCAAAACCTTGGGTCAATTCCAAAACGCGGATATCGCTTTCCAGCGTTTTGGGGCTTTCTGTCGGGAATGTGGCAAGCTCCCCCAGCCGCGCAGCAATATCCTGCTCTGCGCTGAGCAGATCTGGCAGGTAAATATATTTCGTTCCGTCAAAGGTGCAGGCGCGCATTTCGTCATGCTCCAACAGGCTTTGCAGCCCGGCCTTTACGGCATCCGGCTCCACCCGAATAAAGCGCGCAGTGCTTTCGATCAGCTTATCTGCGGGCAGGCAGGTGTGGCCGTTGTTGGCGTTGTGGCGCAAAGCGTACAAAAGCCCGGCGGCAATGCGCAGGTCGCTGCCCTGTCCTACCTGCAGCTGGGCGGCGATACCATCGACCTGGCTGAATTTCAGGTTCAGCGGCTCCCCGCACAGCATGTAGGGGTTCTTTTTCAGTGCTTCTACCGTGGCGGGGCCAAACGCGCGGTAGGCTGTAACAGCCATCTGGGCGGAAAGCCCAAACTTGGCCATCCAGGCAACCACTTCCCGCACACCGTACATACGTCGGAACTCGTTGGAGATGGCGGCGGCCTTTTGCGGGGTGATACCTTTTAGCTCACAGAGTTTGTCCGGCGTTTCGGAGATGACGTTCAATGTATGCGCCCCAAATTTTGCCACAATCTTTTTTGCTGTGGAAGGCCCGATATAGGGCAATACCCCACTGGAAAGGTAGCTCAGCAAAGCCGCGGTATCCTGCGGCAGGCTGGCCTCACAGGTTTCGGCACGGAACTGTTCGCCATAGCTGGGGTGGTTGACCATGTAGCCATACGCCGTAATGGACATACCGTTATCCACGCTGCCCACGTTGCCTGCCACCACAATATCGGTGCCACCGGCATCCACTTCAAACACGGCATAACCGGTATCCAGGTTTTCGTATATCACATGCTCAACAACGCCCTCTAATTTGAGCATCTCAGCAGTTTGTGCTGTACTATTTGTCTGTAAAGTATCCGTGCTTGCCACCTCCTTCCGGGTGCAAATGGGGTAAAAACCGTTCAATACACAATTTTTTATTTTATATTATAGCCTATTTGTATCTCTTTGGCAATTTTTTTGACAACTTCCCCTTGTAGCTGATATAATAAATGTCCTTTTGCGGTTTTGAAGTGAGTGCAAAAAGAAGGCGCTGGGCAAGGAGGCGAAGCTGGAATAAAATTGCATGGATCGAATTTTCTGGCAGCGGCAAGTCCACAGTGGCGCGGACGCTGAGGTAGGAATACGCGGTGTAAATGCCTTGCAGCTTGACTACGTACAGCATATACCGGGCAGGCAGGTACGCCCGCTGGAAGAAAAGCGGACAGCCGTACCCGCAGGCAAACTGAAAAAATCGCCAGGTTTTTGCGCAGTGCCCGAGGAAGTGCGTGTGATCAAAAAAGCAGGGAGAATTGGATGAATTTTACCGGGAAACGGGAATGCGGACAGAGCAGACTTTGCAGCAAAAGCGTTAAGGCAACACCGCACAATTCCCGCCTTGCGGCTTAAGCACCGCTTCGGCGGCTGCGGCACGGCATCTGCGTTGCCAAAATGCTCGATAATGTCGGGTTGCGGTACCCGCATCGTGCTTCGGGGGCAAAAGCCCCTCGCACTCTGCGACCGCTGCCCCTGCTTCGGTTCGCTGTTTCCGCCACTGGCGGCGCTCACCTTTGCAGCATCCAGTATTATCTGCGCTTTTGGCTTAGCAGCTGCCGCACCTCGCTCGCCGTATCGGCACTTAGAATTATGCGGTATTGCCTTAACATATGTTTGCACAGGAGCAAACAACGGGGAAAATAAGAGCAATTTATACATCAATGGTAAAAAGTGTTTTGAGAAATTGTTATCACTTGCGGAAGGGATGCAAACAAAATTGTGTATTTTGCCAAAAATCAAGACATTTCGATGTACGGTTGAAACACACCTGAATTTGTGCTAAAATCATGTTAGCTATCTGTGGCTAAATTGCCGTAAAGCACAACTACTTTACATAAACATGCGTGCTAAGATTTTGTATGTGGGGCAGCTGCGGGCCCCAATTGTAAGAGTGGTGCTTTGCGTCAAAAAGCCGACCGAAGCGGCAGACCTGGCCAACCATCTTTGACTGGAAAACAGGAATTAAGAGATTAGAGAGGTGCCTTTTGTGGATAACGAAGAAAATGAAGTAATTGACCTAACAGAAATTTTAAGTGCGGTTCGCCAGCATCTTCTTGAACTGATTTTTGTAACTTTGGCTGCTGCGCTGGTTGGCTTTACGGCGTCTAAGTTTTTGATGACCCCAAAGTATGATTCTTCTGCCCTGATGATTGTCAATACCCGGCAGGATGTCAACGCCAATGTTACCAGTGACCAGATCAATTCTGCAACCAAGCTGGTTTCTACTTACAGCATTATTATCAAGAGTGATACGGTTCTGCAGCAGGTTATTGATAACCTGGGCCTGAACCTGACTTATGCTAAGCTGAACAAGCGCGTTACCGTAGCAGCTGTGGACGATACCCAGGTTATGAAGATCACTGTGCAGAGCGACAGCCCGGAATGGGCACGGCAGGTGTGTGAACAGATCATTACAGTGGCTCCGGATGTGATCAAAGAGGCTGTTGAAGCGGGTTCTGTCAAAGTGATCTCCAATCCTTCTTTGGCAACGGAGCCGGTTTCCCCCAACATTATGAAGAACACGATGTTGGCCGCAGCGGTTGGTTTTGTTCTGGTGATTGGTATTATTGTGCTGCAGGTTTTGCTGGACAATAAGATCAACACGGAGGAAGATGTTACCAAGTATCTGGATATGACTGTTCTGGGCGTGATCCCGCAGTATGATCAGGGAGGTAAAAAGGAATGAGTAAAAAGCGTGAACATCATAAGCTGTTTATGGTTGGCTCAGATGCACCGTTCCAGTTTACAGAAGCTTACAAGTCTCTGCGAACCAACCTGGAGTTCCTTGCCGCAACCAGCGATTGCAAGACTATCCTGATTACCTCCTCTGTCCCCGGCGAAGGGAAGAGCAACGTCGCAGTAAACCTTGCGATTACCCTGGCAGACAGTGGCAAGCGTGTGGTGCTGGTTGACTGCGATATGCGTAAGTCTACCATCTCCCGCTACCTGCATATTCCGCGTGATCATATCGGCATTACCAACACCATTACGGGCAAGGACCGTACCCAACTGGCCAATGCACTGGTCAACTTCAAAGACCTGGGCATTGTGGTGCTACCTGTTGGCACTATCCCCCCGAACCCATCGGAATTGTTGGCAACGAAGGCGATGGAAAATACCTTTGAGGCCCTGAAGCAGGTATACGATTATATTATTGTGGATACGCCGCCGGTTTCTGTTGTTACCGATGCTGCAGTATTGTGCAAGTATGCGGATGGGGCATTGCTGGTTGTACGCCCGGGTGTTACCACCATTGAAGGTGCCCAGCTGAGCAAGAAAAACCTGGAAGCTGTGAATGCCCGCATCCTTGGCGTAGTAATGAACGGATACAATGTTAAAAAAGCCGGTAAGAAAGATGGCTACTACTATTCTTATTCTTACGGGTACAGCAATGACGACGCAGCTGGAAAGAAGAGCCGGAGTAAGGCATAATGAGTTCGCAACTGGTTGATCTCCATTGTCATATTTTGCCTGGCATTGATGACGGTGCCAAAAACCTGGATGTTTCCATGTCCTTGATCCAGAAAGAAATGGAAGACGGGGTTGTTGGCATTGTGTTCACACCGCATTTCCATTATGAGCGCATTACGCTGGATGCTTTTGTTCAGCAGCGCAAAATGGCTTATCGCAGCGTTGTGGCGCAGCTGGCAGAACGCAAACTTCCTCTTGCCGTTAAACTGGGTGCAGAGGTCTATTTTACCACAGCTTTGGCCAGCCTGGATCTTTCCAAATTAGCATTTGCAGGGTCGCGGTATATCTTGATTGAATTCCCGACCAGCATCCATCCCGGTGGAATTGAGGATACCCTGTTTGCGGTGCAAAACCGTGGGTATACTCCCATTTTGGCCCATGTGGAGCGCTACCCCTATGTTACCGAGGATCCTACCCTGCTGTACCGCTGGGTCAGCTCCGGCGCATTGGCGCAGATCAATGCTTCGGGTTTGGTGCGCGGTGGACATACGGCCAAATGGCTGCACAAACTGCTGGATTGGAACTTAGTTCATCTGATGTGTTCTGACTGCCATTCTGTTACAACCCGCCCGCCAAACTTGAAAGACGGGATGGCACAGATAAGCAGTTCAACGGCAAAACTTTTACAGAAAAATGCCATTGATGTCTACCTGAACAAAGAAATTTCCATCAAAGAACCAATTGAGCCAAAATTCCGCTTTGGACGCTGGGTATAATAGGCTTGCAAGTTACGGTTTGCTGCCCTACTATATTCCGGGGCCATCATGCGTGGCAGAAAGCCCGTTTCACATGCCGCAAAGGGAACGGTCTTTCTTCGTGCTTTTGCGGCTTTTAATTGTATCATGAACCATTCTACATCAAAAATACTGCATATTCTGGATGCTTTTCTGGACTTTTTCCTGCTGTTGGGAGCGTATGAGGTTTCCAGCCTGCTACGTATGCACAGCCCCTGGGGTGAAGCGTTCTGGTGGGTCGATGTTGCCCGCTTCCGCCCGCTGGCACTTGTATACGCAGCGGCAATCATTCTGATTTATATTGCACAGGGTGAATACCGCACTTTTAAGCGGCGCGGCTTAGTGAGAGAACTGGCAAAAGCCCTTTTGGGAAACCTGGGCGGCTTTGCGCTGGCAGCAACCATTTTGTATGTATTCCAACTTTCGCAGTTTTCCCGCCTGCTGCTTGTTTACTATTACCTGCTGTCCAGCGTGGTCATTACGGTCAAGCGGTTATTGCTGCACCGGATCAGCCTTTGGTATGCAAAGCGGCGCCATATTATAGCCCGCGTTTTGCTGGTCGGCAATGGAAACCTGGCATTACGCTATTATAATGATGTTGTAAAGGGCAAGGATGTATCGGCAGAGTATGCCGGCTATGCAGCGCAGAACCCGGTAGTGGAACTGCCGAATTACCTTGGCACAGTAGCCGATCTGCATAAGATTCTGGAAAGTACCCGGATTACTAATATTGTGATTGCGGAGGAAACCCAGAACCGCAGCGAGTTGCTGCAGATCACCGCGATTGCAGAAAATTACGGCATTAAGGTCAGTGTAATTCCGGTCTATTCGGACTTTCTCTCTTCCCGCACAATGGATAATACCGTAAACGGGTTGTATGTGATCGACCTGAAAATGCAGGAAACCTGCGATATTATGGGTGTGAACATTGTGGTAACGGACATGGACAAAACCATGACGCTGCTGGAAAGCCAGCTGGAACAATGGCGTGGGAAATATATCTGCGTGGCCAATGTACATACCACCGTAACAGCGCACGAGGATGCCGAGTACCGCTATATTCAGAACCATGCGGTCATGGCGCTGCCGGACGGCGGTCCCCTTTCGCAGTTCAGCCGCAGGCAGGGGTATGCTGCTGCGCAGCGCGTTACGGGGCCGGATTTGATGAAGCAGGTTTTGGCGGTTAGCGCAGAAAAAGGCTGGCGGCACTATTTTTATGGCTCTACCCCGGAAACGTTGCAGTTGCTGCGCAAAAAGGTGGAAGAGCGCTACCCTGGTGTTGTGATTTCCGGTATGATGTCGCCACCATTCCGCGAGATGACCCCGCAGGAGGACGCTCAGGCGGTAGCGGAAATCAACGCAACAAAGCCGGACTTTGTGTGGGTTGGCCTTGGTGCCCCCAAACAGGAACGCTGGATGGCCGCCCATGAAGATCGCGTACAAGCCTTGATGATCGGCGTTGGTGCGGCGTTTGACTATGAGGCGGGCAACATTAAGCGTGCGCCCATGTGGATGCAGAAGCACAACCTGGAATGGCTTTACCGATTGATGCAGGACCCGAAGCGCCTGTTCCACCGCTACCTGAAAACAAATGTAAAATATCTTTTGTGGACCTGGCGCAGCGGCGAATAACGGAAAAGATAAAACAATAGCAAAAATACCATGCTGTACATTGGAAGGAGGAACCGGCCCCGGTTCCTTGCCCGATGTGCGGCATTTTTTATGGCTTTGGGGCGCCGACCGACAATCTGATTCTATGCAGAATAAGCGAACAGATTCCGGCTGTGCGACAAATCAGAATCGAAGAATCTCGACTTTTTTCTCAAGCCCCCTACCTATTTGCCGGGAGCTATGGTATAATATCTGTATATGCTGTTATATATGCAAATTTAGATGTTTGGAAAGGAGCTACCACATGCAGCAGGAAACTGTCATTGTGTTGGACTTTGGTGGCCAGTATAACCAGCTGATCGCCCGCCGTGTCCGTGAATGCAACGTTTATTGCGAAATTTATTCTTACCGTACTGACCTGGCCAAAATCAAGGCCAAAAATCCGAAGGGCATTATCTTTACCGGTGGTCCCAACAGCGCTTACCTGCCGGATTCCCCTACCATCGATCCCGAAATATATACTTGGGGTGTTCCGGTACTGGGCATCTGCTATGGCAGCCAGCTGATGATGCATATGCTGGGCGGTAAGGTTTGTAAGGCTCCGGAACGCGAATATGGCAAGACGGTTGTGGATCTGGATACCACCAGCCCGCTGTTTGACGGCCTGCCGAACCAGAATGTTTGCTGGATGAGCCATAATGACTATATCGAGCAGGCTGCCCCCGGCTTTGATATTATTGCCCACACCCCCAACTGCCCGGTTGCCGCTGCACAGGATGCCGCCCGCGGCCTGTACTGTGTGCAGTTCCACCCGGAAGTGCTGCATACCGAAAACGGTACTAAGATTCTGCATAACTTTGTTTACAAAGTTTGCGGCTGTGCCGGTACCTGGAAGATGGACTCCTTTGTGGAGCATAGCGTGAACGCCCTGCGCGAGAAGATCGGCAATGGCAAGGTGCTGTGCGCTCTTTCCGGTGGTGTGGATTCCAGCGTATGTGCTGCCATGCTGGCAAAGGCCATTGGTAAGCAGTTAACCTGCGTGTTTGTTGACCACGGCCTGCTGCGCAAGAACGAACGTGAGCAGGTTTGCGAAGTGTTCGGCGAGGGCGGCCAGTTCGACATCAACTTTGTCTGCGTGGACGCCCGCGAACGTTTTTACAGCAAGCTGGCCGGTGTTACCGAGCCGGAGCGCAAGCGTAAAATCATTGGCGAAGAGTTCATCCGTGTGTTTGAGGACGAGGCCAAGAAGATCGGTGCTGTAGACTTTTTGGCACAGGGCACCATCTACCCGGACGTTGTGGAAAGCGGCCTGGGCGGTGAATCTGCTACCATCAAGAGCCACCACAATGTTGGCGGCTTGCCGGATTATGTAGACTTTAAGGAAATTGTGGAGCCGCTGCGCGACCTGTTCAAGGATGAAGTTCGCCAGGCTGGCCGTGAACTGGGCTTGCCTGAATATCTGGTCGCCCGCCAGCCGTTCCCCGGCCCCGGCCTTGCCATCCGCATTATCGGCGATATCACCCAGGAAAAGGTTGCCATTGTACAGGATGCTGATGCAATCTGGCGCGAGGAAGTGGATAAGCTGCCCGCCGCTCAGCGCCCCAGCCAGTATTTTGCCGCGCTGACCAACATGCGCAGCGTTGGTGTTATGGGTGATGAGCGCACCTATGATTACGCCATCGCCCTGCGCGCTGTGACCACGACCGACTTTATGACCGCGGAAGTTACCCTGCTGCCCACCGAAACCATTACCACCGCAGCAAACCGCATCGTAAACGAAGTAAAGCATATCAACCGTGTTCTGTTCGACTATACCACCAAGCCGCCAGCAACGATCGAGTTTGAATAGTTGAAGCTGAGCTGTAAAGCCTTTGTTTACAAGGGTTTTACAGCTTTTCCTTTATAGGATTGCATTTTCATTGCATTATTTTTCTTCAACTGTTCTGTGATAGATTGCTGTATGTTGATTGCTGGTATAATTAGCAATGCTTTCAGTAGCAGATTGTACTTGTAATATTCCAGTCAGCTTTTTAGCAACTTCAAGATTCGTATTTGGATACAGATGACCATAAGTGCCGAGTGTTGTCTGTATTTTTTCATGTCCTAAACGTTCCTTGATAAGTAAAGGATTTTCGCCCATGCTGATAAGCAATGAAGCGTGTGAATGTCGCAAGGCATGAATTTTAATACGATGAACACCTGCTAAATTTGACAACTTTTCCAAAGCTCTGGGAAGCGTTGTTTTACTGGTTGGAGTTCCGTTATAACTTAGTACAAGTGGACAATCGGGAAGAACCTGTTGCTGAACACTTTGCCAAGCCTTTAGCTCATTGAGTGTATCTGAATCAATATAAATAGTACGGATACTTGCCTGTGTTTTCGGCTCAACGAATTTATAGTCCGTCATTGTTCGGTAATATAATGTTTTGGTAATGCTAAGCAAGCCTGTTTCAAAATCTATGTCTGACCAATGTAATGCTGACGCTTCGCCAATTCGCATACCAGTCATAAATAATAACCAGAACGATATAAACAGATAATGTTCATAATAGTCTTTCTTACAGAGTAAGGAAATAACCTTTTGAAATTCTTCTAATGTCCAGAAATCAACTTTGGTTTTCTTGCTTTTGATATTGCCTATCATACGAGAAGGATTTTTCTTCGCAATTCCAAGAACAATAGCTCTGTCAAATGCGATAGAAAGCATTCCCTGTACGATACGAATGTAATTAGGGCTAAAATCTTTTGCAAGTTTCAACTGCCAGTTTTGAACATGGATAGGTTCGATTTCGTCTGTTTCCATTTTGTAGAAATAGGAAAAATGTTTCTTGATGGTAGTAGCACGATTAAGATAAGTGCTTTCTTTTACCTGTGTTTTATACCATGGCAGGTAGGTTTCTTCTATAAATTGCTGAAAAGAAACGCCATCTTTTTTTGTTGTTAATTCTTCGGTAGAAGCTAACACCAGTTTTGAATATTCTTCCTTTGCTTCTTTTTTCGTTCTGAATCCACTTCGGTATTTCTGTATCTGTTTTCCGGTAATGGGATTGTAGCCTAAATTAGCTCTGAAATAATAAGTTCCGTTATCTGCTTTCTTAATAGGGTCTTTTGCCATGATTTCACTCCTTACATAAATGTGCAAGAAGTACAATCAGTTTGATTTATCAGTAAAAGTAATCCCTAGCAATTCTTCCACAGCTTCTCTGGGAACCCTGTCCAGTTTGCGTGACTGATAGTAGGTATGCCCTTTTGAAATCATAAGTTTTTTTGCTTCTCTTATGATGTCTGCTGCGAATGAAGTCCCATAACCCAGTTCTATTAAGTCTTTTTTTGTTACTGTAATCATGTTCCTCCTTTCCATAGACCAGATATGGAACCCTCAATATCTGTCTATATTATATCAGATTTTATGGCAAAAGTAATATTAAGATTGTATTTCCTGCAAATAGTTATTTGATTTTGAATGAAAAATTATAATTCAAAATAGTATATAAGCAAGCCGAACAGCTTTCGCTAAAGCTCATGGGAATCTCACCCCTGCATGGTTCTCATCCAGCCGTACCCTTTGTCAGCGGTGCTACATCATCACACAGACTAAGGCTGTACGGAAGTATCATTATCACGATAGAAAGGTCATGGCGGCAGCTTTTGCGGTAAGCTGCTTATGGAACGCTGGCAGGAATCGCTATCCGGTTTCATCCCTCCTTTGGTGGGTCACGGCGTGCCAGCCCAACGGCTCTCTTTCTATCGAAACGTATTCGGCTGCTTTATGCTGCGTTGATTAGACGCTTTCTTTTTCAAGGAACAATCCGGCTTTGTCAGCCTGTTAAAGTGCACTGGATAATGCACTTT
>OMAQ01001374.1_pt1 | contig 10447 bp, 9 predicted proteins | sample 1673461 | NCBI WGS metagenome assembly OMAQ01 (sample SAMEA103958112, study PRJEB25191) | human gut metagenome | biome: human-associated habitat [ENVO:00009003]; feature: intestine environment [ENVO:2100002]; material: feces | place: Germany | collected 2013/2015
TACTGGCTAATAAAACAACAAGTAGGATTAACATTAAGTATCCAAGTGAATTTTGCAAAAAAATTAATAACACTATATTTGCGGAAACCGTACATATATTATTTAAATAAAAATACAGCAGAACTAATAAGAAATATACAATCTTCATTGCCATCCATTTTTTCAGTTATGTTTTTTCAAATTATTTTTGTTATTACAGAAGTTATGATAATATTTGCTATTTGGTTAATGTTGGCCTACATTGATCTGTTTATTTCTACAGTTATAATGGGAGTTTTTTTTGTTCTTATCTACTTGTTTTTGCATTTTACTAGGAAAAAAATACTTCAACATGGCGGAATACAAAATGACAAAATTGCGGATTTTACGAAATGGATTAACCAAGGTTTGGGGAGTATAAAAGAAACTAAAGTTATGGGGACTGAAGAATATTTTATAACAAAATTTTTTAAGGCATATGTAGAGTATGGACATGCAACTAAATACTATCAAGTTGTTAGTCAAATGCCGAGGTTTATCATAGAAGGAATAGTAACCTTAGGATTACTAACAGTTATAGCTTATAAAATGATTTTGGGAGAACCGTCAGCACAAATAGTAGGTGTTTTAGGAGTATTAGCATTGGCTGCTTTTAGACTAATGCCCAGTGCTAACAGAATAATTTCGTTGGCTACTTCAATAAAGTATATTATCCCGACTTTTTTTTCTCTTGAGGAGGATTTAAAAGAGTCAATAGAAAGAAAAGAAAGTATAGAAAAAATAGTTTCATATAAATATTCTGTGTTTAATAAATCTATAGATATCACAAATATATCTTTTAAATATCCTAGTACTCAGAAATATGTTTTATTTAATTTATCCTTTTCTATATGCAAAGGAGATTTTGTAGGTGTTATTGGTTCATCCGGTGTAGGAAAAACAACTTTTATAGATATTTTATTGGGTCTTTTGGTACCAACTTCTGGGAAAATCGAAGTAGACGGTAAAAATATTTATGATGATATACGTGTATGGCAAAGTAATATTGCTTATGTGCCTCAGAATATTTATTTAATAGATGCTAGTATACGTGAAAATATTGCTTTAGGAGTGGATGAAAAGGATATAGATGATGAAAAAATACAAAAAGTATTAGTTGCATCAGAACTTAGTAGTTTTATAGAGGATTTACCAGAAGGTGTTTATTCTGGTGTAGGTGAAAGAGGTGTCAAACTTTCTGGTGGTCAGCGTCAGCGTATTGGTATTGCGAGGGCATTGTATCAAGAACCAGAAATTTTGATTTTGGATGAAGCGACATCTGCATTGGATAATTTAACAGAGAAAAATATCATAGATACTATTTTAAAGTTGAAAGGACAAATAACTATCATAGCTGTTGCCCATAGATTAACGACATTAGAACAGTGTGATTTTAAAGTTAGATTGCAAAACGGTAAAGCAGAAATAATAAATTAAGATAAGGGATGAAAGCAATGTTCAATAATAAAACGATTTTAATTACTGGCGGTACAGGTTCTTTTGGTAAAAAGTTTATTAAGATTCTTTTGGAAAAATACCAACCGAAGAAGATAATTGTTTATTCTCGTGACGAACTTAAACAATTTGAAATGCAGCAGGTGTTTAATGATACCTGCATGCGATATTTTATCGGTGACGTTCGTGATGAACAGCGGCTAAAACAGGCAATGAATGGAGTGGACTATGTAGTGCATGCAGCTGCCTTGAAACAGGTGCCGGCAGCAGAATACAATCCGATGGAATGTATCAAAACTAATGTGAATGGGGCGCAAAATGTTATCAACGCTGCTATTTATTGTAATGTAAAAAAAGTTATCGCACTTTCGACTGATAAAGCAGCTAACCCGATAAATCTGTATGGAGCGACTAAACTGGCTTCAGATAAGCTATTTGTTGCAGCCAATAATTTAGTTGGTGACAGAGAAACAAGATTTGCTGTTGTAAGATATGGCAATGTTGTAGGTTCTCGTGGTTCTGTGGTTCCATTTTTCAAAAAACTTGTTGAAGAAGGGGCAGAATTTTTGCCGGTAACGGATGAGCGTATGACTAGATACTGGCTTAAACTAGAAGATGGTATAGAGTTCGTACTTAAGAACTTTGAGAGGATGCAGGGCGGAGAAATATTTGTACCTAAAATTCCCTCCATGCGTGTAGTTGATCTGGCGAAATCCATTGCTCCTGATTTGCCGATAAAAGTCATCGGTATCCGTCCCGGTGAAAAACTGCATGAAGTTATGTGTCCTTCTGATCTTTATTACGACACTATCGAATTTAACGATCATTTTGTTATCAAACCAAGTATTACATTTACTACAGCTGTTGATTATACGACAAATGCTTTAGGAGAAAAAGGCCACTATGTGTCAGACGGGTTTGATTACAGCTCTGGCAACAATCCTCATTTCTTAACAATAGAAGAATTGAAGGAGATGAATAAATAATGATTTTTTACGGAAAACAAAGCATCGGTCAAAGCGATATAGATGCAGTAGTGGAAGTATTGAAATCTGATTTTTTGACGCAGGGGCCGGCTATTGAAAAATTTGAAAAATATGTAGCGGAGTATTGTGGGGTAAAATATGCAGTCGCTGTTACCAATGCTACATCGGCATTGCATATCGCCTGCCTTGCGGCAGGGCTGGGAAAAGGTGATGTGCTTTGGACATCTCCGATAACATTTACAGCGTCAGCCAATTGTGGCAGATATTGTGGTGCTGATGTTGATTTTGTAGATATAGATCCATCTACATATAACATGAGCGTGGATGAATTAGAGAAAAAATTACAAAAGATGGCAGTAAAACCAAAAGTAGTGATACCGGTACATTTAGCAGGCCAATCTTGTGATATGGATAAAATTTATAAGCTGTCACAAGAATATGGTTTTAAAGTGATTGAAGACGCTTCTCACGCTATTGGCGCTGATTATAAATCCACTAAGATCGGTTGCTGTAAATATTCTGATCTGACAGTGTTCAGTTTTCACCCTGTAAAAATAGTAACGACCGGTGAAGGTGGTATGGTTTTGACTAATGATAAAGAATTACATGAAAAATTACTATTGTATCGCAGCCATGGTATCACTCGTGATACAAAGCTGATGACCAGGCTTGCTGATGGGCCGTGGTATTACCAACAGATTGAGTTGGGATTTAATTATCGTATGACAGATATGCAGGCTGCCTTAGGATACAGCCAGATGCAGAAAGTAGATGAATTTGTCAGCAGAAGGCGTTATTTGGCTAAACGGTATGATGAACTATTAAAAAATATAAATAATATCCAGCTGCCATATCAAAATGAAGATACCAATTCATCATGGCATCTATATGTTGTTCGTTTTGATTTTTCTAAAATAAACAAAACAAAGCAGCAAATCTTTGCTGAAATGAAAGACAGAGGAATATGTCTAAACCTGCATTATATTCCAGTACATACGCAGCCATATTACCAAAAACAGGGATTTAAAGATGGTGACTTTCCTAACAGTGAAAAATACTATGAAGAAGCATTTACATTGCCTTTGTATTATTCGCTGACTGATGAACAGCAGGATTATATTGTCAAAAACTTAGTTGAGGTTTTGCAATGAATGAAAAACTTTGTTTGGGAACGGTTCAGTTCGGACTGCAATATGGAATAAATAATGTATTAGATAGGAAACCTGATGTTGATGAGTGTTTTGATATTTTAGATTATGCAATATCCATGGGAATAGGTTGCTTCGACACAGCCAGTGTTTATGGTAATGCAGAACAAATAATAGGCTCATATAAAGGATTTAATGATAATGTAAAAATAATTTCAAAACTTAGACCAATGCTGAATGATTCTGATCTTTCGCAGGATTCTATAGTACAGGAATGTGAAAATACGTTAAAACGGTTGGATAAAAAAACTTTATATGGCTACTTACTTCATAGCGCTGCGGATATGTATAATGACGAGGTTTTGGCAGGATTGCATAAGTGTAAAAAAAGTGGATTAGTTGAAAATATAGGAGTTTCTACGTATACACCTGAAGAAGCTGTATATGCGGTTAAAAACACTGATTTTAACTTTATACAAATCCCATATAATGTTTTGGATCAGAGATTAAACTATAGTGATTTTTTTGAACCAGCCAAGGAGCGTAATGCAAAAATTTTTGCCCGTAGTGCTTTTTTACAGGGTCTTCTTACAATGGAAATACAACAAATCAAAGCCAAAATGCCCAAAGCTGTTGAATATGTCGAAGAGTTTGAAAAGATATGTAAACGCTTTGGATTTACTAGGAAAGAAGCAGCTTTTTTATTTTGTTATTATCATAATGGTATTGATTATGTTGTTTTTGGAGTTGACACGGTAAAGCAGCTAAAAGAAAATATTGATTTGTTGAATAAAAAAGAAGATTTTCAGGGCTGTTATGATTCTTTGTATGGTGCGTTTAAAGATCTGGATGAGGAAATTATTAATCCAAGTATGTGGGTGAAAAAATGAAAAAAAAGATAGAGGCTGATTTGCTATATGACATTTTGAGAAAAAATTTTTATAAACATGGTATTGAGATAAGATTTGTTGATTATAGAGCTGAAAACGATCAAATACTATGGGAAGAATTTTTGGATAACTTTGAATATGTATCAGTCAAATATACATGGGCAGATTTACACTATCAGTTTTGCTACATGGAGGGATTTGCTGATTATATTCTAAACTTATCAATGATCTTTATTGTAAACAATGACGTTGTTGGTTGTTGGCCTTTGTCACTTTCCAAAAAAGAAGTTTATTATATTTGTACCAATAATGGTAAATTACTGGTACCACTTTTTCTGGATAATAAAAAAACACGTAAAGCTATAAATGATAGTTGTTTAGGTTGTATTTATGCAATTTTTGATTATTTACATCAGAACAATTTCGAATATGATAATAAAATTCTTTGCGAGCACGATTTTAACCCAGTTATGTATAATAGGACATGGTTCGAAAAACAAATGTTGCTGGGGGGGAGATGCTTTGCGCGTGAAGAATTGTATGTGGATTTAAATAAAACTTATGACGAGATTCACAAAAATATACGCAAAAGTTATAAATCACTGATAAATTATGGCTTTAGAAACTGGAAAATAAAATTTTACAGAGAAGTCGATACAATATTATTTGAAAAATTAAAGGATATGCATTTTGTAGTTGCGGGCAGAAAAACACGTTCTGATGAAAGCTGGGATTTACAATATGCTGCTATAAATAATGGAACAGCATTTATTGCAGTAATTGAAGATGCTGATAAAATAATTGGCTGGGCTTTGTTTAACTTATCAAGGGATGAATGTTATTACGGAGTTGGTGTTTTTGACAGGACGATGTTTGACAAACCTATCAGTCATTTTTTGCAGGATAGTGTCATAAAATATTTGCAAGATAATACTGATATCAAGTGGTATTATCTTGGCCATAGATTTTATAAAGGTGATTATTATGTTCCTACTGAGAAAGAGCTAAATATTGCTTACTTCAAAGAAGGGTTTGCTACAGATAAATTTATAAATTTGCTTACAGAAACGATTTTTGAGATTAAAAGTTAAGATTTAGTAATGATAAGGCAGGTTCTTTTTAGAATGTATGTTTTTCGTCTTATTTATATAACAATGTTCGATATTTTAAGAGCCTGTGATAAAGGAATGAGTTTATGATTCTAGCGATAGTTCAAGCCCGGGTATCATCAAGCAGATTGCCGGGCAAGGTATTAAAAAACATATTAGATAAGCCGATGATAGTGCATCAAATTGAGCGAATAAAGAATAGTAAATTGATAGATAAAGTTATTTTAGCTACCAGTACTACTGCCAGCGATGATGAGCTGGCAGTAGTGTGCGGTAAGTATGGTATAGAAATATACAGGGGAAGTTTAGATAATGTTTTAGAACGTTTTTATAAATGTGCTCAGCTTTACCAACCTGACCATGTGGTTCGTTTGACAGGTGATTGTCCTTTAATTGACTGGGATATTATTGATCAGACTATAAAGCTGCATTTTCAGTCGGGTAATGATTATACGAGTAATACTCTTGAGCCTACCTACCCGGATGGACTAGACGTAGAAGTAATCAGTTTTAATGCGCTGGTAGCTACTTATAGAAATGCTGTTTTACCATCCGAAAAAGAACATGTGACGCCGTACATTTATAATCACAGAAACAAGTTTAAAGTTGGTTGTTTAAAGAATGACAGAGATTTGTCTTGTTTGCGCTGGACAGTTGATGAAAAAGAAGATTTTGAAGTAATAAAAAAAGTATATGAAAATTTGTTGCTATCTAAAGATAAATTTGTGTTAAAAGATATATTGGAGTTTTTTGATAAAAATCAGGATCTGAATAAAATCAACTCTTGTTTTGTGAGGAATGAGGGTATGTTAAAGTCGCTGGAAGAAGATAAAGAATTTAGAAAGAAGGAGATTTAAATGTCAAAAATTTTAAATCGCAGTTTGAAAAAATCAGAAGAACTGTGGAATGAAGCCTGCAATACGATTTTATCGGGATGCCAATTATATAGCAAGGGACCAGAAACTCATATCAAGGGAGTTTCGCCAATTTATATCGAAAAGGGGAAAAATGCCCATGTTTGGGATCCCGACGGAAATGAATATATAGATTATGACATGGGATTAGGGCCAATTTTATTGGGGTATTGTTATGATGCCGTTGATGATGCGGTATTAAAACAAATGCGCAAAGGCATGGGGTATTCTCTGGTTGCACCTATAGAAGTAGAATACGCAAAGTTATGTATCGAGAATATACCTTGTGCTGAAAAAGTAAGATTTTTAAAAACAGGCTCCTCGGCGACAGAAGGTGCGATACGTATAGCAAGAGCATTCACAGGAAAAAAACATGTTATTCGTGGAGAATATCATGGCTGGCACGAATGGACTACTTCTGCTGAAAGCGTTCGACAAGGTGGAATTATTGACGAAGTGCGTAATTACGTGCATAAATTCGAATACAACGATTTTACTGCCTTAGAAAAGCTTTTTGAGGAGTATAAAGGCGAGATAGCAGCTGTAATTACAGAACCAGTTATTCTGGATGAGCCTGACAATGATTTTCTTAATAAACTGAAAAATATTTGTGAGAGTAATGGAGCGCTGCTTATTTTTGACGAAGTAGTAGATGGTTTCAGATTTAGTATTGGTGGCGCACAAAAATATTTTGGCGTAACTCCTGATCTGGCAACGTTTGGCAAAGCTGCTGCCAATGGTATGCCGCTTTCTATTATCGCAGGCAAACGTGAAATTATGGATGCAGTAGACAAGAATATTTTTATTTCAACTACATTTGGCGGAGAAACCCTTTCTTTAGCTGCTGGCATTGCCGTAATGAAGGAATTGAAAGAAAAAGATGTAACAGCCAGGATTTGGAATCTCGGTAAAAAGATTCAAGAAAATAGTAATAAGTTGGCAAAAGATTTGGATGTTCCAATCGAGTTAAAAGGTTATCATTGCAGAATGGCGTTTGATTATAAAGATTATGCTGGACAAAGAGATTGGCTGTATAATTCTATTTTTATGCAGGAATGTGTAAAACGAGGCGTCTTATTGGGGTGGAGTATTTTCCCCTGTTATACGCATACTGATGATGATATTGATTTTACCTTAAATGTTTTTGAAGAAGCGATGAAAGTTTATAAGAAAGCGTTAAAATCTGGCCATCCAGATACTTTTATGGAGGGCACACCTCTGAAAATTGTTTTAGGATAATGCTAGAGGTAATATTATGAGAGTCGTTTTTCGCGTAGATTCGTCGCTGCAAATAGGCAGCGGGCATTTAATGCGCTGCCTTACTTTAGCTGAACGATTGAAAAAAGAAAATGGCGCCGATGTGTATTTTATCATGCGGGATTTGAGTGGCAATTTAATAGAATTAGTAAAGCAAAAGAATTTCTCGATTTTTAAATTACCACAAGTTGAACTCGATGAAACATTAGCTGGTTATGCAAAATGGCTTACAGTAACACAAGAGCAGGATGCAGCAGAAACTATCGCAAGGATAAAGGTTATTGGTAAACTGGATGTACTGATCGTTGATAGTTATGCTATAGATATGACCTGGGAAAATATGCTGCGGCCTTATGTGCAAAAAATCATGGTCATTGATGATTTGGCCAACAGGAAGCATGACTGTGATATTTTGCTGGATCAAAATGAGTATCTTAATAAGGATAAACGATATGAATATTTAGTGCCGCAGCATTGCCGATTGTTATTAGGGCCGCAGCATGCCATCCTACGCGAAGAATTTTATGAAGCGCGTAAAAAAATACGCGTTAGGGATGGGAAGATAAATAACATCCTGGTTTTTTTTGGCGGTAGCGATGTCAGTAACGAAACGATGAAAGCCTTGCAAGCCATAAGCATGTTAGACCGTAATGATATTAAAGTTAATGTTATCGTGGGGAAAAGTAATCCGAATCAAAAAGAAATAGAAAAGTTTTGCGACAAGAATAATAATATGCATTACTTTTGTCAGGTAGATAATATAGCAGAGTTTATGAATGCAGCTGATTTGGCTATTGGAGCTGGTGGAACAATAACCTGGGAACGTTGTTTTTTAGGGTTACCGGCAATAGTTGTAGCTATTGCTGGTAATCAAGTGGAATTAACTGAAGCCTGTGCCAGTAAAGGTATACTAGTATTTTTAGGCGATAAAGGTATTGTAACGACTCCACTTTTAAGTCAAGCAATTTTAAATATAGAAGGAAGAACCCTGAAAAAAATAGCAAAAAACTGTCTGGATGAAGGGAAAGATTATGGGCGAAGAAATATATTTGCGTTTAGTTGACGATAAGGACATGAAGTTGTTGTTTGATTGGCGTAATGATGAAGTAGTTCGTAAAAATTCTTTTTCGACGGAGCCTATTGATTGGGAAGAACATGTGAGTTGGTTTAACGCTACTTTAAAAAATACCTCTGTACTGTTTTTTATTATGATGAATGGCGAGCAGGCGATTGGGCAAAGCCGGATGGATTTGGAGTTAGATAATACTGCAATTATAGATTATAGTATTGCCAAAAAATATAGAGGGTTAGGTTATGGAAAGCGCCTTTTATATTTAGTAGAAACAGAGATGTATGCGCGTTTTAAAGACAAGTATCGTTTAAAAGCATTAGTAAAAGTAAATAATATTGCATCACAGGTTATATTTGAAAAGCTTAATTATCAAATTCAAAATAATGAGATGAATGATTATAGAATATATGTAAAAACACCTACAAGAAATAGTATTTGATGAAACGGAAATAAATTATATGAAAATTATAATTGCTTCAACTAGAAAATGGAATAAAAATATATTATCAAACATTGGAGAAAATGCGGAGATAATGGTTAAGTATATTGAGAGAAAAGAACAGCTTACATATGATAATGTGAAGCAATATTCTCCTGAATATATTTTTTTTCCTCATTGGTCGCACATAATTCCTCAAGATGTCTATGAAAATTTTACTTGTGTAGTATTTCATATGACGGATTTACCTTTTGGTCGAGGCGGTAGTCCATTACAAAATTTGATTAGTCGTGGAATTTATAAAACCAAAATAACGGCATTAAAATGTCAAAAAGAAATAGATTCTGGAGATGTATATTTAAAAAAGGAACTGTCATTATACGGTGGAGCTGAAGAAATATATTTACGTGCATCTAAAATTATAAAGATTATGATTTTAGAGATTTTAAGAAAAAATATTATTCCAACAAAACAAATTGGAGAAATTGTGCTTTTTAAAAGACGTACCACTGAGGAGGGTAACATGATTGATTTGTGTACATTGGAAGAATGTTTTGATTATATTAGGATGCTTGATGCAGACGGGTATCCTAAAGCATTTTTGGATATAGGTAATATTCATTTAGAATTTGAAAGAGCAGCATTACGCAATGGGCATATAAAAGCTGATGTAAAAATAACAATGAAGGAAGATAAAAATGAACAAGAAGATATTGATAGTAGCAGCGCATCCAGATGACGAGGTATTAGGATGCGGTGGAACTATTTTAAAACATGTTGCAGATGGAGATAGTGTACATATTGTTATAATGGCTGAAGGTATTACTAGTCGTGATAGTGTCCGCGATATTGTAAAAAACACTTCCGTATTGGAGAAACTACATTCTCAGAGTTATTTGGTAGCTAAGAGATTAGGCGTTAAAAGTCTGACAATGTTTCAGTTCCCAGACAATCGGATGGATAGCGAGAATTTATTAGATATTATAAAAAAAATTGAGCAAGTAGTAGAGGATGTAAGACCAGATATTATTTATACTCATCATAGTGGAGACATTAATATAGATCATCAGATTACAAATCAGGCTGTGGTTACAGCAAGTCGTGCTTTACCAGGGAAAAGTGTAAAACAAATTTTATTCTTTGAAACTTTGTCTAGCAC
>OMAQ01001375.1_pt1 | contig 10433 bp, 5 predicted proteins | sample 1673461 | NCBI WGS metagenome assembly OMAQ01 (sample SAMEA103958112, study PRJEB25191) | human gut metagenome | biome: human-associated habitat [ENVO:00009003]; feature: intestine environment [ENVO:2100002]; material: feces | place: Germany | collected 2013/2015
ATTTTTCTGTACATCATGACAAAAAACGTCCTTTTACCGTACAAACCGAAAAATACGCAATTCATGTATTGGGTACCGAATTTAATGTTAAGGCATATCACAACAGTCCTTTATTTGAGACAGCATTATTAAATGGCAGCGTAGAAATATCTTCCTTAACTATGCCGAAAAGATTACGCCTAAAGCCGAACGAGATGGCGATCGCAAGTCAGGAAGGATTAAATACATCCCATATTCCTGACTACAACTACTTTAAATGGAAAGAGGGATTATTCTGTTTCGAAGACGAGTCGATCCAAAGTTTAATAGAAAAGTTACAGCTTTATTATGATATTAAAATTGATGTTCAACGACCATCCTTACTTCAATACCGTTATTCCGGCAAATTCCGTATCAAAGACGGAATTGACCATGTATTGAAAGTATTACAATTAAAACATAAATTCACTTATACAAAAAATGAAGAGACGAATCTAATCGTGATAAAATAAATATTTAGTCGTTAACCTTTTAAATACAGAATATAGAGAATGAAAACATAACAAACAATTAACAGCACAAATTACACAAAAAGGGAGATGCTGCAACATCCCCCTTCCGTAAGTCAGTACCAGACTTGCGAAAATAAATTCATTTAGTACTAACAAATAAGACATTACAAATGTATGAAAAAAATTTGTAACGGGCATTTTATGTCCCCTTTTAACACAGAAGACAAAACATTTCGAATAATGAGATTAACATTCATTGCATTATTTGTATTCAGTTTCAGCTTACTCGCATCCGTACATTCACAAACGATGCGCATCAATATCAATGCTAATAATGAATCTACGCATTCAATTTTAGAACAGATAGAACAGCAAACTGATTATTTATTCATTTATAATACAAATGAAATCGACTTAAACCGTAAAGCATCCGTACACGCTCAAGACCAAACGGTAATGGATGTTTTGTCACAAATTTTCAGAAACACGAATATTGGATATGCGATTGAGGGCAGTAATATCATGTTGATGAAGAAAGATGAAAAAGCAGAACAACAACAGGATAACAATAAGGTCTCAGGAACAATTACAGATAAATCCGGAGAACCTATTATCGGTGCTAACGTCGTTATAAAAGGAACAACTAACGGAACTATTACAGATATAGATGGTAATTATACGTTAGATGTTCCTGTTTCTGCCATCTTGCAAATTTCCTATATCGGATATTTGACACAAGATGTTCCTGTAAATGGGAAACAACAAATCAATATCCGTTTAGTAGAAGATACGCAACAATTAGACGAGGTAGTAGTGGTTGGCTACGGTACACAGAAAAAAGGGGAATTAACTTCATCTATTTCCAGCATAAAAAGCGAAACATTCATTCAAGGTTCAGTACAAGACGCAGCCCAGTTGCTTCAAGGAAAGGTTGCGGGACTTGGCATTGTCATGCCTAATGGTGATCCGACGTCTTCATCCCAAATTGTATTGCGTGGTATCGGCTCACTAAAAGGAGACCGAGTTCCATTAGTTATTGTCGATGGAGTTCCGGGTGATATGAGCACTGTTGCACCAGAAGATATCGAAAGCATAGATGTTATAAAAGACGGCTCAGCCGCCGCTATTTATGGAACTAGAGGAAATAATGGTGTTATTTTCATCACCACAAAAAAAGTGAAAGGAGAGATACCTGTAACTATTGATATTCAAGCTTATGTCACTACCCAGCAAATCAAAAAAAGATTAGATATGATGGATGCCAATCAATACCGTCAATTAGTAAAACAAGGGAAACCCGGCGCTATTGATTATGGTTACGACACAGATTGGCTAGACCAGATATTAAGGACTCCTATTTCTTACGTAACTAATGCCAGTCTACGCGGAGGTAATCGCAACTCTAATTATATCGCAAACATAAACTATAAGTCTGGCCAAGGCATTATCAAACGCTCAGACAATAGAGTATTAACCACACGATTGGAAATCAACCACTCTATGTGGGATAACTTATTAAAGTTTAATTTAAACATCATGGGTAAAGAACAAAGATATACAGCCTTAGGAGATGGCAAAAGCTTCAATGGGGAAATTTACCGAAATGCGTTAATCAATATTCCAACTGAACGTCCGAAAGACGATAACGGAAACTGGATTGAACATCCGACAATGAACGGATATATGAATCCGGTAGCTGCGCTATATGAAAGTAATGGCGAGAATAAAAGTACCCAATTACGTACATTCGGAACCGTTACATTGACTCCCATGGATGAATTTTTCGTAAAAGCATTAGTGTCGAGAACCTCTTATAATCAAACCCGCGGATATGCTGAAACTAAAAAACACATATCAACTGTCCGTAATGGCAAAAATGGGTTTGCTTCTCGTGGAACAACAGCTTCTATCGATAATCTGTTAGAGATCACAGCCCAATACAAAAATAATTTTGGTGCTCATAATCTTACTGGTTTAGCGGGTTATTCTTATCAAGACAATACTTATGAAAATTATTGGATGCAAAACTGGGATTTTCCATCCGATCAATATAGCTATAATAATATGGGGGCTGGAGCTGCCTTAAAAAGAGGAGAAGTTGAGGAAAAGTCTGAAAAAAACAAGTCTAAGTTAATCGGTGTATTTGCTCGTATCAACTATAGTTTCAATGATCGTTATTTAGCATCTGTCAGTATCCGTCATGAAGGAGCTACACAATTCGGAGCTAATTATAAATGGGGAAATTTTCCTGCCGTATCCGTAGGTTGGAATATACATAATGAGGAATTCATGAGCTCCTTACATTTTATCAGTAGTTTGAAAGCTCGTTTAGGTTTTGGTGTAACGGGTTCCATTCCTGAAGATCCATATATGTCATTAAGCCGCTTGACCAGCGATAAGAATCTCTATACTGGTTCTGGCTGGCTCCCTTCATTAAAACCTTCAAGTAACGCAAATCCAAACCTGCGTTGGGAAAAAAAAGAAGAGTGGAACTTAGGAGTAGACTTCGGCGTTCTTGATAACCGTATCAATGGATCTATAGACCTTTATAAACGCACGACAAAAGATATGCTATGGAACTATCAAGTAGCCACTCCTCCTTATTTATATCAGGAAATCCTCGCAAACGCAGGAACTATGCAAAATAAAGGACTAGAGATACACCTCAGTGCAATCCCAGTACAAACAAAAGAATTCTCATGGACAACTAGCTTTAATTATTCGACTAACAAAAATAAGTTGGTTGCCTTATCCAACGAGGAATTCCAATTAAAATCCGGTTATATAGAAGATGGCTGGACTGGCGAACCTATCCAACAATATACCCATCGAATATTTGAAGGGGGTGAGGTTGGTAATTTCTACGGTTTTAAAACTATTGATATAGATAGCGAAGGACGTTGGATTATTGAAGATAAAAACGGTAATCCAAAACCGATCTCAGAGCAACAAGCAGAAGATAAAAAAATTATTGGAAATGGCCTGCCCAAACACCTATTAAGCTGGGATAACAGTTTTACCTTCAAAAATTTCGACTTAGGTATAACTATGCGAGGTGCATTCGACTATGACATCCTCAACTACCCCCGCATGTTTTATGAATGTCCTGTAAACTTGACCCGGGGAAATTTGCTTGCCACAGCTTATGAACCGAAGTACGGAAAGACTGTACTAAACGACCAACAGGAACTTCAATATGTTAGCTATTTCATCGAAAGAGGAAACTTTTGGAAAATTGATAATATCACCATTGGTTATACCTTAAAACTTAAGAATGATTATTTAAAAAGGATACGTATATACGCAACCGGTAATAACCTATTCACATTTACAGGATACAGTGGATTAGACCCTGAGGTTAATACGCAAGGACTTAATCCCGGATGTGATGAATTAGGCCGTTACCCTTCTACACGTTCCTTTACTTTAGGCGCAATGTTTACTTTTTAAAATAAATAAACTCATGAATACAATTAAAAAACATATAAATATCTTATTATTAGGTTGCTGTTCATTGAACTTTATTTCCTGCACAGACCTAACCGAAGAAATCTTCTCTGACATTACTGAAGATAGTTATAAATATGAAGCTGGAGATGCGACTAAAGTGGTTGGTGCCGCTTATACCAATCTTCAAGATTGGGGATATTGCGGTTCCGGACAAGCTCCAATGCTGAGTCAAGAAATATGTACCGATGCCGCAGTGTTCCCCGCTAATGGTTCCGGTTGGGATGATGGAGGTGTATTTCGTAGAATGCATCAACATTCATGGAACTCCGAACAATTACAAGTGAATCGTTTATGGGAAGTTTGCTATTCCGGAATTATCTTGGCAAACCGGGCTATCAGCATTATCAACCAAGATGATTTTCCTTTTGCCGCAAATGAAAACAAGGCTGCCATGATCGCTGAATCTCGAGCATTACGTGCTTTCTATTACTGGTACATCATGGATAATTTTGGAGATGCTCCTTTAGTCACGGAACCCACCTCAGAATTACCTGTAAAAACATCCCGGAAGGATCTTTATGATTTTATAGTCAAAGAACTAAAAGAGTCTTTCAGCGATCTCCCAACAGAGAAAAATGAATCTAATTATGGAAGATTCACATTATGGGGAGCTAAAGCCCTCCTCGCTAACGTATATTTGAACGCAGAAGTATATACAGGTGATCCCCAATGGAATGCTTGTATTCAAGAGTGTGATGATATTATTAATTCAGGAAAATACAGTTTAGACATTAATTATAGCGATCCATTTAAGGCACACAATGAAAACTCATTAGAAAATATATTAGTCATTCCTTATGATGAAATATTTGCCACTGGATTTAACTATCATTTAGCCGCCTTACACGGAGCAAACCAAAAAACGTATGATCTAGTTGGAAGCCCTTGGGGAGCTGGGGCCTATAAAGGAATACCTCAATTCATCGACACCTATGATCCAGATGACGAACGTTTAAATGCGACTTGGCTAGGAGGTCCTCAATACGCATCTGACGGGACACCTCTCACAGGCTCTTATGACTTAATGGGACAACCGCTTATCTTCGTCAACAAAATGCCCAACGGAATTTTCACTGGTGAGGCAGAAGGATATCGCTGGTTAAAATATGAGGTTGAGATGGGAGCCAGAAGTGAACTAAATAATGATTTGGTCTTATTCAGACTTACGCAAGTCCATATGATGAAAGCAGAATGCCTTTTACGTACTGGGAAAGCAGATCAAGCAGCGTCTATTGTAAGTATGGTCAGAAAAAGAGCTTTTAAAGAACATCCTGAAAAAGCAATTGTCTCAGGAGCGCAATTACAAGAAAAATCCTGTTACAAATACGGTACGGTAGAAAACTATGTATTAACTTCGCAAAATCAAGTTTATCCAGAAAAATTCGGACGTTTCTATGATGAACTAGGTTGGGAATTCGCTGGAGAATCTTATCGCCGGAGAGATATGATACGTTTCGGTCATTTCACAAAAGCTAAATGGTTATCTCATGAGCCGAATGGAGATTATAAAACGGTATTTCCCTTACCTCAAAAAGTAGTAGATACCAATCCGAATCTGGAACAAAATCCGAATTATCAATAATAACATAGAGGGTATGTCTCTATATTGACATACCCTCCTTTAATCTCAATTTCTAAAGCTATATGAAGCAATACCTTTTACTCGCTGCGTCTGCCTTTCTTTTGCAAGGGTGCCAGACCTCTAAAGAAGATATAAAGGAACAGCCTTTGAAGATGATCGAGCAGATCGATTTCTCTCATGTGAAAATCAATGACAACTTTTGGTCACCCAGACTCAGCAAACATGTCTCGGCGACCTTGCCTGTCTGTATCGATCAAATAGAGAATCAAACCGGACGTATCCGTAATTTCGAGAATGCAGCGAAAGGGGAAGGAGAGCATTCCGGCATTTTCTTTGATGATTCCGACGTATATAAAGCGTTAGAAGGTATGGCTTATAGCCTGATCAACAATCCGGATCCCGAGCTGGAAAAGAAAGCGGACGAATGGATTGATAAATTCGCTGCCGCCCAACAACCGGATGGCTACATCAATACCTTCTATACACTCACCGGATTGGATAAACGGTGGGCCAATATGGACAAGCATGAGATGTACTGCGCCGGACATATGATTGAGGCAGGAGTAGCGTATTATCAAGCTACAGGAAAGCGCAAGTTATTAGACGTATGTATACGCATGACAGATCATATGATGAGCCAATTCGGTCCGGGAAAAAGACATTGGGTACCGGGACACGAGGAAATAGAACTGGCGCTTGTCAAGCTTTATCAAACCACCCAAGAGCAGAAATATCTGGATTTCGCTTATTGGCTGCTGGAGGAACGTGGACACGGTCACGGCACTATGGGTGATGAAGGTAAATGGAACCCGGTTTACTATCAAGATATCGTTCCCGTCCGGCAACTTACCGATATCTCCGGGCATGCGGTACGATGTATGTATTTGTATTGCGGTATGGCCGATGTGGCTGCCTTGAAGAATGATACGGGATATATAGCCGCAATGGATCGTCTATGGGATGATGTGGTACACCGCAATATGTATATCACCGGGGGAGTCGGTTCATCCCATGATAACGAAGGGTTTACGGAGGATTACGATTTACCGAACCTAGATGCTTATTGCGAGACTTGCGCTTCTGTCGGAATGGTGCTTTGGAACCAACGTATGAACCAACTTACCGGAGACTCTAAATACATCGACGTACTGGAACGTTCTTTATATAACGGTGCGCTTGCCGGTATCTCCTTGGGTGGAGACCGTTTCTTCTATGTCAATCCGCTGGAATCTAAGGGTGATCACCATAGACAAGAATGGTATGGTTGTGCTTGTTGCCCAAGTCAGCTTTCACGCTTCTTGCCTTCTATCGGAAATTATATCTACGCCTCCTCCGATGATGCGTTATGGGTAAATCTATATATCGGAAATACGGGGCAAATACGGATAGGAGAGACTGATATCCTATTAACACAAGAAACGGACTATCCGTGGGATGGATCGGTAAAACTAACAATTTCTACTTCTCAGCCTTTGGAGAAAGAGATACGCCTCCGCATTCCGAATTGGTGCAAAACCTATGATTTAAGTATCAATGGTAAGAGAATAAACGTGTCTGAGGAAAAAGGCTATGCGGTAATCAAGGATTGGAAATCACAAGATGTAATCGCTCTAGATATGGATATGCCCGTGGAAATTGTCGCGGCAGATCCGCATGTCAAGGAAAATTTCGGCAAACGGGCGATTCAACGAGGGCCACTTGTATACTGCATGGAAGAAATAGACAACCCGGAATATTTCGATCAAATCCAGTTGAGCCCAAGTACAACATTCCAGACAGCCTTCGCTTCCGATATATTGAATGGGATAAAAACAATTAAAACAAACGGTAGGGCACAATCTGCTACCTTTATTCCCTATTACGCGTGGGATAACCGTAAAGCAGGAAAAATGAGGGTATGGATCCCCTATAACGAATAACTAAAAAAGCATCAAAATGAAGTATTTATTAACGATAACATTATCAAGCCTAATCTCAATTACCTCCTTTTCTGCCACTTTGCTGGGAAATGAAGGTTCTATCAACATTAATTACCCGAACAATCGTTATCCATTAGCCTCTAAGCCTTATATAGAGTTGCCTATTGGGGATGTTAAACCTGCAGGTTGGCTAAAAATCCAAATGGAACGAATGTGTACGGGAATGACCGGCCATCTGGATTCTATCTATACGAAAGTAATGGGACCGCGTAACGGTTGGTTAGGCGGAGATGGAGACGTATGGGAACGAGGCCCATACTGGATAGATGGCTTACTACCTTTGGCTTACATCATGAATGATGAGGCCCTGATCCAAAAAGTAAAGCCTTGGGTTGAATGGACATTGGCCTCTCAAAAGTCTAACGGATATTTCGGGCCAGATACAGACAGAGACTATGAACCCGGCTTACAACGGGATAACGCACAAGATTGGTGGCCCAAAATGGTTATGCTCAAAGTTCTGCAACAATATTATTCCGCTACCAACGATCAAAGAGTTATCTCGTTCCTCACTAATTATTTCAAATACCAGCTTTCTGAACTACCTAAAAGTCCTCTGGGAAAATGGACTTTCTGGGCTGAACAACGAGGAGGGGATAATCTGATGGTCGTATATTGGCTTTATAATATCACGGGCGATCCTTTCCTTCTGGAGTTAGGAGAGTTAATCCATAAGCAAACCTTCAATTGGACCGACGTGTTCTTGAACCAAGATCATTTAGCCCGGCAAAACAGCCTGCATTGTGTAAATCTCGCCCAAGGATTCAAGGAACCTGTCATTTATTACCAACAGAGCCACGGAAAATGCGTCATACGATTGGTTTTCCTACAGGATTATGGGCGGGAGATGAACTTTTACGTTTCGGTAACCCGACACAAGGATCAGAACTCTGTACCGCTGTCGAGATGATGTTCTCTCTCGAGAAAATGTTAGAGATAACCGGAGATGTCCAGTGGGCTGATCATTTAGAGAAAGTCGCATACAATGTACTGCCAACGCAGATCAAGGATGACTTTTCCGCACGACAATATTATCAGCAAGTCAATCAAATAGCGATCACTTGCGAAGGACGTAACTTTGTCTCACCACACGAGGACACAGACATTGTTTTCGGAGAATTGAGCGGTTATCCTTGTTGTACCTCCAATCTACATCAAGGCTGGCCTAAATTCACACGACATCTATGGTTTGCCACCGCCGATAATGGCATCGCTTCACTTATCTACGCACCATCGGAAGTGACTGCCCAAGTGGGAAACGACATCACGGTTAAAATCGCAGAGAAGACCGATTATCCCTTTGAAGAAAAGATCGATTTCAATTTATCGTTCCCTAGCAAGAAAGACAAGAAAGCCTTTTTCCCTTTTCACTTGCGTATTCCTGCTTGGTGTAATAATCCCGTGATTACGATAAATGGCGAGGCTGTCTCTATCGCAGCTCACTCTGGCGAAATCGTACGAATCAACCGAGAATGGAAAGATGGCGATCATATCCAGCTAGAGCTACCCATGCGTATATCCACAAGCAATTGGTATGACGATGCGGTTGTTATCGAACGAGGCCCATTATTGTATTCCCTAAAGATGGATGAGAAATGGGAACGCAAGGTTGATCAACGCCCGGAGTCTTCACATAAAGGAGAATGGTATTATGAGGTCACCTCTACTTCACCATGGAATTATTCCCTGATTCGCAAATATCTGAAAGAAGAAGAACTAGAGAAAAATTTCGTCGTTAGAAAGGCAGAGAACATCGCCCCTTACCCATGGAACCTAGAGAATGCCCCTATCACGATCAAAACAAAGGGACGGATCTTACCTTCATGGAAAATGTTCAAAGGTTCCGCCGGCCCCGTAAATTTCTTCATGCAAGCCAACGAACCGATGGGTGATGAAGAGACGATCGAGTTAATTCCTTATGGCTGTACCACTTTACGTATAACCGAGTTCCCGGTACGATAAAATAATGTGCCAATATGTTCATATGTGCCAATATGCCAATGCTTATTTTACACAAATAGTATTCGCATTGGCACATTGCCTACATTGGCACATTATTTCAATTCTTCTTCATCGTATAATCCTTCACCCCCAAGGAATCATACGCCTGCAAAAGCGCCTCGTCATTATCGGAGATCATTAACAACTTGTCGTTCTCCTTTAATTCCGTATTTCCTTTCGGGATGAAATAGCGGCCTTCCCGTTTCACCATTACCGCCAAGGTATGATCGGGTAAAGTCAGCTGCATCAATTTATTTCCATGGGATAATACCGCCGGGGTAATATCGATCTCGCTCATAGCGCTCTTGATCTCCTCGGGAAGCTCGATGCCAAACTCATCCTTTCGTTCCGGCTCATCCACCATATCCAGCCATTTTGCGGCTTGAGTAACCGTGGTTCCTTGAATAAGTAAAGAAAGAATCGTGATAAAGAATACGATATTGAAGATCACGTCGGCACCCGGTACTTGCGCTACTACCGGATAAGTGGCGAAGATGATAGGCACTGCTCCGCGCAAACCTACCCAGGAAACGAAAAGTCGCGAACGGTTTGTAATCTTCTTACCGAAAGGCAGCAAGCAGAGGAAGACACTGAGCGGACGACCAATAACAATCATAAATACACCGATAAGCGTTGCTACCAAAGCGATATCGAGTAATTCGTGAGGATTTACCAACAAACCGAGGCAAAGGAACATGATGATTTGGAACAGCCAGGTCAATCCATCCATGAAAGTATAAATCTCTTTGCGATGCATTATCTTGTTGTTACCTACCATAATACCGGCAATGTAAACGGCGAGGTAACCATTTCCTTTCAGAAGATCGGTAATGGAGAAAGTGAAAAATACAAATGCAAGTAATAAGATAG
>OMAQ01001381.1_pt1 | contig 10398 bp, 10 predicted proteins | sample 1673461 | NCBI WGS metagenome assembly OMAQ01 (sample SAMEA103958112, study PRJEB25191) | human gut metagenome | biome: human-associated habitat [ENVO:00009003]; feature: intestine environment [ENVO:2100002]; material: feces | place: Germany | collected 2013/2015
CCCTGCTGAAGCTCAATCAGAGCCTCAGGGTTGGCACAGACAAACTGAGCCGTTGACATACTGTGGTCGTAGCCGTATTCTTCGAGTCCTGTGCCGGTACCGCCGTCAAGCAGTATCGGCAATCGTATAGGTATATCCTGATTGACGGGATTACTGTCCATATTGATTCCTTTCTGAAGTTACATTTTTTCGGGTGCATCGACCTTAAGCAGATCGAGCAGATTCTTGAATACTGTCTTTGTGGCAACGCAGAGTGAAAGTCTTGACTGAAGGATATTCTCCTCCTCGCCCTTTATTTTGCAGTTGTCGTAGAACTTGTGGAAAAGCTGTGCAAGGTCGCACAGATATTTCGTTATCTTAGAGGGATTATAGTCCTTTGCCGCCTCGTTTATGCAGTTGGGAAGAGCGGCAATGTGGCGGATAAGCGCAAGCTCTGCGGGGTGAGAGTAGTTGAGCTCATTAACAGGTATATTTTTATAGCCCGTGCCCTCTTCTTCCATACGGCGCAGAATGCTGCATATTCTTGCGTGAGCGTACTGAACGTAGAACACGGGGTTGTTTGAGCTTTCCTCAATGGCAAGCTCAAGGTCAAATTCAAGGTGAGTGTTGGGATCTCTTAAGTTAAAGAAGAATCTTGCCGCATCTATCGGTACTTCGTCAAGAAGTGTCGAAAGCGTTATAGCCTTGCCTGAACGCTTTGACAGCTTTACCGTTTCACCGTTTCTGACCAACATTACCATCTGCATTATAACAATATCGAGCTTGCTTGCGTCAACGCCGAGCGCTGTCAGGGCGGCTTTCATTCTTGCGATGTATCCGTGGTGGTCTGCACCGAGAATATCGATTGCCTTGTCAAAGCCTCTTGTAACAAGCTTGTTGTAGTGATATGCAATATCGGGTACAAAGTAGGTAGGAATGCCGTTTGCACGGACAAGAACTCTGTCCTGATCGTCGCCGAAATCGGATGCCTTGAACCAGATTGCACCGTCCTTTTCGTATGTCTGACCCTTTTCTGTCAGCATATCAACTATCTGCTTTACCGCACCGTTTTTATGAAGTGAGCTTTCTCTGAACCATGTGTCGTATACGATACGGTATTTCTTTAAATCTCTCTCAAGACCGTCTATATTGAGCGGCAGAGCATATTCTACCAGTGCAGACTTGCGGCTTTCCTCATCTGCGTTTACAAACTTGTCGCCGTTTATCTTATAGAAATTATATGCGTGTTCTATTATGTCAACACCCTTGTAAACGTCCTCAGGCATAGGGAAGTTTTCTTCATCTTCAAATATCTTGCGGCATACATCCTCGTCGCCGTATGATGCGATGACATCAGCCTTGTTGCCATCCGCTATCTGCATATATCTTATAGACAGCGATTTGCCGAACTTTTCTATCTGGTTTCCTGCGTCGTTTACATAGAATTCACGCTCTACCTCATAGCCTGCAAACTGCAGTACGGAAGATAAGCTGTCGCCGAGTGCGCCGCCTCTTGCGTTACCGATGTGCATAGGACCTGTGGGGTTTGCCGATACGAATTCAACAAGCACTCTCTTACCATTGCCAAGCTCGGTCTTACCGTAGTCGCTGCCGCTTGAAATAACCTCGCCGACAGTTTCGTTGAACCATAAGGGGCTTATAAAGAAATTCAGAAAGCCCGGTCCAGCAACCTCAATCTTTTCAAATACGGTGCCGTCAAGCACTGCGGCATCGGCTATCATCTGACCTATTGCTCTCGGATTGTTTCTGAGAGCCTTTGCACTTGCCATTGCGGCATTGCAGGAGAAATCTCCGTGTGATACGTCTGCAGGACGCTCAACATTGAAAGCCGGCAGGGGTACTGCCTCTATCTTGCCCTCGGCAACAAGTCTGCCCAGTGCGTTCATTACCGTTTCCTTTACCTGCTGTTTAGCAAGCTCTATCATATTGTTCATCAGTTACACTCCTTGACGTTTATAAACATTTCATTTTCCGACATATAGCTTGAATTGATGTCGAGCGTATATTTAAGATATATTTCTCCACCCGTTTCTTCAAGCTCGTTTCTTATTTCATCAGTGCATACGCCTATCATAAAGTCACCGAATTCCGTGCCGTAATGGCAGTGGTGCTTCTTTCCCCGCTCGATAAACAGTGAGCTTATTGCCTTTCCGCTTCTTGTCATAGTCACCATATCGTCGGTTACTTCAAGCGTTACGGAGCTTCCCTCAAAGCCTGTGGCTTCGCTTTCGTCATAGTACAGACGAAAGCCGTTTTCTGTCTGCTCCATTGCACCGAAAGTGAACAGCTCTGTCGAATCCTTATCCTGGTCGACAGTCTGCGTACTTTTTATCGTAATACATACGTTCTTTTTCATTTATTATCCGTTGTTCCTTTCAAAGCCTCAATCGAGGTCAACTACAGCGCCGATGAGCAGTTTCAGCATTTCCTCATAGCTGTATGCGCTTTCGGTTACAAGCCGTGTGAATATACTCTGTCTGTCAAGACCCGGTATTCCTCTTACACGTCTTACATAAACCTCGCCGTCATCGCCAAGCACCATATCAACTCTTGCGAAACATTTGCAGGAAAGTGCGTCATATGCTGCTCTTGCGGTCTGCTTTATCTTGTTCTGTGTAAGACCGTCCAGTCTGGCAGGAACTTTAAGCTCTGATGTCGACGCTATATATTCGGAGAATTTGTCAACGCTGTTGTCAGTTCTTACAAGCTCGCCTATCGCTACCCGCTCGTCGTGATGCCTTGCACCGAGCACGGCACAGGTAAGCTCTCTGCCTTTAACGGCACTCTCGGCTATGATATACGGGTGGTGCGAAAAGCTTGCTTTTATAGCTTCTTCGAGTTCTTTTTCATTTTCCGCTCTGCAAGCGCCTACAGACGTTGAACAGCTTGTCGGTGCGGTGTATATAGGAAATTTCAGTTTATCGGTGATTTTCTTTATCGCCGCCGGCATATTGTTCATTTCACTGCGGTGAAGCGTGACATTATTAATTACCTTTATTCCGCTGTCAGACAGTACCAGATCCATTATGCGCCTGTCATTGCACAGTGCCGCCGCCGCAAAATCGTTGCCGATAATAGGCAGTCCCGCAAGCTTGCACAGACCCTGCACTCTGCCGTCCTCACCGTATTTTCCGTGAAGTACGGGGAATACGGCATCTATACGGTGAATCGTGCTTTCGCCGTCAGAGATTATCTTTATAACGCCCTTGTTCGTCATATCGGGGCTAATTACGCACGAACAGCAATCGCTGTCCTGCTCCCAGCTACCGTCTTTTATATTTTCATAGCTACCGGGATAAAAAAGCCATCTGCCCGCTCTTGTGATACCGATCGCAAGCGGCTCAACTTCTTTTGGCATAGCGCTGAGCACGCTGTATGCGGTGTGCAGTGAAGCGGCATGGTCAGCGGACGCACCGCCGAACAGCACGGCTATTCTTTTTTTTGCCATAGCTTTTCCTCTTCTTTCGTTCTTTTGCTTTAACGCAATAATAAAATAAGTATATCACATCCGGCTGTCAAGTTCAAGTATTAACGTGTAAATTATATATAAATAGTATCAGGGGAGTTTGCCGTCCTTATAATCCTTCGGGGTCACGCCGACAGCCTCGCTGAACGCACGGCAGAAATGGCTCTGCGATGAAAAACCGAGCAGTGAAGCGATGTCGGCTATACTATGGTTGCCGTCCTTAAGCATTCCTTTGGCGGCGTTTATACGCACGGCGCTGATATACTCGTGGATCCCCATACCGATTTCTGCCTTGAACAGACGGTGCAGATGGGAGCGGTCATAGCCGATGGCTTCGGCGATATGCTTTGCGGTAAGGCGCTTTCCGGCGTTCTCCGTTATCATCCTGATAGCCTCTCGGACCGGCACGGAGAGCCGTTTTGCGCGCCGTAATCTGCGCATACGGACTGCATAATCCATTATCATTTCATTGTTCAGTTCCATGACCTGTTTTACGGTGGTGCACTTGTCTGCGCGGCGGATATACACGTCACTTAAGGTGTATGCGGTTTCCTCTGACATACCTGCGGCAAGGCAGGTGCGGGCGACTACTGCGGCACATACAACAAAATGGTATATCTGGTTGCGGAGCGGATCGTCTGAAAGCTGACCTTTTCCGCTGTCGGGTTCAGCATTGTATTTCAGCTTGTTTTCAAGTATCTTTTCTACCTCGCCTGCGGCTACAAGCGCAAAGACAGTATTTTCATTTTCGACAGGCTCATGAAAAAAATCCTGTGCCTGTTGTACATAAAGGAGCTTTTCCGGTTCTGTATTTTCATCTGTACCGTTGGTTGAAACCGTGGTATAATTTGTACCACTATCGGGAGTTTCTGTACCGATTTCTTGTTTGTCTGTGAATTTTGTAGATTTTGCCGCCATATTATTCGTTCCTCGCTTGATTTTTGTGTGTTGTGAATATTATACAACATTTGTGTAAAAATAGCAACAATTTTGATGTTAAGCCGGTTGTGTCAGCGTAAAGATAAATCTGTGATCAAAAACGAACGGAGGGGGCTAATGAATGATGAATAATGAATAATGAATAATGAATAATTGTTGAGCGCCTGCGGCGGAATTTTAAAATGAGATAGTGCGGGGCGAGGGATAGAGCTGATATAAAGCCAAGTTTTAGGTACTGTGACTGAGGGTTGTCGGCGTGGGTGCGAAAAGCGTTCTTTCGCGAGGGTTGCAGTGATGGAGATATTTTAGCTAATTGGAATTAAATGAGAAATAAGTGAATTTATACAGCGTCATTATACACAATTTGTAAGCCGAAATTTGTGTAAAACAGAGAAAACGGAAGAAAAGTCGAAAAATGATGCAAGGTTTTTGCGTTTCAAACGTTCATATTATAGATAGTAAAATCAGAAACGGTTTTGCTTTCTGAAAATATATTGCTTTTAAGCAGAAAGGAATGAGTATGAAAAAAAGAAATGTGCTGTCGGCGGTGATAGCGCTTGCACTGACTGTGAACGGTGCGGTAAGCGCTTATGCTCAGGCAGAACAGGCAAGCACGGCTGATGGCGGCGCTGTTGCGGATTCCGTCAATGCGGAAGTGCAAGAAAGCGAGGCGGATAGCAAACAAGCCGAAGAGCAGATAGTAAAGACTGCTGTCAGTGAAGAAAATCTGCCGGACAGTCTTGACGCAGAAACGATAATAGCCGACGGATATGTGGCGAGGCTTAACAGTGAGGAGCAGTCGCTGAGCGAAATTGTCCTTGAAAAGGAGGACGGCACAAGGTCGCTGTACCTGTTCGGGGAGAATGTAAAGTATATTGATGAAAACGGCGAGGTTGCCGACAAGTCGAACAATGCTGTAAGACGCGGAAACGCATATGTAAACGAGGGGAATGATGTTGAGGTCATACTCCCTGCAACGCTTACGGCGGGTAACCGGCGATGAACTGAATATAACGATGAAACCGCTTGCAGACAAAATCGGCAGGTCGCTTTCTCCGGCGGTAAAAACTGCGGACGATACGGTAGTATACAGCGATGTATTTGACAGCAGTACAAATATAGAATATACTTATACATACGGCGGAGTAAAAGAGAATATCATATTAGAAAGCTATAACGGTAAAAATTCATTTGACTATGAAATAACAACGGGCGGTCTTTCGCTGTACGAGGATAAGGGTACACTGTTACTTGCCGATGAAAGCGGAGATGTAAAGGCTACACTCGGTGAGGTCATAGTATTCTCGGCTGACAACAAGCATAACACGATCGGAAAGTATAAGGTAGAGGAGCTTGAGAAAAACAACAGATATAAGGTAACGATGATCGTTGACAGGGCATATCTTACAGATCCCGATACCAAGTATCCTGTTAAAATCGATCCGACAGTAAATTCAACTTCATATAATATGAGCATTCAGGATATGCAGGTGTTCAAAGGTAAGGACGGCAAGGGGACAAGCGAAAGATCATCGGGATATGACAGTTATCTGAAAGTAGGTTGGTCGGATAAAGGTGCGTGCAGGTCACTGATTAAATTACATTCGTGGACAGAAAACGGTAATACCACTAATGCACTTCGCAAGAAAAACATTACGCATTCCTGGCAGATAATAAGCGCTTATGTCGAAATAAGAGATGTTATGTGTCAGAGTGTATCTACGCCGATAGCTTGCGCACAGTTCAAAGGAAATATATGGAGTGAAAATAATAAGAGAACGTGGAACGATCTCAATGCCGGAAGTTCCGGTGCTCCTGTAAGTATATATAAGCCGAGCGATACAAGCAATAACAGCAAAGCGTATAATGTCGTAGGTGACGGCGGCGAAAGCATGAGAACCAACGAGGGCTACGGCAAGCAGTGGTATGCGTGGAATATAACGGGTATTGTAAAGAACTGGATGAACGATCAGAGCAATATGGACAGAGGTCTTGTGTTCAAGACGGCGGGAACAATGCTTGAAGAAAGCTCAACATATGCAAAATATATGAAAACTTTCGGTGCCATGCAGGGCGACCCGAATTATAAACCGTATTTCAAGATCAACTATAATAGTAACGGTTGCAGAGGATATACTCGAAAAACTTCTACGAATATCAATTGTTTGTTGCTTGCAACTGAAGACTATTCATTGTTTAGAAAGTATGAGAAATATTACAGCGATTCATTCCGATTTTTCTATTTAACCGATGAAGATATTGAAAGTATAAGGGTTAACAAAACAGTGTCATATGCGCTCAAAAAAACAAGACAACGTTTTCAGCAATGGCTTGAAACGTATCATAAAGGTGGATGGAGATATATCTCTTCCGATGATACAGGGTACAAAGCGGTGCTTGATGACGATGAGTGGTTAATATGTATGAGAGTAGGAAGTTATTATAACGCTGTCGATGATTCTGTCGATTATGATTACCATTTCTGGTACAGGGCAAACGATGGAGTATGGTATAACAAACACGGGTGGAGTAATCCGTCAGAGCAGGCATCGGAAAATGTAAATCCGTCTGTTGATAATGCGGCAACAGGGTGGATGTATGGAAATAAAACATTTTATACAAGCGATACGGTTTATTATGCAATTAAAAAGAATTGACAAAGGAGAATATATCATGAAAAACAAAAAACTGATTGCAATAATTATAACAGTGGCACTTACGTTCACAGCGTGTCAGAGCAGTAAGGCAAATATAGGCGCTTCTACGGAAGTGTCGGGAGATTCGACAAGTGTAACCGAAACTACTGTATCAACATCATCGGTTGAAACAAGCGAGGTTAGCACGGAAGAAAGCAAGGCGGAAGAACTTACTCCGGATGAGAAAAAGAGGAAAGAATATATAGATAAGCTTAAAACATTTACGGATGATGATACCGCAGAGCATGTAATGGAAGTATTAGGCGATGACTATATAGTTGTGGGTTCGGGTATGGAATCCTATTTTTACAACATAAACGAAAATGAACGTATTGAGGTTCATCCTATTCCGCTTAATGTGGTTTATTGTCATTATAGGGCACAACAGATACAGTTAAACGGAAAGGTGGATATTTTTTCAGATGAGTTCAACGAAAAAGTAAATAAACTTACGAATAAAAGCACAATGAAAGATGTAGAAACAATTTTCGGAACAGAGTTCAGATACGGAAGCTTTATTCCGAAAAATGGAACAGAGAAGGTTGATACATATAAGTATCTTTGGTATCGTTCTGAAGATGATCGTTATTGGGAATATTTAGAATTTGCTTATTATAATTCAAAATTAGAATTATATATATCAAGAATTATCAGTATTGTTGATAGTTCATTGCCACATTCATCGGACGGTTCGACAGAGCTTTCAAATTACAGTGAGTTTAATTGACAGGCGGAATATATTCGATACTGCCGCGGTGGGTGTCATGGTAGCGGATTTTCGGAAAATTGTGCCAAGTTGAGTTTTTGCGTGCTGCTATGTTAATCATATAAAAGAATATTCATGCTAATTTATTTTTTACTATGGACAAAACGCACTGCTGAATTGTAATATATATAAAAGGCAGAAAAACTGCCGGGAGGTATTTGTATGAAAAAGATCTTGAAAAAGTCTGTGCTTGCGGCGGTCGTTATTTGCCTGTCGGCGTTTTTGCTTATCGGTTGTCAGAGCAATAAAAATCTTGTCGCAACGGTGAACGGTACCGATATCACCGAGGAACAGCTGCAGGAGCAATTAAAGACAAATGCGGTTTTCAAAGAGGTTATAAGCAGTCATATTGACGATATAACTACACCCGATAATAAGGAGATCACGCTTAAAAGGCTTGGCGAGCAGTACCCCGATGACAGGGACAAGGCTATCAAAAAAATAGTGGAAACGACTTATTTCCTCGGTATGGATAACAGTATTTCAAAAGATGAAGCCGAGAAACAGTTAAAGCAACAGCTTGACAATCTTGATGCATATTCAGGTCAATATGACAATGTAAAAGTCAACCGTGAGATAATGGACGAATGCCTTAAAAAGCTGTCAACAACTGAAGAGCAGTACATAAAAGACAGCGCAGATTCGTATATTGCGATGGTGAACAGGCAGAGAGTGTACAACAAATTTATCGAAGATGAAAATATCACCGTTGATGAAAATAATGTCTATGAGGTCGGAGATAAATTTGAACAGTATATTGACGAACAACTGAAAAAAGCCGATATTGTGTATTACAACAAATGATATAAGGCATTGGGAATGTCGGGAAAACGCCGATACGGCAAGTGCAGATAACCTTTTGGATAAGTCGGAGGAAAAACTATGGCTAATCAGTCGGAAAACTATTTTGAAAACTGGAAAGATACGGCAAGTTGGACGACTGACGGCTCGTTGCAATACGATGAAAGAAACAACGTGTTGTATTTTGACAAGACTAAAGCTACGGGAAAAATGCCGGATGTAAGCGAAGACTATGATGTTGCGGCAGTGCGGACATTTGAAATACCTGACGGCAGTCACGGATTTTATTTCTCGGTCACGCTCGGAAACAGTTCGCCGCTTGCCGATAACAACGGCGGACGTATAGACGTTGAATTTTATGACGCAAACGGTGTAAAAACGGCAGGAGATTATACAACTTTTTACATATATAATGCGGAGAATTTCATCGAGGCTTATCTGGGCGATGACAAGCCTGCACCTATCCCGGAAGACGCAAGCAGAATGGTTATAAAGGCGTACGGGGTCTCCGACACAAAAACGATAGAATTCTATATGAAAGACTTTAAACTGTCGTTTTCGGACAGTGAGGACTGTATGGAAACATTCGCTGATGTTTATCCGGCGTTTTTCAGCAGAAAGGTTGACGATTCTCCGATAAGAATAAGTTCACAATCGCAGATCATGACTGTAGTCAGCTTTGCGGCGATAATTGCCGGAGTTGCGATCGTGGCGGTGCTGCTCGCGAGAGCGGATCAAAGAAAAAAGAATAAATAACTACGGTGGTTAAGGAAGTTTTCCTTAAACTGACAGCCCGGGAGTGATATTGCTTCCCGGGCTGTATTCATATTCAGTTTGCTTTTGTGCGTTTCGGGACTAGGCGGTAGTGGGGCTTTTCTTCACAGAACATTTTCCAGCGGAGAATATCATCGGTGAAAATTCCGACGGCTGAGAGAAAGAACCAGAGTACCGTGAACAGCAGGCATATCTGACCGAGGAGATTGAACGGAAGCTGTTCGTAGTTCCATACCTTCCAGTCAAGCCACAGGTTGACAATACAACCGCAGATAAATTCAAGGACGGTGATTATAAGCGCCGATACAGCCATCTGAACGGGGAGCGAGAGGTCGAATTTTTCGTTCAGACCGCCGATGATCAGAAAGCAGATTCCGCCTAAGATGAACATAGTCCAGTGACTGTTACCTCGAAACAGCAGTTCGGTTATCGTGTATGCTCCGCCGCCAAAGCAGAAGAGCATAAAAAGCTTCATAGGCAGACAGATCTTGTAATTCATATTGTTACCTTGCCTTTCATTGGGGTTTTGTACATATTTTCTACAACCGGCGTGTAATTTATGCAGAAAAGGGAAATTATGTGCATATAATTATCAGAGATTTATTAAAATGAGGCGGAGGTTTTTATGACTGAATTTATAAAAAGAATAACTGCGGCGGTGACTGCGATGGCGGTGACGCTTTGCGGTTCGGTAACTGTTTATTCGGAGGGAGAGGTTACAGGGATAGCCAAAGCGGCTATCGTTACCGAAGCGTCTACAGGTCAGGTGCTGTATGAGTATAATTCGCACGAAAGGTTACCGATGGCGTCGGTGACTAAGCTTATGTGTCTGCTTATCTGGGCTGAGGAGATGGAAAAAGGTACATTTAACATGGATACGGTGATTACAGCCACCGCAAGGGCTAACGCTATGGACGGCTCGGTGATATGGCTTAATGTCGGGGAGGAAATGTCGG
>OMAQ01001402.1_pt1 | contig 10258 bp, 10 predicted proteins | sample 1673461 | NCBI WGS metagenome assembly OMAQ01 (sample SAMEA103958112, study PRJEB25191) | human gut metagenome | biome: human-associated habitat [ENVO:00009003]; feature: intestine environment [ENVO:2100002]; material: feces | place: Germany | collected 2013/2015
GGCCGCCGCGCAAAGGATGACGCTCATCGTGCTCGCGGGCATCAGCAGCCGCGGCGCGCCGCCGCGGAAAGCAAAGGCCGCAAATTCGAGCAGCAGCACCGTCAGCGCCGCGAGCGCCAGCGTTTCGACATAGTAATGACGCAGAATCGGGTCCGCCGCGTGCTCGCGGTAGAAGAGGATCAGCGCAAGCACCATCGCGCACACAGGCACGAGCAGCGCAACGCCTGAGAACTCCGCCTTGCGGCGCAGCGCGGTCGTAGCGTACAGCAGGCATGCCGCGCCGACTGCCAGAAAAACGGACAGGATCATCGTAAGCGTCGTGCGGAGCGAGAAACACCAGCGAGCACACCGCCGAACCGATGAGGGCAAAGCCGCCGAGCACCATCAGCATGACCGCAAGCGTCGAGCGGTCAAAGGCGAAGTAGAGGTCCATGCTGCCGCACAGCTCGCGCTGAGCGGGATAGCGCCGCGCCATAATGACCGCGATGACCGCTGCGACGACGAGCACCGCAGGCAGCACCATCGTGTTTAAGTCCATCGGGACGGGAAGTCCGTCCGCGTCAAAGCCGACTGCCAGCAGGCGGAGGCGTGCCAGCGCCGCTGCCGCAGAAAAAAGCACCAGCAAAAGCCAATGAAGAATTTTCACAAAACCGAACCCTTTCTTTTTCCGGAATACGGCGCGCACAGCGCCGGAAAACATCTATTTATTGATGATAGCACACTCATCCCCGTTTGTCCATGAATCATTTTGCGGACAAGTCGGTCATACACTGATAAAAACACTGTCACTTAAGCATCGCGGCCGTGGGCCGCAGGGAGGAACACGCCTTGAAACAGCTTCTTCGCATCACGATATTATTGATCGGCCTCATCTGGATCCTCGCCTGGGCGGCGGCAGGCCGCTTTGACGACACGCCGAACACACAGGACGGCTCGGAATCTCCCCTGCCGAGCGGTGAGATCGCCGCCCCCGGCGAGCGCGACAGCGCAAAAACGCTGCGCGTCCAAATTCAGGGCGAGGTCCAGGAGATGGACATGGGCACATACCTTCTCGGCGTGCTGCGCGCGGAAATGCCCGCCTCGTTTGAGGAGGAGGCGCTCAAGGCACAGGCCATCGCCGCGCGCACCTACACGCTCTATCGCATCCGCGGCGGCGGCAGCGCGAACCACCCTGACGCCGACGCCTGCGACGATCACACCTGCTGCAAGGCGTACATAAATGCCGAACAGGCCGCAGCCAACTGGGGCAGCATGGCCGTCTACTATGAGGAAAAGCTCGCCCGTGCCGTGAGCGAGACGGACGGCGAGGTCATCTTGTATGACGGCGCGCCCATCCTTGCCGTGTTCTTCTCGTCCGCCGACGGCAGCACGCAGGGCGCAGGCGACGTGTGGATGAACGATCTGCCGTATCTCCAAAAGGTCGATAGCCCCGAGACGGAAGAGCTCGTACCGAACTACTACTCGGTCGCAACGTTCACGGCGGCGGAATTCAAGTCTCTCATCCTCGCCGCCAAGCCGGACGCCGACCTCTCCGGCAGCCCCGAGGGATGGATCCGCGATATCGTGCGAAACGACTCGGACTATGTCGCCTCCGTCACGGTCGGCGGCGTCAAGCTGCGCGGCAATGACCTGCGCACGATTCTCTCGCTGCGCTCGCCGTCGTTCACCGTGGAATACAAGGACAATGCCTTTACCTTCCACGTCACAGGCTACGGCCACGGTGTCGGCATGAGCCAGTACGGCGCAAATATCCTCGCCAAGCAGGGCCTTTCCGCCGAGGAAATCGTGCAGCACTATTTTTCGAACACCACCGTCGGCTATTATGACGGCTGAGGCATCGCGGATATTGCAAAGCGGCGGAAAAATTGCTATAATGTTAAGATAAAATACGCAAGGAGGCGGGAGAAATGAAGAGCAAGCGTTTTTTGTGTCTGCTGCTTGTATTGCTGATGGCCTTCTCCCTCACCCTCAGCGAAACGAGGGCCGAGACGACTGTCTATTTCACCGCCGTCAACGACCAGCTTTTGCCCGATCTGAGCGATGAGACGATGCCGTTCTGGTCGGGTGGGCGGCTGTATATCCCCTCCACGGTCATCACCGGCACAGACTTGGGCCTTTTCTACTCCCGCAGCCGCGACAAGAGCACCGCCGTCGTCTACCGGCAGGGCAGCGCACTGACGTTCAACTTCGCCGCCGGCACCGTCGCCGACCAGAACGACCGCCAGTACAGCGGTCCGGCCATCGTGCGCAGCGACGTTGTGTTCCTGCCGCTCGACCTTTTGACGCAGTTTTTCTCGCTCGATTATAGCTACACGCGCGTGACCTATGGTTACCTGGTCCGCGTCAAAAGTGATACGGTCGTGCTTTCCGACGCGAAGTTCATCGACGCCGCGGCTATGTCCATGGAGCAGCGCTACAACGAATATATGAAGACGCACAGCGAGTCGAACGATCCCGGCAACACACCGGATCAGAACACCGACGGCGACTGCGACCTTGTCTGTCTCGCGCTGCGTGTGACGGACGAAGAGAGCGCAAACGCCCTGCTCGACACGCTCGCAAGCAACAACGCGACGGCGACGTTTCTCTTCTCGGAAGAGCAGCTTTCCTCGCTCGGCGATCTGCTGCGCCGTGTCGTCATCAGCGGCAACGCCGCCGCGCTGCGCATCGACGCTTCCGGCGGCAGCTCACGCACGGTCAGCGCGATCGAGCGCGCAAACAACGCGCTATGGGCCGCGTGCAACGAAAAAGCGCGGCTCGTCGCGCTCTACGGCGCGTCGGACAAAACGCTGCGCGCCGTGCGCGCCGCGGGCTACTGCCCCATTGACTTTGACCTGGATTACAGCGGCGGTCTTCCCACCGCGGCGCAGGCCGCCAGCAGCATCGCGCGTCAAGCCCGCTCCGGCGGGTGCATCGCCTATCTCGGCGCTGACACCGCCGTGCAGGCAGATTGGAGCACGCTGCTCTCTCGCCTCCGCTCGTCCTCGCGTCTCATCACGGCGCTCAACGAGCTCGCGCTCACAAAGGGCGCGTGACGGTTTTACAAATTGTTCAGGAAACGCGCACAGTTTTGCGTATAATAAACAATAACACAGAAGAAAGACACACGCTTGTGTGAAGGAGGAAACCAGCATGGCACGCAATATTCTTGTCGTGGAGGACGACAATAATATTTCCAACCTCATTAAGATGTATCTCGACAAAGAGGGCTTTGACGTCCGCATCGCCGCCGACGGCGGCAAGGCCGTGGAGGAATTCAAGGAAAAAGAGCCCGACCTCGTGCTGCTCGACGTGATGCTCCCCGTGCTCGACGGCTGGGGCGTGTGCGCCAAGATCCGCGAGACGTCTAAGTGCCCGATCATCATGCTCACCGCCAAGGGCGAGGTCAACGACCGCATCCACGGCCTTGAGATGGGCGCGGACGACTATGTTGTCAAGCCCTTTGAAATGAAGGAGCTGCTTGCGCGCATCAACGCCGTGCTGCGCCGCAGCGAGATCCCCGAGGACACGCACAAGCGCCTCACGTTCGACAAGCTCATCATCGACCTCGACTCCTATGAGCTCATCGTCGACGGCAAGAAGATCGACACGCCGCCCAAAGAGCTGGAGCTTCTCTATCACCTCGCCGCCACGCCGAACCGCGTTTACACGCGCAACCAGCTGCTTGACGAGGTGTGGGGCTTTGACTACTTCGGCGATTCGCGCACGGTGGACGTACACGTCAAGAGGCTCCGCGAAAAGGTCGAAAACGTCAGCGACCAGTGGGCGCTCAAGACCGTCTGGGGCGTCGGGTATAAATTCGAAGTGAAGTAATTCAGTATGCCGGAAGAAAACAAAGAGAAAACACAGAAAAAGCGCTGGACGCTCAAAAAGGTCAAGACCCGCTGCCGCACGATCTACTGGCAGAATTTTCTGCTTACGGCAAGCGTCGTCATGCTGACGCTGGCGCTGCTCGGCAGCGCGTTCTTCGCGCTGACGTATTCCTACGCCATCGATGAGCGCAGCGAGCAGATGCAGAGCAAGGCGACGGTCGTGTCGCACATGGTGTCGTCCTACATGGAAAATGGCTCGCTCACAGGGCTGCGTGAGCTGGCAGACTTCGCTTCGAACGTGACGGATGCAGAATTTCTCATCTGCAACTCGGACGGCAACCTGCTGCTGACGACCGATACAACTCTCGTCAACCGCGTGCTGACCGTGCCGCAGGACGTGGCCGAGGGCGCGATGAGCGATGACACCTACGCCGTGCGCACCACGCTCGGCGACATCTATGAGGACACGCACTTCGTCGTCGGCGTGCCGATCGTGAGCGAGGGCGCAACCGTCGGCTTTGTGCTGGCGGTGACCGGCGCACGGGCGCTGACGACGATGTGGCGCACATTCATCGGATTGTTTTTCATGACGGCGGTGACGGTACTGCTGCTCTCGTTCGTCGTAAGCGCGTGGGTCAGCATGCGCCAGTCGCGCCCCATCCACGAGATGGCGGAGGCGACACGCCGCTTCGCCGAGGGCAATTTCGACGTGCGCATGCACAACTACGAGGGTGTGACGGAGATCTCCGAGCTCGCCGAGTCGTTCAACAACATGGCGGACTCCTTACAGGAGACCGAACGCCAGCGCCGCGAGTTCATCGCGAACGTCTCCCATGAGTTAAAGACCCCGATGACGACCATCGCAGGCTACACCGACGGCATCTTAGACGGCACGATCCCGCCCGAGCAGGAACAGCAGTATCTGCGCATCATCTCGGATGAGGCGCGGCGCCTGTCCCGCCTCGTGCGCCGCATGCTTGAGGTCTCGCAGCTCCAGTCGCGCGACTTGACGCGCACGAAGGCGCCGTTCGACGTGTGCGAGAGCATGCGCCGCGTGCTCATTTCGATGGAGAAGAAGATCACCGACCGCGGGCTCGACGTCGACGCCGACATTCCCGACAGCGGCATCATGGTGCTCGGCGACAACGACCTCATCACGCAGGTCATCTACAACCTGCTCGAAAATGCGACAAAATTCGCCCGCAAGGGTTCGGCGCTCTACCTCGGCGTGACGACGCTCAACGGCAAGGCGCTGATCTCGGTTCGCAACGAGGGCGACACCATCCCCGCCGAGGAGATCCCGCTGCTGTTCGAGCGCTTCCACAAGAGCGACAAATCCCGCTCCGAGGATAAGGACGGCGTGGGCCTCGGGCTCTACGTGGTCAAAACCATTCTGGACCAGCACAAGGAGCACATCGCCGTCACAAGCGAAAACGGCCTGACGACGTTCACCTTCAGCGTGACGCTCGCTGGCGGGCAGACCGCGCAGTAAGTCTCAACAGGAGAAACACGCTATGGATCACGAGAATCAGGAGTTATCCCCGACGGTCAGCCAGAGCGGCGAGCCGCAGGAGGTCGTGCTGCGCTATGAAGCACCGGTCACGCCCATCGTGGAGCGCTACGTGCAGCCGACACCGCTGCCCGGACAGCCGAAGAAGCATACATCACCGCGCAAAAAGCGGAAAGGGCTTAAGATCTTCCTTTTCTGCATGCTCGGCCTTCTCCTCGTCAGCGGCGTCGTCACGGCGCTGTGGCTCGGCGGCGCATTCGACGATCACCGTTCCTATCACGACGATGATTTCGAGCAGCGCCATGACGAAGATTATTACGACAACAGCGAGCATGGCGAAACGACCATCAAGCGCCTGCCCAACACCGATCAGGTCAAGCTCCGCTACAACGAAAGCCACGGCGAGGCGCTGACGATCCAGGAGATCTACCAGAAAGTCAATCCCTCCACCGTCACGGTGCTCACCGGCAACCGCGACGGCAGCGCCATGGTCGGCACCGGCGTCATCTTCACCGAGGATGGCTACATCCTCACGAACGCCCACGTCATCGCGGGCGGCTCGGAGTGCTACGTCGTGCTCGACACAGGTGAGGATTACCGTGCGTGCCTTTTGGGGCTCGACGAAGAAAAGGACCTCGCCGTCATCAAGATCGCGGCCAGCGGCCTTCCCGCCGCGGAATTCGGCGACTCTGACGCGCTGACGGTCGGCGATCCGGTGTACGCCATTGGCAACCCGCTCGGCGTGGAGCTGCGCGGCACACTGACCGACGGCATCGTCTCCGCCATCAACCGCGACGTGTACGTCGACGGCGTGACGATGACGCTCATTCAGACGAATGCCGCGCTCAACAATGGCAACTCCGGCGGTCCGCTCATCAACGTGTACGGTCAGGTCGTCGGTATCAACACGATGAAGATGGGCTCGTCCTCCACCACGAGCGTGGAGGGCCTCGGCTTTGCCATTCCCATCGCCTCGACCGCCTATATGATCAATGACCTGATCGCCTACGGCGAGGTGCACGGCGAGGTGGTGATCGGTATCTCGGTACAGATCGCGCCCGTCATTTTAGATAGCGGCGAGACCGCTCTGCGCGTGATGGACGTCACTCCCGGCGGCCCCGGTGAGGAGGCCGGCATCCAGAAGGGTGACCTTATCGTAACGGCCGACGGCGAAGCGTTGACAAAGTCCACCGACCTTCTGCGTGTCCGCCGCCGCCATGAAGCAGGCGAAACGCTCAAGCTCTTAGTCGAGCGCGACGGCAAGCGCTTCACCGCAGACGTTGTTTTACGCGAAAGCGACACATGAGGATATCGACATGAAGAAAAAGCAATTTGCGCTTGGCTCGCTGCTCCTCGGCGCCGCCTCCTGGCTGTGCCTGTGGGGATTGCAGCACATTGAGCGCCGCATGAAAAAGAAACAGAAAAAGTAAAAAAGCAACGATCCTCGTCCGGCGGAAGGTTCCGCCGGACGGGGATCGTTTTGTACTCTGCATCAGCGCTGCTATTTCTGGTCGTCAAAATAGCGGATCAACTTGTAAAGCAGCTCAATTTCCTCCTGCATGTATCCGTCCAGCACAATGCTCGATGAAGCCGTAAGCCCCAGCAGATAGTCCGCCGAAACTTGAAAGAGCTTTGCCAGCTGCGCCTGCGAATAGCCCGCCGGCTCCCGTAATTGCTTTATTCTGTCACAAATCATAATGAACTCCCGCCTTTTTCGTTCATTAAAAGTTGCCTAAAATGATATTTAATTATCATTATATGTATAGTTTAATTGACAATCGCTATATTCTTTCCAGAGGAAGGCTCCTGTGTCGAGTCTTCCACATATTTAGGAGAGATCGGAATATCTTATGTTTTGTCCCAAATGCGGCAGCCCGATCCCGGAAGACGCTGTCTTCTGTATGAACTGCGGCGAAAAAATTGAAACGGCCGCGCCTGAAGCAGATTCCGCACCTGCGGAGATCACCCCCGCAGAGAAAGCTCCCATCCCAACCAGCGGCAAAAAGCCGAAGAAAAAGAAGGCCGCTCTCCTCGTTTCCGTGCTCGCACTTCTGCTTGTCGCCGTGGCTCTTGCCAACAGCAGCCTGTTCCAAAGCAACATTGCCGCAAAAGCGGGAAAGCGTATCGTCGGCAGCTGGAACGGAGTATTTCTGGAAAATGGAGACGATACCATCCGCGCAAAAAATCTCGGTGGCTTTACCTGCACCGTTGAAAAGGGTGGTGCGGCTACAATTTCATTCTCAGAACGCTCCATTTCTGATTTATCCTTCTACTTAACTTACAGTCCCGAGAGAACAAAAGCTGTGAATGATGGTGAAAAGCTTGCCGACTATTGTTATGATGTAAAAGCTTCGGATGATCCTGACGCCTCGGCTTTTGGATATGCTTTTGTCAGTGACGATACTTTCTCTGTCGTCATTCTTTCCGACCCTGAGCTGTCATTTGCGTTCACTGCAAGTGATAAGTCATAAACCTCTTATTAAAAGAGCCACGGAGTATCTCTCCGTGGCTCTTTACGTCTTTCGCTTTTCACACCCTATAGATCTTCCGTTGTAAACGGATGCGGTCCGCGATCATGGCGATAAACTCGCTGTTGGTCGGCTTTCCTTTCGTGTTGGATACCGTGTAGCCAAAATAGCGCTGGAGCGTCTCAAGGTCGCCGCGGTCCCACGCGACCTCGATCGCATGGTGCACCGCGCGCTCGACGCGCGATGGCGTGGTGCTGTAGCGGCGCGCGACCTCGGGATAGAGCACCTTTGTCACGGCGTTGATGACATCCATGTCCTGCACGGCGATGACGATGGCCTCGCGCACGTACTGATAGCCCTTGATATGCGCGGGCACGCCGACCTCGTGGATCACTGCCGTGACCTCGCGCTCAAGCGCCTGCGACTCGTCCTCGCTCTCCTCGCCTTCGTTGACCGCGCGGCGCATCTGGTCTAAAAGCGAGGTCAGCTCGCAGGGCTTGGGCATGAAGAACGATACGCCGCGGCTCATCGCCTGCGACACGATCTGATCGCGATAAAGAGCCGAGACGACAACTGTCTTCATCTGCACCTTGTCCTTCGCCGCCTGCTCGAGCACGCCAAAGCCGTCAAGTCCCGGCAGCAAAAGATCCATCACAAGAAGCTGCGGCTTTCGCTCCGCTATATCCTGCGCCGCAGCCAGTCCGTCGGCTGCGCATCCCACTACGTCGAACTCACCCGTTGCTTCCAATGCCTGTTTCAGTGCTGTGCGGAACTCCTCGTTTGCGTCCGCTAATACGACCGTGATCCTCTTGTCCATGTCATCCCGTCCTTTTCACACAAGTTTTCGCCGACCCAGCCGGCCAGCTTCAGCAGCAAAATGTGACGTCTTCGTTCTGCCATGGCTTTAAGCTAACATATTTGGACAGCGTTTTCAAGCGAGTTATGTCGAATTTAACCATCTTTTTCTAACTTTTTGCATGAAAATTTAGTTGTTTTTACGCTATCTTAACACAATCTTTCTACTATATGGGTAGGTTATTCACTCGAAAGCCCCGCCGCAGAGAGCATATTTTCGATAAAAATGCCATAACCTCTTGACGGATCATCCAGCAGGACGTGCGTGACCGCGCCAATGATCTTGCCATCCTGCAAAATCGCGCTGCCGCTCATTCCCTGCACCACGCCGCCGGTCTGTGCAAGAAGCTCCTCATCCGTCACGCGCAGCAGCAGATTTCGCGTGCTGCCGGAAGGCGAATAGATTTTTTCGATCTCGATGTCATACTCGCGTGTTTCATTGCCGGAAACGGTGGCCAGGATCGCCGCCCTGCCGGTCTTGACCTCGTCCTTTTTTGCGATCGGCAGCGCCGCGCCGGTGATCTTTGCTGCGTCCTCTGCCGAGAGCTTGCCGAAAATGCCGCATTCGGTGTTGGCGTAAAGCGTTCCGCTGTCGCGCGTCAGGTCAAAGTCGCCCTTGAGCTCGCCGGGCGAGGCGCGCTCCCCCTTTTTCACCGCCTTGACCGAGGCGTCCATGATGCTGCCGTGGTCGAGCGGCAGGAGCTGCCCCGTGTCCACATCCGTGACCCCGTGGCCCAGCGCGCCGAACGTGCCGCTCTGCGGATCAAAGAAGGTCATCGTGCCGATACCCGCCATACTGTCGCGCACCCAGGCGCCGAGGCGGTACTCGCCGTCCTCATCCTTCTCCGGCTCTGCGCTCAGTTCGATCGTGCGGCTGCCGCGCTTGACGGTCAGCGCTGCGGCGTCCTCGCCGTTTTCTGCCAGAAGCTGACGGAATTCCTCAATGGTGTCCAGACTCTGCCCGCAGATGGCGGTGATGACGTCGCCCTCCTTGAGTCCGCAGTCCTTCGCCGGACTTTCCCCATCGGAAAAGCCGACGACGAGCACGCCATCGGAAAAGAGCTTGACGCCGACGGTCTGTCCGACGGGGATCAGCTCGCTGACCGTCCGGTCCGCCGCCTGCGCAGACGGCATTGCGATCGCGGCGGCGGCAAAAAATCCCAGCAGGATCGCCGCCGCTCGCTTTTTTGTGCGATGCGTTCCATCCATTCTCTCACCCCTTTAAAAAATACGGGCGGACGGCGCGCCCTGTGCGCGCAGCGCGCAGCCGTCCGCCCAACGCCGGAAATTTTTTCTTTCTCATTTCTTTTTCTCTGTCCGGCGCATTTACTTTCTGCGCTTCGGGCAAAATTAAAAGGTGCAAAATTTTGATGTGCTGGCATCGCTTTTTGAAATGGCGCTGTAAATGCGGACAAAAAAATTCCGCAGACCAAAGTCTGCGGAATTTTGGGAATTGTTTCCATTTAACGCTCGCGGTTGAAAATTTTGAAGATGTCGTCGAACGGATCGGGCTCATCCTCGTGCTTAGCCTCTTCCTCGGCCTTTTCCGCCTTCAGACGGGCAAAGACCCGCTCATACGCGCCGGTACCGTAGCTCAAAGACCGGTTCACCCG
>OMAQ01001404.1_pt1 | contig 10255 bp, 10 predicted proteins | sample 1673461 | NCBI WGS metagenome assembly OMAQ01 (sample SAMEA103958112, study PRJEB25191) | human gut metagenome | biome: human-associated habitat [ENVO:00009003]; feature: intestine environment [ENVO:2100002]; material: feces | place: Germany | collected 2013/2015
TCATTTTAATAATACTATAGATAGTTGTTTTTCAAATGAAGAATATACCAATAACATAGACATGTATAGAATTATTGCATATACTAATGCTTGTGTTTCTAATTGGAATAATTATATTCGTAATAATATAATAAAAGATGCTGATAAAAGTATTATTACTAAAAATGATTTAATTATGTCTTATGAAACTATTGTTAATGAATTTATGGAAACCATTATCAATAATTCAGAAGAATATATAATTAATGATATTGTTAATTTTGTTGATGATACTTATGGATTTAAAGGTTTTTTAACTAAATTTCAATTAGTACATGGAGGTAATATTACTAAACCTTTATTTGTTATAGATCATAGAGATAAATTTACTATATTAAAATATCATAAAGTTATTACAGATTTAATAGAAACTGCTAAAAAAGCTACAGGTGGCACTCGTGCAAATAAATGGAAACAATATTATGACTTTAAAAAGAAATATCTTATTGCTGCTAATATAGTTAATCGTAATGGAAAGATTATTTATAGTAGAGATTTAGATTATGGATTTGCAATTACGAGCCACAAAAGTCAAGGTTCTACTTATGATGTTGTATTTGTGGACATTAACGATATTGTTTATGATAAAAATGGTCGTCCTTATTCTAATCAAGATGATCTACTTCGTAGACTATATGTAGCATGTTCTCGTGCAAGAAAAGAATTAATTTTATGTTATGGGAATTAAACGTAAAAATAAAAATATTAAATTAAGTATTGAACATTATAGTAGTCAATTATTTATTAATAAAATAAGCACTTGTTATAATTGCCCTTTAAAATTATATAGTAAAGAAAATGATACTATTGTATTTGGTACAGGAAATAGAATCACTGATACTATGATTATTTTGCCTTCTTATGATATTAAAGCTGACGTTAATTATAATAATATATTAAAAATTGTACGAGATACATATAAAGATATTACAGGTAAAGAACTTCTTGAAAATTGTTATGTAGCTCGTACTATTAAATGTATTAATAAAACAGATTTTAATTTAGAAAAAGAAGCTATTAAAAATTGTATTTGTAATTTATATTACGAACTTATTCGTATAAAACCTACTAAATTAATTATTTTTGATAAACAATTATATGATTTTGGATTATATAATTATAATAGAGGAAAATATAACGTTAAAACTGTTATTAGCCCTGCTGTTATATATTATGATAATCAAAATCTTAAAGATGTTTTTGTAAGACAATTTAAAGAGGCTATATATGATACGTAGTTATGCTTATGATGTTGAAGTTTTAAAAAACTTTTTTAGTATAAGTATAATTGAAGTTAATGATTATCTTAAAGTATTTAAAGATTGTTATGATGAAAACAATAAGAAAAAAGCTCCTATTCCATTAGTTCAAAAATATACTGTAAAAGAAATTAAAGAAAAACTTAATTCAGTAGTTAAATATAGTTTTTATATTACTGATAAAGATGATTCTCAACTATTAACTATGCTTGGATTTATTAATGGACTTAGACCACATTATGAAATACAAAAAGAGAATGATATTGAAAAACAAATCCCTGTTCGTACCGATATGTTTGGTTTTAATAGTTCTAAATATGATAAATTAATGGTTGCCGCTTTTCTTATGTTTTCTAATCAAACAGATAATACTAAAGAACTTATTACTAAATTATATGAAACTTCAAAAAAGATTATTTCTTCTCAAAATGATTATGAAATATTTAAACATGATTATTTACTTGGTACTTTAAGTAAGTATAAACTTCCTTATACAGACGTTGATTTAATGACTGTATTTGCTCTTAATAAAGTTGGCAAAGGAGTTGATAAAAATGGAAAAACTGTTTATTTTCCTAAAAGTCTTAAACAAACAAGTATTAATCTTCAATGGTATGAACTACTTGAATATGAACTTCCTCCTATATCTGATAAAGATAAACATTTTTATGAAAAAGATAATACTCTTAAAGGCATAAATGTTGAAAATCTTAATAAGTTAGTTGAAAAGTGGGATAGATATATTATCGATGAATGGATTGAACCTACTATGTATTATAATATGAATGATTCTTTTATTCTATGTGAAATGATAAGACTTTATATAGATGAAATTCGTTTACGTTATAGTATATCTTCTGCTTATGGGGTTGATGTTTTAAGTAGTTCTCGAAGTAATATTGCTGATAAACTTTTTACAAAATTTTATAGCGAGTTTAGTGGTTTAACTCCAAATCAATGGCAAGGTAATAAAACTGAACGTACTGCTATGGCTTTTAAAAGAGTTATTTTTCCTTTTATTAAATTTAAAACTAAAGAATGTCAAGAACTTCTCGAAGAAATGAAAAAAGTTGTTGTTTATTCAACAAGTAAAAAAGCTCTTAAAGAAGTGTCTAATAAATATCCTGAATTTAAATATCTTAAAACCAATAATGATACTGGCTGGTTTGAAATAACTATTAATAAACTTGTTTATAGTATTGCAACGGGTGGACTTCATAGTCAAGATATTCCAAGAGAATTGAAGAGTAAGCTAATTTATATTGATTATCCCTCTACGGGGAATTGTACAAAAGAAAAAACATCTATTTGGGATAATATTACAGATGATAGTTATATATATGTACATTGGGATATTTCCAGCTTCTATCCGTCAATTATGTCTGTATATCATGTTGCTCCTGCACATTTAAACGAAGGTGTTTTTACAAAACTTGTTAGCTGGCTTAAAGATACTCGTATTGCCGCTAAACATAGTGAAGAAGATCTTATTGATGGTATTCCAAAAGATATTCTTGCACAAGCGTTAAAGATTGTTATTAATTCTATTTATGGTAAATTAGGTTTTGAATCTGGTAGTCTTTATGATAGACTTGCTGTTCTTAAAGTTACTATAAATGGACAATTAATGATTTTAATGCTTTGTGAAGAACTTGAATTAGGCGGTATTGAAGTTATAAGTGCTAATACTGATGGTATAGTTGTTAAACTTTATAAAAAAGATAAAGATAAATTTGAGTCTATTTCTAATAATTGGAAACAACTTACTAAATTAGATGCTGACGCTGAAGAATATAAATGTTATATTAATCGCGATATTAATAATTATATTGTTGAAGAAATTAATGGTAAAACTACATATAAAGGTGCTTTACACCCCAAAATGTATGCGATTGATTTAAGTAAAGGTTATGATATGCCTGTTGTAGCACAAGCTGTTGTTAATTATTTTATTTATAATAAACCTGTATTAGAAACATTATATGAATGTAATAATATTCTTGACTTTTGTAAGTCTCAAAATGTTGGACGCCAATTTCATGTTGAATTTGATGATGGAGTAACTTGTACAGAACTTCAAAGAAATGTTAGATTTTATGTGTCTAATCAAGGTGGAAGTGTAAAGAAAGTTAACAATAATACTCTTATAAAAAGTAATCTTTGTGTTGGTTATAAAGTAACTGTATTAAATTCTTTAGATGATAAACGTATTGAATATCGCAATATTAATTATAATTATTATTTTAAAGAAGCATTAAAAATTATTGATCCTATTAAATTAGGTATTAGTACTAAACAAAAAGGTGATGTTAAAGCTAAACTTAAATCTGGTAAAATGTTAATTAAAAAACATTCTGGTATGTATAATTCTTTATTTGACGATAATGAAGATTAAAGAAAAAGTTATTCAACAAGTTCTTGATGGTTTTCAACGTCTTAAAGGTCGTGCAAGTTTTTATTGTTTTACTAAGGAAATTATTACTGATATAGTATTTAATATTATATTAAAATTTCATAGTAAAAATAAAGATGATGCTATTTTTATTGTTGTAGATAAATATGAAACAAGAAAGAAATTAGTTGATTGTTTTAAAGCTAACAATATGACCATAGAAGATGGTTATAATATTAGAATTTTAAGTGCCGATTATGTTAATCCTAAATATCATTATTCTTATAAACTAATTATTACTGTTGGTATAAATGATAAATATATGTTACTTAATCATTTATATGTTAATAGTAAGTTTATGATTAGTATTCTTACAGAGAATATTATGGATAATGATTTTATTACTCGTACTCGCGCAATACTTCCTAATATTAATGTAGATAATATTTCTAATAAAGTAAGGAATGACTATATTCATTCCCCCATAGAGGAACACAGGATTGGAGTGGATATGTCTGATACTGATAGAGCTACTTATGATAAATATACTAATTATATAAATGATTGTGTTTCTATTTTTGGCGATTTAAAAACTATTGAAAAATGTAAATATGGAGATGAAGTTTTAAATATAAGTGCTACTGAATTTTGTAATAATATTGCTAAACAAAATGGTTGGAGACATGATTTAGATACTGATATTGCTTTTTATAAACAGATTGATGATATTTATAATCCTAATATTTTAAAAGAAAAAGCTCGAAATTTTTATAGTATTGCTAAGCTAAGAAGAGATTTATGTACTGATAATGTTGATAAACTAAGTGTTATTAATGATATTTGTAATGCTAATAAAGATAAGAAAATATTAATTGTATCTAAGCGTGGAGAATTTGCTGCGCAAGTCACTAAATTTTTAAATAATAATAATCAAAATCTGTCTGCTGATGGTATTGTTTATAAAGTTTGTGGCGATTATCATGATTGTATTGCTGATTGTATTGCTACTGATGATGAAGGTAATCCTATTTATGTTAAATCTGGTGTTAATAAGGGACAATTTAGAATGCTCAAATCACAAGCCCAATCGACGCTTAATGAGAAACGATTTAACAATGGGAGTATTAGTATATTATCTATTAAACAATCGTCCAATGTAGAGCTAAAAATAGCTTGTGACATAGTTATATTCACTTCTCCATTATGTGATAATATTGTTGAACTTAAAACTCGTTTTAGTAATGTTAAATTTGGCGATAATATTACTAAAACATATAGAGTGTATTGTAACAGTACTATTGAAGAAGAAAAGCTATTAAAGGAGAAGATGAACAATACTATTATGGTAATAAACGATACAGAAAATAATTTAATGATTGATGAAATTTCGGGCGATATTATTTTGTAGTTATAGAAAAATGTGTTATTATTGTAATGTAGTTAAACAAACAAGTGCTCATTGACATTATGGCAAACAATGAAAAAGAAACTAATGTAGTTGAGAATGAATCTCCTACTCAATTACAAAAAGTCAGTGATAAAGTACCTGTTGCTAAACGTGAAGTTATAGAAGTTAATAAAGACACTATTAACGCTATTAATTTGTTTGATGAAAAACAATTAATTGCTGCTGAGAATTTTCTTACTAAGATTTCAAGAAGTGAAAAAGGAGGAATTAAAAGTGTTAATGAGGGACTTGCAATACTAATGCGAGCACAAGATTTAAAACTTCCTTTTAGTTCTTGTCTTGAACATATTCACGTTATTAATGGTAAAACAGGTATTGATATTCATATTATTAAAGCACTATTGTCAAAGGCAGGTTGTTTTTGGAGATGTGTTAAAGACTATCAACCTCTGTATGAATATACAGATGGCATTAATGCTTATACTGACGATAAACTTCCTGATTACGCTATTCGTTGTAAAGATAAGAAAGAAGCTGATGAATTAAGCGAGAAAGATACTGAAAAAGAACATATATATTTATATCCTACTCGTTATTATCAAGATTTAAATGGTAATATTTATAAAGATTATAATTTAAATTCTAAACAATTTGGTATTGCTGTTAATAAACAACAAATTGCTACTATTTCTCAATCTGGTAAAATTCCTGTAATCCGTATTGCTAATCAACCTATTGATTATGTTACCGAATACGAAATTATTAGATATAGAGAAATATTTGGTAAAGTTGTTGAAACACGAAGTATTGGTCGTTTTTCTTATCTTGACGCTTGCACTGCTGGTTGTTTTGAAAAAGATACTTATAAGAAATATCCAAAAGTTATGATTGGTCATAGAGCTTTTGTATATGCTGCTCGTGATATAGCTTCTGATTTCCTTATGGGTGTTATGGAAACAACCGAATTAAAGCAAGTTAATAATATTGATATTACTGATTCAGATATTATTGAAATATAAGATTTTAGTTATATTGTATCTGAATAAAATATAACAATTTTGATTGAAGATTTAGAAATTGTTATAAGAAAAGAAATTATTAATCTTCAAAACATTTTTAAATAACAAATTTATTAAACCTTTTAAAAACTTAAAGTTATGAAAACTGTAAATGGTATGAGCTTTGGATTTTCTGCTGTTAACGCTGGTCAAAGAAATGTAGCTGTTGAACCGCAACTTATTGCTGTTTCTACTGAGGGTAATTTCCGTATGACTCCTCCTGTAAGTCGTGCACTTGGCTTGTCTTCTGGAGATTATGTTACTTTCTTACATAATATAGATGAAATTAATGCAGCTATTGATACCAAAGCTGAAGCATATACTTCTTTCTGTGAAGCTAATAGTTTGGAAGTTGGTTCTCCTGAATCTGTTATTGCTATTCATAAAGAATTTGATATGTGGGCTGTTGCTAAAGGTTTTGTAGTATATGATAGCAAAGGTAATGTTAAAACGACTACTGAACGTCTTACTAAACACGATAAACTTCGTTTTGTTTCTCAACATTTTGAAGAAATGTTAGCATCTGCTCTTGAAAATGCTCCGGAAGAAATTAAAGATACTTTGAGTCGTGATGGTGTTACTAAAGAAGAACAAATAGATATTCTTTCTTCTTTTGTTAAACCTCGTGAATTGCCTAAATATAAAGGTTCTAAAACTGCTAATCCTGCTGGATTGACTGGTACTGGTACTTCTCTTACCTTTACTGATGCCAATGTTTGGAAACAACTTAAAGCTGATATGGGCGATGAAGCTACTAAGATGAATCGTGTTTACACTATTAACTTGGACGAAATTCAAGATATTCCTGTAGATAACGGTCATGAAGTTATTACTGTTAAGGCTTATCTACTTAAAGAATTTGTTGATAAAGCTCCTGCTCGTGTTGGTTTAGTAGAAGAGTAATTTATTGTTTGTCATAATAGATTTTTTAATATTGCCCGATAATATATTTTTAATAAGTATGTTATCGGGCATATTAGTATAAATTAAGCTTAATTTTAAAAACGAATTTTTATGTTACAAGAAACAGTTAATCAAGAAAATCCTATTGAAGAAGTTAAAAAAGTATCTCGTCGTGGTTTAGCTTCTGCTCGTGGAACAGCACGTCTTAAATTTGGTAATGATCAAGCTAAACCTAACGGTTTATTTTTAGGTCATCTTGAAGAAGTTAAATATAGTACTATAACTATTGGAGAAGATAAAACAGGAATGCCCTCTTTTAATGGTTTTGAAATTCCTAAACTTACTTTGACTTTTGCTTCTAATGAAGAAGATCCAAATAAACGCCATTATGTTTCTAAAACATTTACTGCTGTTGAATCTAATGTGAATACTATTCCCGGTGGTAAAGAAGAATGGAAAGTTAATTCTGTTTTTGATTGGCTTAAACATGTTTTAAATGTTTATTATCTTAAAGGTCGTGAATTAACAGATGAAGAAGCTACCGCTTTATCTTTAACGTTTGAAGATTTTGATGAACAAGGGGAATATGTTTCTGTAGATACAGAAGTTGTTATTAATGCGTGGAAAGTTTTATTTGAAAACTTTGAAAATATTATGAATCGCGGTAAAAATAGTAAACCTGTTTATCACGATAAAAATAATAAATTTATTCCTGTTTGGCTTAAACTTCTTCGTTATGTTAAGAGTAAAAAGTCTTGGACTCCTATTAATAATGGAGATTTAAGTCTTCCTCAATTTGTTGGAGAAGGTTGTATTGAGATTTATCAACAAAATACTATTCCTTCTATTAAAATAGATTTAGTTAAAGAAACTATTCTTATTATGAATGTTGAAAAACCAAAAACTCCTAATATGCCGGCTGTTGGGGGAATGGCTCCTATGATGGGCGGAGTTGCTATAGATCAAACTATGAATCCTATGGGTGCAGATATTTCCAGCCAGACTTTGGAAGACATGCCTTTCTAATATTAATTTATTATTTTATTAATTATAACTCCAGCTGTATTTGATTATATAGTTGGAGTTATTTTTTTAATAATATTATAGTGAGAAATATAAATTCGAGTAAATTAACAAAACAATCTATTTTAGATAAAATTTCTCAAATTAGTATTTTTAGTACTTATCTTAATTTATCTAATAATATTATTCAACATTGTATTGATACTGGCGAATTAATATGTTCTCCTATACGGGAAGATATTCACCCTACTTGTGGTTTTAAATATGATAATAAAGGAAAACTAAAATTTAGAGATTTTAGTGGTTTCTTTTGGGGTGATGCTTTTGATATTGTTGCTTATATTATGAGCAATATTTATAATAGAGAATATAATATTCGTAATAAAGAAGATTTTATAAAAGTTCTTCGTCATATTACTTTTACGTTTAAAGATATATTTTATGGACAAGAAAAAGATATTAATCTTGTTAATGAAATAAATACAGCTATTGTTAATATAAAACATAAAAAACCTAATATTGAATTAGTTGTTAGAGAATGGAATAATAATGATAGAGAATATTGGGATAAATTTGGCGTTCCATTACAATTTCTAAATATCAATTTTATTTATCCTGTAGAACAATATTATATTAATAGAAATGTTAATCCTGAACCAAAATATTATTATAATACTAACGATCCTTGTTATGGATATTTATTAGGAAAAGATAGAAATGGTATTAATAATATTAAATTATATTTTCCTAAACGAGATAAAAGTTATACAAGATTTATAACTAATTGTAATCATTTAGAAGGTATTTATAATCTTAATTATAGTGATTATGATATTATTGTAATTACTAAATCTACTAAAGATAGAGTTAGTATAGGAGCAACATTAATGAAATTGTCTCTTCTCTACGGGGAATCGAATATAGATAAAATTGGAGTTATTAATATTCCTCATGAAACTTATAAACTTCGTCAAAATGAATATGATTGGTTAAAAAGTAAACTTAAATATAATAAAGGTAAACTTTGTTCTCTTATGGATAATGATATTACAGGAATAAATGAATCTAATTGGTTATATGAAAATTTTAATATTATTCCTATTATTATTCCTAAAAGATATAAAAGTAAAGATTTTGCAGAATTAGTTTCTAATAATTCACTTAAACAACTTAAATCTATTATTAAAAAAGGAATTAAATATATTTATAATTATGATAAAAGACAAAGAAATAAAGATTTTGGGAATCTTCAATATGACGAGACTATGCCTTACTGATTCAAGTAGAGGAAACAGAATAGTTGTTATGGAAGCTATTACTGAAGAACAAGAAGCTCGTATCGATAAATCTAAACAATATTTTGGTGCTATACGTCATACTAAAGAAGATGGGCAAATTATTGACGGAAAAGATATATATGTTTATGGCGAAATTAATTTCGGTAGTGAAGAAGATTGTAATATACTTAATCGCTTTCATTTGTTAGATAATGATAATAGTTTTGTTTATTCTGGTTTTAATTATGATAAAGGAACTATTGTTTTAAAAGAAAATAAAGTTAAATGGTATCAAATTACTAATAATATTAAATGGCTTCAATTTAATCATTGTTTAATAGGTAAACCTCAACGTATTATTATTTATAAAGTTGATAAAAAGAAATTAGCCAATGTTAGACGTTCTGTTATATAATTACGCTGTAGAAGTTATTATTGATGAAATTACTGAATTTTATTATTGTACTGATAATATAAATAATGCAAAAGAAGTTTTTAATAATAAACTTAAAAATTTTAATGGATTTGCTCGTTTTATAAAAAATCATGTAATTGTTAAATTATATGATTTTGATAAAGATTGTAACATTGAATATTATGATAGTAGAGAAGAAAGAAGTTAATCCTAATACTTATGAAGAAATTAATATTATTATTAAAATAATGATTGGAAAAGAACAAAAGAGTTTAATACAGATAATGATGTTTGTAATATTCTTGATAAAATATTAGCTAATCTTAATTGTAAAAGAGTTTATGAAGGAAAAAGAGTTATTATGACTACTTATCCTGTTTATCAAATGTTTATTAATGAATATTATTATTATCTTATTAAAATAAATAATCAATTTGTTTATAATAAATATTTTGATAAACTTATTAATTGTCATATAGAT
>OMAQ01001411.1_pt1 | contig 10208 bp, 8 predicted proteins | sample 1673461 | NCBI WGS metagenome assembly OMAQ01 (sample SAMEA103958112, study PRJEB25191) | human gut metagenome | biome: human-associated habitat [ENVO:00009003]; feature: intestine environment [ENVO:2100002]; material: feces | place: Germany | collected 2013/2015
ATAATTATAAATTTTAAAACATTATAGGCGGCATTCAAAGCCGCCTATATGATTATTTTGATAGTAATATATGTTTTTAAAAGAATTGGGAAATCAAAGAAAGTTACTTTTGATATAAATACATGAATAGTCATATAAATTTAGGAGGACACTATGTCAGAAACAATTATCGAACTGAAAAATTTATCTATTGGCTACGGTAATAAAAAAGTTTTGCAAAATGTGAACACAAAGATAAACATAGGTGAGATAGTTGGTATTATAGGGTGTAATGGAGCTGGCAAAAGTACACTTCTTAAAACTATACGCGGTTTGTTGCCTAAACAAAGTGGTGAGGTTTTGTATTTTGGTCGTAATCTGGAAAGCTTTGCTGAAAAAGAACTGGCTCGTGAGGTTGCTTACTTGCAGCAAAGTGTAGAAGTTGGGTTTGGCTATACTGGTAAAGATATAGTGCTTGCAGGACGTTATCCTTATATGAAGTGGTGGAAAGGCGAAAGTATCGCCGATGAAGAATTAGCACTAAAATGTATGGAATATACCGGTACTAGAGAATTAGCAGAGAGGCCAGTAAATGAAGTCTCCGGCGGGCAAAAACAGCGGATTTTGCTGGCTAAGGTTTTGGCGCAGCAAACGCCGATTTTATTTTTAGATGAACCTACAACAGGATTAGATATGGTCTATCAGGAAGAGATTTTTCGCTTTAGTAAATCATTAACTGAAATGGGAAAAACTATCTTAATGGTAGTTCATGAATTGAATTTGGCTGCTAAATACTGCAGTAGAATAATTTTATTGGGAGACGGTACTGTTATTGCTGACGGAAAGCCTGACGATGTATTTACGGAGACTGTTTTGAGTAAAGCTTATCATGCTCCAGTCAGAGTTATTCGTAGCCACAACACAAATGAGATAATTGAAATAAGTACAAAAGAGGACAGCAGCAGATACCAGCGCGATAGAGAATTGCTGGAACTTATTTGCTGCAAGGGAAATGTATGCTAAAAAGGAATTTTTGTTGGATTGTGATAGCTGTTTTTATGCTTTCGCAGACTGCGTTTGCAGAAGGTATAAATTTAGAAACCGTTTATCCTTATAGTTTGGAACATAAAAATATTTATAAAACTGTTGGGAGTGCAACTAATCCATTCTATATAAATATTGAAAGCTATGATGCACCTGAACCTCAGGATGTCAATGTAGAAATTCTATTGCCGGAAGGTTTGACTTTTAATGAAGACGATGACTGGCAGGAAGTGAAAACAGGTAAAGGGCTGATTATTAAAAGAAGTTGGACTTTACCAGCTAATTATGGACAGAATTTTGATTTACTTTATTTAAGGGCTAATGAAAAACTTGCCGAAGGAAAACATGACATTGTTGTTAAAGTTAGCGGCAAGAGTTGGCAAAAGAATAATAATATTACCTTTACTCATGAATTTGGAGAAAAAAACGCAGATGCTATAAACCTACAAGAAAAACAGTTGGACAGTTCCAAATTTAACTGGTATATCCAATCTGTTACTTTGCCTGTAGATAATTTGGGAAATAAAGATGATCGTATCCAAGAGAGAACTGTTTATATTAAAGACACTGCCTTAGAATCTTTTCGTAATAGAATGACTGGGGATGGTGCTACTAATTGGGCGGCTGTTTTTAATCATCCGGCAGCACATCTGCTGTTAGAGATGCGTAATCCGCAGCAGGATACAAGAATCTTGAAATTTAGAGCTGAGTTGATAGATAAAGCTACTGGCAAGCTAGCTGCTGGATTATGTACTGCCAGTCAGAGTGATAATGAAACTGAGCATGGGTGGTCTGGGAAATCAGGAATAGAAGATGCGTCTACGGCGATGATATCATTAGACGGCAAGAAAAGTCAGGCTTTTATTATACCCTTATATGTAGATTATTTCAGAGTTGTGGAAGGTGAATATAATTTACGTGTGACTGTATTCGGTAATGGGCAGGAAAAAATACAGGAGGTACCCATAACTATTGCTAAAAAACGTAGTATGGGTTTATTTGCTGTAGCTTTTTCATTTGGTTGTTTTATTTTAGTCTGTTTAACAATTGGTCAATTAAAAAAATGTATTTTTGATATTGGCGCTAAAGGCGCTATTACTATTGCGTTGTTTGCGGCTGTGGCTTTTGGCAGCATTGTTGTGCCGACGACTTTATTTGGTGATTTGCTGCATGTGTTTTTAGGGCCTTTTTCCGGATTGCTTACAGGAGTATTGAACGGGGTTTTGTTATACCTTTTAGTTATGTCTTTACTGGTTATTTACAGAAAGCCGGGTATAGTGGCACTCATGTTTTTATTGAAGTGGATGTTAGCAGGACTTATGTTTGGCCGCTTTACTCCTCTTGGTATACTAAGTTATATGGTATATATAGTTGTGTTGGAAAGCATTTTGTATATCAGTGGATTTTATAGAAAACAAGAATTGACCTCGGGATATGTTTTTATAGTTGCTATATTGATTGGTACTGCGGATGCATTTATAACGATGATTAATTTAGAACAAATGATGTTTTTTTACAGATTATATTATGCTGATTGGTATATCGGTCTTTATATGCTTATCAACGGTTTACTCTACAGCAGTATTGGTTCGTGGCTTGGCTATAAGGTTGGAATAAAATTGCAGCAGGTTATGGGAGAATGATATGCTGAGAATAAGTGACGTTTCATACCGATATAAAACACGCAAAATTCCTACATTAAAACATTTGTCTCTGCATGTAACAGAAGGCGAAATGCTGCTTTTGGCCGGTTGCAGCGGTTGCGGCAAGTCTACGCTCATTAAAGCTGTCAGCGGCCTTTTAAATACTGCCGGCGCCGGTGAACTTGATGGGAAAATTTATCTGAATAATAAAGATACAGCGGAGATGACGCCTGAAGATATTGGAATATTGGTTGGTACTGTTTATCAATCGCCGGATGATCAGCTTTTTGCGATGACTGTTTCTGACGAAGTAGGTTTTGCGCTTGAAAATCAGGGGCTTGATGAGAATATAATTTCAGTTGAAGTACAAAAAGTATTAGAGCGAGTTGGACTTGCCGGTTTTGAACAAAATAGTATTCATACTTTATCAGGAGGACAAAGGCAGCGATTGGCTCTGGCTTCAGTACTCATCACGAAACCTAAGCTTTTGGTTTTAGACGAACCGGTAAGTCAGATGAATCCACAGGGTGTTGAGGATTTTTTGCAATTATTAGTATCTTTAAATCGTATAGACGGTATAACTATCATTGTAGTTGAACATCGTGTCAATGAACTTGCAAAATATTTTCCGCGTCTGGCAGTGATGTTTGAAGGTGAAGTTATTTATGATGGTCCAATAGAACTAGCCTGGCAAAAAATTGGTTCTGCAGAGAAATATGGTTTGAGAGAGCCGCAAAAAGTTAAATTGTGCCGGTTTCTGCATTTGTCTAAACTGATAGACGAAACGAGTAAAGTTGTTGATTTGATCAAAAGCGAATGTAAAATAGAAAAAACAGCACTGACCGTAAGATCAAAAAAAGCTTGTAGTGAAGCAATCGTAACTGGCAAGGCCATAAGGTATCGTTATCCTGGTTCTACAAGCGATACGTTGCAAGGTATAGATTTTGAGCTTTATAAAGGTGAAACTGTAGCGCTGATGGGGTTTAACGGTGCAGGAAAAAGCACATTGATCAATTTGTTGGGTGGATTAGCAGAACTGTCGTCAGGCGAACTGGATTTGTTGGGTGGAACGGTTGGAGAACGAGCATATGAAATAGGCTATTTACGACAGGAACCTGACTTAATGTTGTTGGCTGACAGTGTTTGGGAAGAATTAACATGGAAAAATAAAAAAGTTAGGAAAGAGGTTGTATGGGAGCTTCTTGAAAAACTAAAACTGGAAAATAATACGAATGATTTTCCGCTCGCATTAAGTAAAGGGCAGCGTTTAAGGGTAGTTTTGGGAGCCTTGCTGGCAAGAAATCCCAAACTACTGCTTTTGGATGAACCAACAACGGGTCAAGATCAACAAAGTCTTGAAGAAATAAAAAAACTCATAGCATATTTTTCTCAAATGGGCGGCTGCGTTCTTTTTTGTACGCATGATATAGAGTTGGCATCAGAAATTGCAGATAGAGTGATTATTATGGCAAACGGTAAACTTATTGCAAATGGAGCGCCGGAAGTTATTCTATCTGATAGATGGATACTGTCAGCCGGCGGTTTAACTGTTCCGCCATTATTAGAAGTTTCCGAGGCGTTGTTATTACCCAAATGTATTACGGTAGAGGGGGTTGGACGTTATGTCAGTACGGCAGTTATGGGAAGGTTGTGATGCTGCAGTATGGGCACGGAAATTGGATGGAAGAACTAAATTGCTTATTTTGTTTTTAGTTGCGGTACTGGCTATAGTTGTTGATAACCCCAGAACATTGTTTTTACTTTTTACTGCGACGTTATTACTGCATTTGTCAGCTCGTACATCTATTTATAAGTGGCAGGTTTTAGCAATTTTATTATTACTGGGTTTATGGGGGTCTATGTTTAGCCAGGCGCTGTTTTTTGCGCAAACACCAAGGACTCCTTTATTTGTTATAATTGAACCAACTATGCCTGTTTTAGGACAAATAACAGGAGGTTTGTATATTTACCGCGAAGGGGTTATTTACGGAGCTGTACAGGGGTTAAGGTCAGCTATGATGTTGTCCTTAGGGTTATTTGTCTGTTGGACTTCCGATCCACGTCAATTGCTGAAAGCTCTTATCACCTGGAGACTATCTCCGCAGATAGCGTTTATGCTTGTGACGGCGATACGATTTTTGCCAGTGCTGGCTGCTGAAGCAGGGGAGGTTATTATCGCTTTACGTTTACGTTCTGATACAAGAGTTGGCCGCAAAAGTATTATCAGGCATTTACCTTATATTGCCAAACCATTATTGGCTCGCTGTCTTAGAAGAGCTCAGACTTTGGCACTTTCTGTTGTCAGCAGAGGGTTCTTTCTGGCTACAGCGCGGAAAGATGAGTTTTGGAACACCAAAGAAAAATTTGTCTGTTGCTTACTGATTATTTTTACTATTGGTATAACTTTTAGTAAAATCGTATATTTACTTTCTGAACAAGGTCTGTATTTTGGTAATTTAAGAATAGTGTATGATTGGACGAAATTATATTTATGAGCAAAATAAAAAGTATTATTGCAATTGTCATTTTAATAATTTCCTGGTGTCTGATGTTTTGGATAACAGGCAACCGAACACCATGGCAAGCTTTTTCTTCTACAGACAAGGGCGATGGAGTAAGTGTTTTTTTAGGTGATATTCCAAGTGAAAATTATGATCGAATGGGTTTTACTAAAGGGTTAATTGAATATATTGTTTCTAAAAATGCATGGTTAGTTGGAACCGATAGAGGTGAATTATTTTTATTTGATAATAGTGGCAAGCAGATATGGAAACGTTCTTTGGGGATTGGCAAACTGGTATCACTGTGTGTATCTCATGATGAAAAAATTACTTTTGTAGGTGAGCAAAGTCCGGCTGGTAACTTATATGCAATCGATCTTGATGGCGGTGATATATTGTGGAAATTTGCTGCTGAAAAGGTTGTTGGCGTTGAACCTGACAAACGTTCTTATCCAAGCATCGTACATATTTGTATTGATAAAGATGATAATGTTTACGCAAATGCTTATCGATTTGTTACAGCGAAAGATGGAGGGCGCGGCTATAATGGTAAAGCTGTTGCTTTTAATAAAAACGGTGAGCAGCTTTGGCAATTCCCAGAGAGTGAAAATATTGATAGTTGGATCAATTGGTGTGATGTTAATGATAATAACGATAAAGTCGTATTATCAACTTCTGCTTATGAAATCAGACCTGATATGAAATACCGTGATACAATGTATTTGATAGATAAAAAAACAGGTCAACTGATTAATTCTATTGAAGTACCGCCTGTTGCTCCGTTCGAGAACACTGTTATGCGTGGCAGCCCTAATTTTTCTGAAGATGGAGAGTTTTTGGCTGCAGCCTGCAGTGACGGCCGAGGAATGCTTTTTGATGCTGCTGGAAAAGCTTTATGGCAGCGTGAGTTATCTAAACCTGCTCAAATAGATAATGTTTGGATTAATGCATCTGGTCGAGATGGGTTTGCTGCAGAGGCTGGCGTTATTTTTACAACGATCAATACATTTAATAGAGAAAACTGGCAGTTACCGACTCCGGTTGAACATCCAAGTAATAATAGTATGTTCGTATTTAATTATGATGGAACATTTAAATATAAATATAGAGCCTTGGGGACAATGGAGCAGATAGATTTTTCTAATAATATGGCGGCGTGTGCTGTTGGACGCAATGTTAGAACTCATAATTACGCTGCTCATGGAGCGGTAGTGCTTGATTTAAACGATGGGACAGAATTGAATTTCTTTCATACTGAAGGACCATTACAAGCAGTTGCAATAAGTAGTAATGGAAAAAAAATAGCTGGAATAGAGGCTCCTGCTGTAACTCCTGAAGGTAAGATCATTGGGGCCTATAGACTGCATATCTGGCAGCGTTGAAAACAAAGGGGTATTTCATGATTCATAATTTTTTACATTATTATAAACCGTACAAGAGCATACTTTATGGTGTGGTAATTGGTTCCCTTGTTGCTGCATTACTGGATTTGGTCTTTCCTATGTTGGTGCGGCAAATATTGAATGAAGTCTTACCACAAAAAAACACTGATAGATTATTACATGATACAGGTATACTGTTTATTTTATATTTGGGCAATTACGGTTTGCTCTATCTTGTTAATTACTATGGACATTTGATGAGTGCAAAGATAGAGAATGATATGCGCCGCGATTTGTTTGAGCATTTGCAGCAAATGTCGTTTAAGTATTTTGACAATGCCAAGACGGGGCAGCTGTTGTCAAGATTGACCAGTGATATAGCTGAAATAGGAGAATTGTCATTCAGAGGACCCAATGACATCATTGTTTGCTGTATTACTATGATTGGTACAATTGGCATCCTTTTTTGGATGAATGTTTACTTGGGGATTTTGATTGCTGTTTTATTAATTGCTAAAACGCTGCATACTGTGTATGTAAATAAAAAAATGAAAGCAGCTTTTAGAGAGAATAGGATAAAAAGCGGTGAAATAACAGCCAGGGCGGAAGAAAGTTTAGGTGGAATACGGTTAGTAAAAGCGTTTGCTCAAGAGGAATATGAACTGGCGAGATTTATGGAAAAAAGTTTGGATTTTTTGGAAAGATCTTATAAAATTTTGGCTTATTTTTCTGGCAGCGTAAATTTTTTTACAAATATTACCAACTTACTTATTTTGGCTTGTGGAGGGTTGTTAATAGCCAAGGATAAGCTGTCGTTGAGTGATTTTGTTGCTTTTTTGTTATATGTCAATTTATTTATGAAACCGCTTTTACGTCTAACGGTTTTTACTGAAATGTACCAACGTGGAATGGCTGGATTCCAGAGATTTTATGAAATTATGGAAATGAAACCTGAAATTATCAATCAGAAAGATATGGTTGTTTGTAAAAAAATACGTGGAGAAATAGAATTTGATAATTTAGTATTTGGTTATTCTGATCAGAAAAAGGTAATTAAAGGATTTAATTTAAAAATAGCTCCGGGCCAGACTGTAGCATTTGTTGGAGAAACAGGTGCGGGTAAGACAACGATTGCAAGCCTATTATTAAGATTTTATGATCCGCTTAGCGGCAGGATTTTAGTTGATGGAATCGATATACGTCAGTATAAACAACAGGAACTGCGTCGTAATATAGGAATAGTGCAGCAGGATGTTTTTTTATTTTCAGATTCTGTGACGCATAATATTGCATATGCAAAACCTGAAGCTGAGCAAAGTGAAGTAGAAAACGCTGCCAGGCTGGCCGCGGCTGACAAATTTATTGAGGAGCTCCCCAATAAGTATGCTACTGAAATTGGTGAACGTGGCGTGAAACTATCCGGGGGACAAAAACAGCGTCTTGCTATTGCCAGAGTATTTTTGAAAAATCCGCCTATTGTAATTCTAGACGAAGCGACTTCTTCTTTGGACAATTATACAGAAAAATTAATACAGGAGTCGTTGGACAAGTTGGCGGAGAATAGAACAACTCTTATTATTGCTCATCGAATGTCGACAATAAAAAATGCAGATAAAATAATCGTTTTGAATAATGGTGAAGTTGCAGAAATTGGAACACATTCTACCTTGATGTCAGGGGGTGGTCTGTATTATAATCTATATAATGCTCAGAAACAGACTGATGACAAATAGGTGATTTGATGATTAAAATAGAAAATTTAACTAAACGTTTTGGCGAGCGTATTGCAGTAGCAGGAATAGATTTAGAAATTAAAAGTGGTGAGATATTTGGCCTTTTAGGACCTAATGGAGCTGGGAAGACTACTACAGTCAGGATATTAACCTTACTTTCCAAGAAAAAATCCGGTTCTGTAAAAATATGCGGATACGATATTGAAAAAGACAGCGAGAGAATTAAGGAACTAATTGGCGTTGTACCGCAGCATATGAGTTTGGATCAGGATCTTACGGGAAGGGAAAACTTAGTTTTGCAGGCAAGGCTGCATCATTTGAAGAATAAAGCTGCTATGGAACAGCGAATCAATGAAATTTTAGAATTTGTGGAACTTACAGATAGGGCTGATGACAAATCCAGAAGGTACTCAGGAGGAATGAAGCGGCGCTTGATGATTGGCATGGCACTTTTACATAAACCTAAAATGTTATTTTTAGATGAACCAACTGTTGGATTAGACCCACAAGTACGGCGTAAGATGTGGGATTTGATCCGTAAAATGAATGAAGCTGGAATGACAGTACTTTTGACTACTCATTATATAGAAGAAGCAGATCAGTTATGCAGACGTGTTGCAATTATGAATAGAGGTCGTATTATAGCTGTTGATACACCGCAGAAGCTGAAAGAAAAAGTTGGCAGAGTTGTTGTTGAACATATGGAAGCAGACGGCATGATTAATAATTTTTTTGATAATCGTGAGCAGGCTGCATCTTATGTGGCAGGATTAGACTCTAATGCAACTGTGCGCGAAGCAAATTTAGAAGATGTTTTTATTGAATTAACGGGGAGGCGAGTAAATGATTAGTAATTTTTGCTATGACGTCTATACCGTTTTTTGGCGTGATTGGGTGGTTTTTAAGAAAATATTTTTTAAATTCTTATGTTCGCGCATGATTACGCCTTTTTTGTATATTTTCGCATTTGGGATCGGGTTAGGGAGAAATGTTTCTGTTGATGGAGGGAGTTATTTGAGTTTTCTCATTCCGGGTATGGTCGCGCTTAATTCGATGAATATTTCTTTTAATACTATTGCTGCTCCTCTTAATATGTCACGTATTTATCATCATACTCTGGAAACATATTTGATTTCGCCAATTTCAGGAGCTGCATTCGTTTTTGGTAAGGTTTTATCAGGTACAGTGCGTGGACTGATTTCTTCTGTAATTATAGTGCTTATTGCGGAATTATTAGGGGTACATTTATATTTTGGCGGATGGTTTATTCCAGTGCTGGTCCTTAACTGTTTTGTGTTTGCAGCACTGGCAGTAGTGGCGGCAATGACTATTGACAGCCATGAAGAGATGAGTAGTTTTAGCACGTATGTTTTAGTGCCGATGTCTTTTTTATGTGGGACATTTTTTAAAGCTGACAGTTTTCCTGAAATAATAAAGTGGTTTTTAAGTATTTTACCGTTGACTCCTGCTAGTAGTGCATTAAGAGCAGCGGCAAATAAAATGCCTGTAGAATGGCATTGGCCGGTTATTATGGCGATATATTTTCTCATATTTTTTAGTTATGCCTGTCATTTGCTGAAAATGAAAAAAGAGGAATAGAGTGATGTTTTTAAATATTTAGTGTTGAGTATATTATAGTTTTTATTGCAAATATTAATCTAACGTGATATAATTCCAATCAGTAATAAAACTTAATAAGCGGAAATCTAGGTGTGAATACTTAATAGAAAAATTGGTTGGAAGCCAATACGGTCACGCCGCTGTAATGTCGAGCAAACCTCAATTATTGCCACTGGGAAACTGGGAAGGCGGGGTAAGCAATGAAGCAGAGTCAGAAGAACTGCCTAGATTTTTCTACTGTAATCCAGCGAGTGACAGGAACAGGTAGTATGAAGTAGGTATAACCTTTCTGTTTTGCGGAAAGGT
>OMAQ01001417.1_pt1 | contig 10183 bp, 5 predicted proteins | sample 1673461 | NCBI WGS metagenome assembly OMAQ01 (sample SAMEA103958112, study PRJEB25191) | human gut metagenome | biome: human-associated habitat [ENVO:00009003]; feature: intestine environment [ENVO:2100002]; material: feces | place: Germany | collected 2013/2015
CCATTTTTCCGCTTTGTCTTTTTCGCCAACAAAAAACGGACGAAAAGAGAATTTTCCTTTCGTCCGAAATTAAATATATTCAGCTTTTATTTATTCTTCCGATTTTGTATCGTTGTCGGATTCAGCCTTTTGTTGCAATTTTTCCTTTTGCAAACGGTCTATAATTTCGTTGATGTCGCTGTCCTTCGGTGATTTGTCATGTCCCGTAAGTATTCGTATTATAACGATAAGCTCATCAATGAATATCAGCAGCAGCGCCGCAATAAAAATCAGCAGTCCCCACGGTGAGAAGAAAAGGTTGTACAATGTGTCAATGAATCCAAGCTTGCACACCATAATATAAAGCACATCTTCGGTTGAAATTTCCGGGTCGGGAGCATCGTTTGCAATGCCCTTTGTCTGTAGCTTATATGTGCCGTCAGAGGTTTTATACGGTGCAACTACAACCTTATGAGTCACGAGAAGTCCCTCGGTCTGCCCACTGCCGCGATAGGTGATAATATCGCCGACCTTGAGGGCGGTCGGATCGTCAACGCTCTTTCCGAGAATAACATCGCCGATCATAAGCTCGGGCTGCATACTGCCCGTTGAAACTCGAAGCACGGAATATCCGAAAAGCGAAGGTGTTTTTCCGTTCACCTTTGAACCCATAAACACAATTACGGTCAGCACAAGTATTGCAAGCACTCCCCAGCAAATTATATTTTTAATTATCCGCAGGGTTTTGCGGAGCTTTGATTCATGCCTTTTCCTTATTCTATTTTTTGATTTTGGGTGTTCGGTTGTTACAGATGTCACTTCAACCGCATTTTCAAAATCGTTATTTTTATCCATAAATTCCTCCACGGTGTGCCACCGTTCTCAGTTCGTGTCAGTAGGGGCGGTCATTGGCCGCCCGCCTTGATGAAATTATTTGTTTATCCACATAGCTTTTGATATGCTAAAAGTAGTGTATAATATGTTCATATACATATGTTTTGATATAGCATAAATCATGCATCCAAATTTGCAAGAAATTGCGTGCAATCGTGTGCAATGCATACGAACCGGAGACCTGACACAAACTATTTGTTTATTAACACATTATTTTATATAACGAAAATGCGTATATGTTCGTTTTGGTTTTGCAACCAAAACGATTGGCGAACACGGTTCGCCGCTAAGGTATAACAATTACATTGTGGCATTTATAAAATATGTTTTACATATAATTTGTGCGGTTACTTGCGGGCGTCCGACGAACGCCCCTACAGAATAACAACAACTTTGCAACATTTATCGGATTTTGTTGCAAACACTATATATTTTTTCTACCCTTGCTTGCGGGCGGATTTTATTCTCTGCTACCGATTATAAATTATAATAAAAAAGGGCTGTAAAAACAACCCTTTTGGAAATTTAAAAATCTAAAATTTTAAAGTGAAATTTGCAGATCGCCAAGTGAATATTCAGCGTCGGATGCTGTATCGTTTTTGATATACCAATACACCTTTGTAACAACAGGATCGTTGTCGGCTTTGCCTTCAATCTTCATATTCGTAACAATCGGAATATACAAGCTTTTAGCCGGTTTTTTGCTTACGGTAAGCACACATTTTGCCGTTATTTTATCACCGTACGCACCCGTAGATGTAACAGTAACAGTAGTCTTGCCTGCCTTATTGGCAATAACCTTACCGTTATTATCAATTGTTGCGACACCAATGTTTGACGATGTGTAAGTCACCGTACCCTGTGCCTTTGCGCTTAAGTCAAATGTCTCACCTACTACAGCTTCTGCTCTAGAATAAAAACTTGAAATTCCGGCAGACGGATCTGACTGTTTCATAGCTGTAGATTCATTTTCTTTAAAAACATAAGTATTATTCTGAGCTGTAATTACTAAATCATTACCGAACCACTTTTTAGAATCACCAATACCAAGCCAAAGCTTCGCGTGGTCGTGTTCCGTAGAAATTGTAACATATGATATTTTATAATCTACATTATCATAATTAACAGACTTACCTTCAATGTATCCGCTAAGTTCTTTATCAGTAGGATCGGTATCTACATTCTTCCAAGTGTGCATAGTGTACTTCGTAGGGTCAGGAACATTAGTAGCTATATACAAATTCTTCTTATTCACATTACTCGGTGTCTTGGTAACATAAGATGTTGTTTGTGAATCGGAGGTAAATCTCCTGTAGGTTCTGAGGGGGCTGTTCACACCGACAGAAAGGGTGTTAGTTTCCGAATTATTAAGGAACAAAGAAATTGACTGCGGTGCAGTTCCCGTGTTCTTTACCTCTGTACAGAAATATTTTGTTTCATGGGCGGGAACAGTTGTCGGAGTTTTAAAATCAAACGGATCAGTACTATACTCACTGCCGTCATCTTTTGTAGCAACATAAGTAACAGCAGTAATATTTTCTCCGTTTGTCACATTGTAATCTCCGCGCCAAGAAAGGGAGTCGCCCTTTTGCACATCAGGACGATTAAACCACGAAAAAGTCGTAGTTGTTCCACACAACAAACACAGTACAAGTCCGAGTACAATAACAAGTGTAAATTTAGATTTCTTCATGGTTTCACCTCCGTTGAATTTTTAATATGTGCTCCAGTCGCCACCATTGAAATCATTATTTACTGTAAACAAATTTTTACTTTTATCTATAGAAGTATTAAATTCATTATGGTGACCACCCAAAGCAGCTCTTGACAAATAAATAGTATCCTTATCTGTTGGAATACTCAGTTTCCAATAAGTTTTTCCGTCTTTAGTCACCTTAGTGCAATCAGACTTAAATGAATCATCGGTGCTGAATCTATAGGCAAGTACAGCACTATCATGGTCAAACCACGAGCAATTTCCGGTATAAACATATATATCTATGTTAGCAGTCTGACCTGGAGTATATGATGTCCAATAGCCGGTTGAACTTCCTCCGTTATTTGGAGAAGATGTTATAACATAACAATTATTATTGTAATCAATTGTTATATCAGAAGTCTTATTCCAAACATAGCCATTCCAATCTTTCGTTGGGAAATCGTTCAAATTTTTGCTCGGATCATATCTTACAAAAATTACTTGCTTCCATTGATTATTATCTAAAGCAAAGCTGTAATAATTGTCATAGTCAGTTTTAGATACTTCAAGCCATTTCTTATTGCCATTATCATCCCAAACATACGCTGCAAGTTTCGCCTTATCACCTGACCACAAGCCTCCATCATTAAGGTAAAATGTAACGCCTGTCTCCAACTCAAACTTAGCATACAGAGTGATTCCCTTGCTAACATTATTTAAGGTTATAAGTGAAACATCGTTGTTTTCAGTGGAATACGGTTTATTACAAGCCATGTCCGTATACCAACCGGCAAACTTGTAACCTTTTTTGGCAATAGCCTCAACTGTTACATTGTCGCCTTCCATAACAGGTTTAGATGAACTTTTACCTGCAGCTCTGTCCGCAACCTTTACAGTACCGGCTTCATCAACATTTTCGTTGTTGTACATCGCTTTGGCTTCTACCGTACACAAAGCCTTAAATCTTGCATACAATGCATATGTCTTTACATCAGAATATTGTATCGTCATCTTTTTAGAATAGACGCCGTTATCTAAGAAACAATCTTTAACCGCTATCGTCGGTTCTGGTGCAGTTTCACTCTTATACCAACCGATAAAAGCATAGCCGCTTTCAGGCTTAGCATAAAAAATTACTTCTCCGTTACGCTTTACCGTTGTTGTTACTTCAGACGCATAATTATTATTATCAAAAGATACATTACCGGCATCACCGGAAGGAGGATTGTTACCGTGCTGAGCGTATGCTTTTACGGTATAAGTATCAACTTTGAATTTCGCATACAACTTCTTGGAAGCCTCAACATTAGCCAATTCATATTTATCACTTGAATTCTCCGGTTTACTATTACAGTCTGCATCTGTGTACCAGCCGTCAAAAACATATCCGTCTTTAGCTTTTGCGTAATATGTAACTGTGCTGCCCTTAACAGCATTGAGTGTAATGTGTGTTCCATCGTTGGAATCTACAGTCGAGTTTTGGTTTCCACACTTAATTTCAACTGAGCCGCCATTTGTGTTTTCAGAAAGGCTTGCACCGTCATATGTTCTGACATAAGCCTCAAATGTCAACGACTCAACATAAACGGCTGTAAAGTTATAGTTACCTGAAGCTGTCGGGGTAAAAGAACCGTCGCTGCCAATGCCGTCTGCCACGGTACTTGTACCGCTGATTACCCAGTTTTTCAATACGAAACCTGTTTTAGGATTTGCTTCTAGCTTAACCTTTGTACCGGGGGTTACAGAAATTGTAGTACTTTTCAAACTATCATAACTAACTTTAGGATCTCCTGCATCATTCTTGCCTGCAGTAACAGTAATAGTAGCAGGTGGGTCCCAATAACCTGTTGTAGCAGAAGTAACAACAAAATGCGTTGAATTGCCTCTGTTAGGAGCAGGAATTTCATATTTTTTATTGTTATTTGTAAAAGAAAAAGTCATGTCGTCTGCCTTTTCCTTTGCAATATAACCGACCCATTTATTCCTGTCATTAGTAAATGGCATTCTAACTTTACTGTAAGAGTCATTTTTATCCGGAACCATATATACACTTGAAACATTGCCTGTATCAGGGAGTACATCGGTTTTGCTTGAAACACTGATTTCAATCACTTCGCCCCATGTACCGTATCCGGCATTACTGTTATTATGATTGCCATAGGCGGTATAGTACATACTTTCGCCTGAGTTGAGCGACTTCATATTAGTAGTCCAAGTAACACCACCTTCTGAGGTGAACTTAACTACTGTATTTTCTTCGGCGGGTATATAATTACAGGAATATGTATGCGAATTCTCATTAAACTTCATCGTTACAGGAGTTTTGTCACCCTGCTGAAATGTTACACCCTTTGTCCAATTTTTATTAGCTTCATTTACAGTACGGTCAACAAAATACACTTTATTGCCTTTTTTGTTCTGAGTTACAATTTTAACATCAGATATTGAAACAGTTTTACCGGCATATTCAGTAGTCGCCTTATCATCCTGAAGCCACACTTTAATATTTATTGTTTTACTGCTTCCTTTATCAACCCTAAACAACTCCGTTGGTATAGATTCAGAACTAACAACAAAATCGCTAAAAGCTTGAACCTTACCAGGAACTTCTTTGCCATCTGCTGTATTTACAACATTATCACTACCGGCATTATAACCGCATACAACCGTTTTTTGAGTATCGGTATCTGTAATTGCCATTCTTACAAGGTTTCCTGAAACATTTCCACCACCTATAGTTATCTTAGGTACTTGATCAAGGTAAAATTCTGCATGATTCGCGTTAAAGGTTTTATCAACCTTCACATTAAATGAAAAGTCAATATAATTAACATTCTTATCGTTTACATCCGCACATCTGTAAGAATTAGCACCAAAATCAGAAACATCCGATTTCTTTATCGGGAAAAATATATTTTCACCGTCAGCACTTGAAGCCGAAGCAAGATGCACTCCACCCGCAGCACGGAAATATTTAGTCAAGTCAATGGTTTTGCCTGAATAACCATTACCACTGCCAATATCGGCATTAGTATAAACATAGTTATCGATTTTTGCGCCCTCAGCTTTAATTGTGATTGTTGAAATAGTTTCAACCCAAGCCGAAACGGACACAACCGATATGGCAAGTACTTCAACAAGTGCCACCATAGTGAGTATAAAACCTTTTCTTGTTTTTTTATTCTTGCCAAATGCAAGTCTGTTTTTCAAATACTCCCTTAAAAGAGCAAGTCTTTCTCTCATCGTGACACCTCCTTAATGTGTTAATCAATTAAATTTACCAATTGCCTGCTTTTTCAACTATACCTGATCCTTGATTTACCAAACTATAAGATATGATATATTCGTTAGAACCCGCACTCTCAGTAAATGTATGCTGAATGCTTGCAGGCACTTGATAATTCCTTATTATTGGATCTTTTTTTGCAGGATCATACAAATCAAATCTTACAAGTCGAGAACCGCTTTTGACGCTTGTCTTTGACAGCACGCACTTATCTCCGCCACCCTGCGGTTTCATTTCATAAGCGGTTTCTGTACCGTTTGAATCGAATACGGCTTTTAGTACCAAAACATTCTGACTAAGCAGATTTCTCAGACCTCCGCCGCCGTTATATGAATTATATTCATTTAACCATAAATTGTAATCAATTTGAATATCCGCTCTCGCGTAGGTCTCTCCGGTTGTCGGCAGTTGTTCGGTTGTAGTCGGTTCAACACCGCCGCTTGAACTGTTGGCATACTTTGTACCCCAATATCCGATACACGGGGCAACATTTTCAGCAACAGTAGGGGTATCGCCGTAACCGTTACCGTGTACGGCATAATAGGTATTTTCTTTATTTCCGGTTGCAGTTCCGTCATCTGTGCGGTATGTCTGAAGACCGTTTTTATTTATTTCATGTGACCATTTATTTGCATTTGCACCCTTGCCATCATCTTTACGCGCATCAATCCATGTATTTACTTCAGCTGTTGTATGCCATACATTATATATTCTGCCTACCTCAACATCATTAGTTCCGTCAAGCTTAATTTTCTCTTTTACTTTACTATATCGCATAAAAGATATGTTTGTTATTTTATCCTTTGGCAGATAAGCTATCCATTCAATAGGTTTTTTTCCATCACTCTTTGACTCACTCATTACTACTGACTTTGGATTTTCAAAGTTTTCGTCATAATAGGTCATAACAAGGAAACATCCGGCATTGCCAACCCACCTGAGTTCCGTATTTTCATCATCTTGAGAATCACCTTTTGTTTTGTCAACGAAAGTAACATATTCCATATCTTTCCAGTTACTTTCAAGTTCAACTGTAATTGACACATTCTGATCCACGTAAGCGTCACAGTTCTCTCCGGTTGCCTCAAGCCACGCAACCATGGTTATGTTTTGGGATTTAAGACCGTCAAGAGTAAAAAGAGGAGCACCTGTACCGAAATAGTAGTCGGAAAATGACCTGCCCTTTGCTTTAGTGGTTGTTGCCGAGCCGAGCGAATTAACAGAGCTTACTGCCTGACATTCGTCAGCGTAGTTGTCAATAATTGCAGTAGGATCAATAACGGTCGAAGCCTCAGCACTGTTTCTGATGAATGCAATCCTTATTGGACAAGGATTCTGATATGCCAGATATGTCGATGGCTTATGGTTGCCGTCAACAGTAATATGTGTCGCACCGTCATAAACTTCATCTTTATTTGTATTCCTATTATGTACCTGAACTTTGTAACTTTTTACATATACTTCAACCTGACCGCCTGTTTGACCGGTAAGGGTAAAATCGCTGTATATGTATCCGTTATTTTTATCTCCTACTGTGCCTTCACGAAATTTCATTTCGCTTGTGTCAACGCTTTGACCCTTATCGCCGTATCCGCGATCTACAGGGAAAAACATATTACGACCGTCAACACTTGATGCTTCTTTCAGCTTTGCCTGTTTTACGGTGATTGTATTTCTTATTTCTTCACCCTTATTAACTCTCATTCCGGCAGCAGATTCAAGAGAAAAGGTATCTGAATCAATAGTTGCCGTATCTCTTATTGTGAACCATGAAAAGGTAGATACTGCGAAAATACTTAAAACAAGAAAAAGAGCAACATATGAAGTCGTGACCTTTTTTGTGTTATTCAGTCTTGAGTCAACTAAACCGTTGAGAAAGTTACAAAACTTATCTTTCAACTTCATCAAAAGTTCCCCTTTCCTACTTTAAATAAAATCAACTTTCTTTTGTCAATACAAGATTAACCTTAAATTTTCCGTTTACAAGGGCAAGTCTTGCCTCTGCGTCTTCGCCCTCAATCCACATATTACAGGTTACCATAGCGCCGTAGTCGCCGTAGTATGGATCGGTATCGGTATCTGAGGACTTTTTAAGTTCTGCAATGCTTTTGTTTTTACCAAGCTCATAGGTAAATTTTCCGTCAGCAAAACCTTTATTATTCACAACAAACGCACTATCAACATCAGTACTACTGACTGTTATCTTTTCCTTTTTTGTGTTATAGTATACATGACTGTACGAATCTCCGTTTTCTTTATCGTCTGACAAAGTGTACGCGTCAGTCGTCTGCTCCAACAAGATATTCGGAGCCGGCAACCACAGGAGCTTTTTTGAAGGAGGAGCGGATTTATAGTCAACAACCGAAAATCTTACTGCACCAACTACGGAATCTCTTGAAAAATTACCGTACTTGCTTTGATTTTTAATGCCCGTACCGTCTTGACTTGTGAGTTGAGGAGCATCCGGTTTTATTGTTGATTTTCCGCCTATTGCTACATTATACTGCGATTTTGAACGAATGTAAAGGTCAAATGACAAATAATGCTGATTTGCAGCAGCTGGACTCCAATCTGCTTTTGTATCAACTTGAGCTTGACCGCCTGTTTGAATCAAAGCCGGTTTATAAAAATCTGTGCCGTCACCGGTTATTTCGGTCAACTGAAGATTCTCAAGAAATTTGCAATTAGTTTTATCAAGCTTAATATTACCCACTGTATATTCTGTGTCTTTAGGAGCCGGATCGTTATGCTTAACAACAGCAATTTTAATACCGTCAGGTGCCTGACACTCAACATTTATACCGTCAGCTTCGGCTGAACTCTTATCCGTAAACCACGCCTGAATGCCACAAAAGCCGGCAAGTGCAACAGTGAACAGAACTATTAAATTTTTAGCAATCATTCTGCCCGTTTTTCTGTTGGGCGCAGTAGAGTTTTTCATTTTTGCCCCTTATTCTTTACCAAAGTAAACTGAAACAAATCCGTTTGCTTTCAGAGTTTTGTTATGGAAAACAGTTGTTTTTCTTTTGGTTGCATCTCTTACGATGTTTTCAAAATTCATCACAAACGGTCTGTCAACACCGGAGAATGTAATTACAATCGGCAGATTGCTCATACCTTTCAGCATTGAACACAAATCGTTAAATGCAACAGTAAGATCTGCCTGCTTTTTATAAACATTATATACGCTTGCGCCGCTCTGAGAAAAGCCTGCAAGCACAACACCCTTTTTACTTCTGCATATGCAAAGAGATCTTACGCTTTTCTGTGCGTTTATAAGCTCGTCTGCGATTGAAAGCTTGCCGAATTTTGCAAGCTCTTCGGCATATTTTGAAACAACTGCAACACTGCCGAAGCCGTAGTCACGAACGAACAAATCACCTGTATCCTTGACAGATTTAATTTCATCCTTAGCAAGGCTGATTTTTTCGCTTGCTTTCTTTTCGGCTTTGCGAATTTCAGCCTGAGCCTCTTTTTTAACCTCGGCAACCTTGGCTTTCATACGCTTTTCACAAGCTTTTTCTGCAAGCTCAACCTTTTTGTCAACCGACTTATAAGCCTTTTTAAGCTCAGAAGCGTGAGCGGCATTGCTTGCGGCTGATGATTTAAGGTTGGCTTCCTTAATTTCAGCAAGTTCATTCTTGTGAGTTTCTTCTTTATCTGCAAGCTCTTTAAGATGCTTTTGCTCTGTTTCATTTGCCCTTGCGGCAAAATCTGCATTAAGCTTGGCTACATAAGTGTTATGTTCAACCTCTGCATCGTTGAATTTATTGTTAAGCGATTCAACCTCTGCCGAATGAGCATCGTTCATCTGCTGTTTTTCTTCAGCAAAATCGGCATTCATTTTGTTGACTGTTTCCTTATGCTGAATGCGTTCGGTTTGGAGAGTTTCAGTGAGCTTCTCATTTTTGTCAGACAAATCGGTAATCTTACGAGCGTCCTCTTCAATCTGCACATGACATTTTTCAAGGTTTTCCGTAAGAGCGGCAATCTTTGCAAGTTGTTCGGCAACCTGAGTTTCAAGCTCTGCAATATGAGCCTTCTGCTCGGCGATAACAGTTTCCTGCTCTTTCACCTTTGTCTGCAAACGAGCATTCTCCTGCACAAGCACGAGAATTCTGTTATTTAATTCTACTATTTTTTTATTGAGTGTGTCAATAGTCTGATTGAGTTCATCAATCGTTTTATTCAACTCTTCAATAGTATCTTTTAACTGCTGATTTTCTTCCTCAAGCTCGGCAATCCTCTTTTCTGCCTCCATCAACTTGAGTTTTGTCTGCTGGAGCTCTTTCTTAACCTCTTCAAGTTGGTCTTCAAGAGCAGAA
>OMAQ01001426.1_pt1 | contig 10151 bp, 13 predicted proteins | sample 1673461 | NCBI WGS metagenome assembly OMAQ01 (sample SAMEA103958112, study PRJEB25191) | human gut metagenome | biome: human-associated habitat [ENVO:00009003]; feature: intestine environment [ENVO:2100002]; material: feces | place: Germany | collected 2013/2015
CCGCCTTTACCGATAATAATTCCCGGACGGGCGGTATTGATCGTGATAGTGATGAGCTTCAGCGTACGCTCGATAACGATTTTTGCGATTCCGGCTTTTGCAAGACGGGCATTCAGGTATTTACGGATTTTGTAATCTTCTACTAAGTTGTCGGAGAAATTCTCGTCATCTGCAAACCATCTGGATTCCCAGTCTTTGATAACGCCGACTCTTAAACCGTGTGGATTTACCTTCTGTCCCATCTTAATCTCCTTTCATTATCTTTCATTCAAGATGATGGTAATGTGGCACATTCTCTTCTCAATACGGTATGCCATACCACGAGCTCTTGGTCTGATTCTCTTCATTGTAGTTGCCTTGTTGGCAAAGCACTCATCAACGTAGAGATTTTCCGGGTCCATGCCATTGTTGTTCTCAGCATTTGCAATGGCAGAATTCAATAATTTCTTAATTACTGATGATGCATATCTTGGATTGTATTCCAAAATACCAAGTGCAGTCTGTACATCTTTGCCACGGATTGCATCCAATACGAATCCTGCTTTCTGAGCAGAAATTCTGGCATGTGACAGTTTAGCAGATGGTCTTGTATCTTTGTTCTGGTTTCTTTCTTTCTTGATCTGTGATCTATGTCCTTTAGCCACTTTTCAGAAACCTCCTTTCATACATTCATACATTGAAACTTTCATTTCTCAAAAACGTCCGTCATCCGCAACGTTTTAACCTCTCTTCTCGTCTTTGCCATGTCCTCTGTATGTTCTTTTCCGTTTTCTTATGTCCACGGAAAGTTCTTGTTGCTACAAACTCTCCAAGTTTGTGTCCAACCATATCTTCTGTAACGTATACCGGTACATGTTTTCTTCCGTCATGGACTGCAATCGTGTGACCCACGAAGCTGGGGAAGATAGTGGAACGACGTGACCAGGTTTTAATTACTGTTTTATCTCCGGATTCGTTCATGGCATCAATTTTCTTCAACAGATGCGCATCAGCGAATGGTCCTTTTTTTAATGAACGTGACACTACGTTTTACCTCCTTTATTTCGGTTCTGCGCCAAATTACTTACTAAGCGCTTTACCATCTCTACGACGGATAATCATCTTATTCGACTGTTTATTTTTCTTTCTTGTCTTGTAACCAAGAGCAGGTTTGCCCCAAGGTGTACATGGTCCCGGACGACCAACAGGTGCTTTACCTTCACCACCACCGTGTGGATGGTCATTCGGGTTCATGACAGAACCACGAACTGTTGGGCGGATACCCATATGACGTTTACGTCCTGCTTTACCAATGTTTACAAGGTTATGCTCTGTATTTCCTACCTGACCGATGGAAGCACGGCACACGATTGGCACCATTCTCATCTCGCCGGATGGCATACGGATAATTGCATATTTGCCTTCTTTAGCCATGAGCTGTGCACTTACACCAGCAGCACGAACAAGCTGTCCGCCATGACCAGGGTACATCTCGATGTTATGAATCTGTGTACCAACCGGCATATCTTTTAATTCCATGCAGTTTCCGACTTTAATTTCAGCTTCGGCACCGTTCATAACGGTCTGTCCTACTTTAAGTCCTACAGGAGCAAGAATGTATTTCTTTTCTCCATCTGCATAACAAATCAATGCAATGTTTGCTGTTCTGTTTGGATCGTACTCAATCGATTTAACGGTTGCCGGAATACCATCCTTATTTCTTTTAAAGTCGATAATTCTGTATTTTCTTCTAGAACCACCACCGTGATGTCTCACTGTGATTTTTCCCTGCGCATTACGTCCTGCATGCTTCTTCAAAGAAGTTGTCAGGGATTTCTCCGGAGTAGATGCTGTAATCTCTTCGAAATCGTAACCGCTCATGTTTCTTCTAGAAGGGGTATATGGGTTATAAGTTTTGATTCCCATTTGTTACACTCCTTTCGATTTAAAGTCCTTCAAAAATCTCAATATCAGCACTGTCCTCTGTCAATTGAACAATCGCTTTTTTCTTCTTTGCTGTCTTGCCAACTACCATACCACGTCTGCGTTTTTTACCATCCAAATTCATGGTGTTTACTTTCGCAACTTTGGTTCCAGGGAACATCTTTTCTACTGCCTCTTTAATCTGGGACTTTGTAGCTTCTGTATGAACATAAAATGTATATCTTTTATATTCCATACCAGCCATAGATTTCTCTGTGATAACCGGTTTATCAATAATGTCATAATATCTTAAATCTGCCATTATGCGTACACCTCCTCGATTGCTTTTACAGCGCTCTTGGTAATGACTACTGTGTCATACTTCAATACGTCGTAAACACTAATAGAATTGTTGTACACACCTCTTGCCGTCGGAATGTTTCTAACAGAAAGAATTGCGTTTGATGCATCACCATCAACTACTACCAACGCTTTTTCAGCTTTTAAATTACTAAGAATCTGCTTCATCTCTTTTGTCTTTGGAGCTTCCATATCAAGAGAATCTACAACGATAAGTTTTTCCTCATTTACTTTAGAAGATAAAACGGATTTCATCGCTGCTGCTTTTTCTTTTTTGTTCATTTTGAAAGAATAATCTCTCGGAACCGGTGCGAACACAACGCCGCCGCCTGTCCACTGTGGAGCACGGATGGAACCCTGTCTAGCATGACCAGTTCCTTTCTGTCTCCATGGTTTTCTACCACCGCCACGAACTTCAGAACGTGTCTTAGCTTTCTGTGTTCCCTGACGTTTATTAGCGAGCTGTAAAACAACCGCCATATGAACCAAATGCTCATTTACCGGAGCGGCAAATACGGAATCATTGAGTTCTAACTTCTCAACTTCTTTGCCTTCCTTATTATAAACAGATACACTTGCCATCTGTGTCTTCCTCCTTTCCGAAAAGTTATGCCTTAACGGATTCTTTAATAATTACTGTTGATTTCTTCGGTCCCGGAACAGCTCCCTTAACCAGAATCAAATTATTTTCTGCATCTACGCGGACAATCTCAAGATTCTGAATGGTAACCTGTACTGCACCCATCTGACCAGGCATTTTCTTGCCTTTGAATACTTTACTCGGATCGGATGCCGAACCGTTGGAACCAGCATGTCTATGGAATTTGGAACCGTGACCCATTGGTCCGCGAGACTGTCCATGACGCTTAATTGCACCCTGGAAACCTTTACCTTTTGTCTTTGCGGTAACGTCAATCTTGTGGCCGGCTTCAAAGATGTCTGCTTTAATTTCCTGGCCCAACTCATACTCTGCAGCATTCTCGAATTTAAACTCTGTGAGGAATCTCTTATTCTCGATACCTGCTTTTTCTAAGTGTCCTTTTACCGGCTTGTTCACTAATTTCTCGCGAACATCGCCATACGCTACCTGTACTGCTTCGTATCCGTCGTTCTCAACTGTCTTAATCTGAGAAACATATACCGGACCAGCCTGAAGTACGGTAACCGGTGTCAACACACCGTCTTCGTTGAAAATCTGTGTCATTCCAACTTTTGTAGCTACAATAGCTTTCTTCATTTCTTCTTTCCTCCTATAAAATCTACAGCGGATTGATTTTCTCAAACCAATCATCCTAGATGGTTACTGTTTTGTCCTGAACCGTAGACCGCATCATAACCATAGGTTCTTATTTCATTTTGATGTCAATTGCAACGCCTGCAGGCATTTCCAAACGGGAAAGTGCATCTACAGTCTTCTGTGAAGGTGTCAATACATCAATCAGTCTTTTGTGAGTTCTCTGCTCGAACTGCTCACGGGAATCTTTGTATTTGTGTACCGCTCTAAGAATGGTAACAACTTCTTTCTTGGTAGGAAGTGGCACAGGCCCACTCACCTTTGCTCCCGTTTTCTTTACAGTATCAATCAGCTTAGATGCTGCAAAGTCGATCAACTGATGATCGTATGCCTTCAGGATAATTCTCATTTTCTGACTTTTTTTACTTGCCATAAAAAATAGTCGCCTCCTTTTCGTACTTTATTTGGTAATAGTACGACAAGTGGTGACTGTACACTCATCCGTGTGTGTCATATCGGTTCATTCAAAAATCCTCCCTATGGAGGCTTGACTCACACGTTTATCTGCTCCTTGGCAGAAAATATGTTACTGTACAGTGACTTGCCGTCAGGGTTCCCGGCCGAATTTGCTGATCTCGGCCTCTTGACATTCGCTCCACGGAAAAACCCACCGGATGGTGGCAACCTCACGCTTCATCGCTATCATGTCACAGCAAATATTAGTCTACCATACCTTTTTCCATAATGCAAGCACTTTTTTCACGAAAACTACAAGCCATGCAAAAAAGGTAAAAACAAATTTTGTCGGGAGCTTGCTCACGTAAAAAAATTTGTTCTTTTGCTTTTTTATAGGGCGACAGCCCGTGACCGAGCAGGCTTTGCCTGCGAGGTCGCATGGCTTACTCCCCCAGTTTCAGTCCAGGCACCGCATTTAAATCAAGCCCATGGCGCACTCCCTTCACAAAATCATAATACCCGGCAGCACCAATCATCGCCGCATTATCCGTACACAAAATCGGCGTCGGCATATAAAAAGAATACCCTCGTTTTTTGCAAGCCTCTTTCATACCTTCCCGCAGCCCCGAATTGCAAGCAACACCACCCGCAATTGCTACTTTCTTAATGCCATAGTCTTTTGCCGCAAGCATGGTATGATTCACAAGTACATCCACAACCGCCTGCTGAAACGAAGCCGCAATATCTGTCTCTGAGTAAGAAAGACCTTTCATTTTACAACCATTAATATAATTTAATACCGCAGATTTTACACCACTGAAACTAAAGTCATATGGCGCCCCATCAATCGAAGCACGCGGAAATTCAATTGCCTGCGGATTTCCTTCTTTTGATAATCGGTCAATTTTAGGACCGCCCGGATATCCAAGACCAATTGCACGTGCCACTTTATCAAATGCTTCACCCGCAGCATCATCTCTTGTTCTTCCTAAAATCTCATACTCTCCATAATCGCGCACAATCACCAAATGACTGTGTCCACCGGAAGCCACCAGACATAAAAAAGGTGGCTCCAATTCCGGATTCGCTATGTAATTTGCCGATATGTGTCCTTCAATATGATGCACGCCAACAAGAGGCTTATCTGCTGCATAACTAATTGCTTTTGCAGCACCAACACCCACCAATAAAGCTCCAACCAAACCGGGACCATAAGTGACGCAGACTGCGTCCATGTCATCCAATGTCTTTCCGGCTTCTGTAAGAGCTTCATCAATAACCTGATTAATTTTTTCGATATGCTTGCGCGAAGCAATTTCCGGCACAACACCACCGTACAGTTTGTGAATATCAATCTGCGATGCAATAATATTAGAAAGAACTTTCCTTCCATTTACAACAACTGCCGCTGCTGTTTCATCACAGGAACTCTCAATCGCAAGCACTGTAATATCTTTTTGTTCCAAAACAATCCTCATTTCTGCCACAGGGCTACTGATTTTGTTTTTTCGATTCCAGCGGATTAAACTCACGGATTCTCCATTTGCCATCTTCTTTTACAAGAATCGCATACCAGTTCACCGTATTATAATCATCGTCTGTACGAACGAAATAGGAAAACTTCAAATAAACCATTTCTGTTCCGTCAATCGTTTTATACTGAAACTTATTTTCATCTTCTATGCTGTAATTAATAATCTTGCGTTTTTTCGGAGGATATTTTTTCTTCTCTGCCGAAATCTCACTTTCCATCTTATCCTGTGAATTTTTTTTCTGAAGACTTTCACAGTAAAGCACACGGAGTTTTCCAACAAGCGTTGAAAAGTCATCGTCAGATAATTTTTTATTATAAATACACTGGTTGATTCTTCCAAACAGTTTAATAACCTCTTTCGGAGTTTCCGGATATCCGGCATCCATATCTTTTGCAACCAGTTTTTCCGTCTCCGTCGTCGGTGTATGCACGGTATCCTGCAACTGCAGTTTCTTCATATACTGGTAATATACTGCCAGCACGCCAAGAACAACAAGCACAACAAGAATCAAAAAGGTAATTAAACCACGTTTTTTATTCTTTTTTTCTTTCCGGTTCATGCACACCCTCCTCTCATATCACTACTCATTTTCTTTCTTTTCAAACGTCAAATAAGCCGACTTTCTGTCCTTTCCCGGTTTTGCAGCTGGAAAAATCTTACGAACCGGCTCCATAAAATCATCCGGCCGGATTAATGATGGACTATAATGTGTGAGCCACAATTCAGAAACCTCCGCTTCTTTTGCCAACTGTGCCGCCTCCGTAAACATCATATGTCGGTTTTCTTTCGCCTTTGATACCATCTCCGGCTCACCATACATTCCTTCACAGATAAACAAATCTGCCTTTTTCGCGTGTTCGACAATTGTAGGAACCGGTCTTGTATCCGTACAATACGTAACCTTCAATCCCTTCCTTGCCGGACCAAGTACCATATCCGGTGTATAGGTTTTTCCTTCCCAATCTACCGTTTTTCCCTTTTGCAGGGAACTCCAGACTTTCATCGGTACATCATTTGCTTTCGCTTTCTCCGAATCAAATCGTCCTGCACGCTGTATAATCTGACTGTAACCATAACACGGAACCGTATGTTTAACACGAAACGCTTCCAAAATATAGCCACATATTTCAAACCGATGGAACGATTCCGTCAACTCGATATACTCAATTTCAAATGGAAGTCCGGGCGCCACAACAAGCAGTGACTCCACCACTTTTTTCATCCCTTTTGGTCCGATTATCGTCAAACGCTCGGTCCGCTCCGCATTTCCCATCGAAAGCAAAAGTCCCGGAAGACCGCTTACATGGTCACCGTGAACGTGCGTAAGGCAAATCGTGTCAATGGCATGCATACTAAAACCCTTTTCCCGAATACTCACTTGGGTTCCCTCACCGCAATCAATCAAAAGACTGCTGCCATTAAACCTTGTCATAAGCGCCGTCAGCGCTCTTCTTGGCAGCGGCATCATGCCACTGGTACCTAAAAGGCATACATCCAGCATGGTAAAATCCTCCATTTCTCCCATTCTTCCCTATTTTATCATACTTGCCCTATATTTTCAAATTAAATCTTCTCCGAGCACTTCAATCTTCTCCGTTTTTTTCACAGGTATTACAAACTGATCAATCATTTTCTCGTAACATGACTCACAAATAGCAAATTCGTGAACTTCCAAATCCCGTTTTGAAAAATATCCCCACTCTTTTCTCACCCAAAGCGCCTCTTTTTCAATCTGTCGGCCACATGCATTACACTGGCAAATCCTCTTTAGCAAAGCAGTTGCCCCCTTTCCACATGATAGCAACATTATAACAGAGGGGCTTCTCAGCTTCTAGTTGTAATATTTTCCTTTTCCATGCGTTCTCTCTCCGCCTGCGATAAACGAAGATACATTGGAGCAAACTCCGCTGCCTTCATCTGTCTGCCCTGCTCATAATATTTCTTTCCAAGTGCTGTAACAGAAGACGCTCTCTGATACCGCACGCTGTCTGCGCAAAAACGATACAAAAGTCCCTCGCACTGTTTGATTTTCTCCTGAAATACCGGAACGCCATCTCCCAAAAAGATGACTTCCCGTTTCGTTTCTTTTGCTTTCTGTAAAACCACTTCAATCGGTGCCGCATCCGGTTTCTCAATTTCTACCGGCACTTCTTTCGACACATCATAGATGCCATAATACGCCTGCTGCCTTCTTGCATCCATAATTGGGCAGACCAGCGCCTCCGCACCCGCAAGATTGTAAGCAAGCCCTTCCAATGTCGGCACTGCTATAAGAGGAATCGAAAGTGCTCCTCCCAATCCTTTTGCAGTTGCTGCTCCGATACGAAGCCCGGTAAAAGAACCGGGTCCGCTTGCAATCCCAATCGCATCCAGTTCTTTTACAGAGACATCCGCCATCTCTAACATATCGTGAATCATCGGAAGCAATGTCTGGGAATGTGTTTTCTTATTATGAATGGTATACTCTCCAACCAATTTATCATCCGACTGTAATGCCACGCTTGCCACCAGTCCGGAACTGTCTATTCCTAATATATTCATCATTTTCACCTCATCTCGTCTAATGTTATCTCTCGAAAATCAAATCCTTTTTCCAAATCTTTTGCAATCGTTACCTGATGGCAGTCATCCGGCAGAATATCTCTTATCTGCGACGCCCACTCAATCAGGCACACACCGTCCCCGTAAAAATAACCTTCACAGTCTAATTCATACATTTCTTCCACATCCGCAATCCGGTACACATCAAAATGATATAACGGAAGCCGGCCTTCATGATACTCCTGAACAATGGTAAAGGTCGGGCTTGTAACCGGCTCCGTGATTCCCAGTCCATGGGCAAATCCTTTGGCAAATACAGTCTTGCCAACACCTAAATCTCCCTCCAGCAAATAAATATCACCGGGAGATGCCTGTCTCGCAATTTCTTCCGCCACCGCAAAAGTTTCTTTCTCACTATTGCTCTGCCAAATCATTTCTTCGTCTTCTCCTTTACAAATGCCACCAGTTCATCAAATTTTTCCTCACAGGAATTTCTGGTAATAATTGTCGCATATATTGCTGACGTAAATAAATACATTTCATTTTTCCGATACACCACCTTGCGCAAATCACTCCACTTGCAGGAGGACGAAGCCTCACCCTGGGTCACAGAAATTCCTTCCTCATCAATATGGCAGAACAGAGGAATCTGCATTTCTTCCTGTGCCATCTGGCGTCTTCCTTTTTTCGCAAGAGTAAGCGGCTGAACAATCAAAAACAAAACCGCAATCACAATCCAGACCACACGCTGGTTTGCATTCCACATATTCCATTTTATAAATACTGCTGCCAAAGAAGCAATTCCTAGAAGTATACCAAATAACCCGGTTGCTTTCGTATAATTATAATGAAGTAGAAAACGACTCATCGTTTTCCCATCCAGTTTTAATTCAAAATCCATCGACATCTTTCGTTCTCCTTTCCGAATGGCATCGTAATTTCAGTATAACAAATGCCCTCTGCATTGACAAGCCTTAGGTTTTTTAATACACTATTATATAATAAAACAACTATTCAGGACTTCATGTAAAAAATCAATGGAGCGTCGTGCCTGCACGTAAGAAACATTGATTTTGCTACATGAGGTCCGAATAGTTGTAGCAAAAAACAACCCACAGGGAGGAACATCATATGTTTGGTTCATTCATTGGAAACGTCGCCGGCATTTCCTACTTTCTTGCATTTCAGATTTTAGGAATTCTTTTGGCGCTGTATTTATTCCAGAAAGAAAAAACGGGAACAACGCTTTTATTCGGCAGCGTATTCGGCAGTTTTGCCCTTCACTGGCTGCCTACCATTTACGCCTTTTTCTTTCAATTTTCCGTAAAAGCACATTTATTTGCTTTTATTACTTTTGTCGCGATTATCTGGGCTGTGTTAGCTTTTGGCAAAGAACACACGCTATTTAAAGGACGATTTAAAAAGCCGGATATTGTTGCACTTTTCCGCGAAAATCCTGCTTTATTTCTCTTGCTTCCTTTATTTATTTATACCTGCTATGTACTTTTGCATGCTACCATTCCATACATCAATGGAAGTCTGCACAGCGGGCAGAGCACATACGGCGATATGAATATGCACTTAGGTTTTATTACAAGTATTGCCAAGCAAAAAACTTTCCCGCCGGAATACTCCATTCTGCCGGGCACAAAACTCGCCTACCCATTTTTATCCGACAGTATTTCCTCAAGTGTTTACATCTGGGGAACTTCTTTGCGGACAGCCTATCTTCTGCCGATGTTTTTTGCCTTGATTCAGGTCTTTTCCGGCGTCTATCTTTTGGCAAAAAAAATCATGCAGTACTTTGGTGGCAGCATCCGCGGAAAAAGTTTTCTTGCTATCGCTCTTTTCTTTTTCAATGGCGGTTTAGGCTTTTACTACTTCATGAATAAGGGGCTGTTTAGCGAAAACTTTACCCGTATTTTCACTGCCTTTTACGAGACACCAACGAACTATGTACAGGCAAATATTCAATGGCACAATATCATCTGCGATATGCTGATTCCACAGCGTGCTACCTTATTCGGATGGGCAATGCTGTTTCCGATTCTCATCCTGCTCTACCGCGCAGTAGAAGAAAAAAGCACCTTATACTTTGCAGCTGCCGGTGTGCTCGCCGGAGG
>OMAQ01001432.1_pt1 | contig 10114 bp, 10 predicted proteins | sample 1673461 | NCBI WGS metagenome assembly OMAQ01 (sample SAMEA103958112, study PRJEB25191) | human gut metagenome | biome: human-associated habitat [ENVO:00009003]; feature: intestine environment [ENVO:2100002]; material: feces | place: Germany | collected 2013/2015
GCCGCCGGACAGCTCTCTGGCCTTCTGGCCGGAGCCGGTACACTTGATCTGCAATTCATCGATATACCGGTTCGTCACCGTGTGGATGGCCTTTTCGTCGCGCCATGTGAAGAAACCCATTCTCTTCAGGAACTTGTTCTGCACCTGCATGGCGGGGAACGCCACGTTCCACTCCAGTGACTCATCCAGCAGCAGACCCACGCCGCGCCGATCCTCGGACACAAAGGCCAGCTGGGAGTCCAGGCACTTCCGGGGGCTGTTCAGCGCAATAGGCTTGCCGTCGAACTCCACGGTGCCGCCCGCCTCATACAGGCCCATCACACCGTTGGGGATGCCCAGCTTGCCCTGGCCGGCCAGACCGCCGATGCCCAGGATCTCGCCCTCCTTCACGTCCAGATCCACGTTGCGGACGATCTCGCCGGGCATATCCACCCACAGCTTGCGGATGGACAGAATGGTGCGGGCATCGGAGTGGTCGCGGATGTCGTGGGCAGCGCCGCCGGCAGCCACCTCGCGCCCCACCATGTAGTGGGTGATGTCGCGGACATCCGTCTCGCGGGCGGCCACGTCCTTGACAACGTAGCCATCCCGCATGATGACCACCTTATCGCACACCGACAGGATCTCCTGCAGGCGGTGGGTGATGAAGATCACGGCGATGCCCCGGGAGGCCATGCCGCGGATGGAGTCCAGCAGAGCCTGTGCCTCCTGCTCGGTGAGCACGGCGGTGGGCTCGTCCAGGATCAGCAGCTTCAGGTTCTCCTTGCTCAGCTCGCGGGCGATCTCCGTAAACTGCTTGTGCCCCACGGGCATGCTGCTGATGACCATCTTCTGGTCGATAGCCACGCCCATCTTCTCAATGGCTTTTGCGGCGCGGTTATCCATTTCCTTATAGTCGAGAGTGTCCAGGCGCGGGCCGAACACTTCTGAAATGACGCTTTTTTTCTTGGGCTCGCGGTTGAGGAGGATGTTCTCCGTGGCAGTAAAGCCGGGGATCAGCGAGAACTCCTGATGCACCATGCCGATGCCGGCCTTCAGCGCATCAAAGGGGGTGTTGAACTGCACTTTTTCTCCGTCGATCAGGACATCCCCCTCGTAGCCGCCCGTCTCACGGATCACGTCCATGCCAAACAGTATTTTCATCAAGGTACTTTTACCGGCGCCGTTTTCGCCCACCAGACCCAGCACCTCGCCCTCTTTCAAGGTGAAGTTGATGTCTGTGAGCACCTGATTGCCGAAAAAGCCCTTTTTGATATTCCGCATCTCAAGCAGCGGAGCATTGTTCTTTTCCATATTCATCCCTACCTATAGCAGCGGGGAGGGAGGATGCCCTCCCTCCCCGCTTTAATGGTTGCTTCAAAAGCCTGTCGTCAGCTGATGGTGAAGTATTTTTCCGGGATCTCCACGGTAGCGTTGCCCATGAAGTGGCCGGGATCGCCCATGATATAGGTATCCTGATAGATCAGGAACACGTTTTCAGACTTCGCGCCGGTGGTGGCGTTGGTGTAGCCGGCGCCGTTCCACTCAGCCTTGGGAGAATACTTCTGCAGAGCGGAAGCAACATCGTCCATATCGGTCAGATCAGCAGTACCGTCCAGAACGTTCTTGGCATGCTGGGCAAGGCCTGCGGACAGGGTATAACCATAGGAGTAAGCCCAGGTGCCGAAACGGCCGGCGCCGCCCTTCTCATTGATGGCGGACTCGACCTTGGTCAGGATCTTCTCGAAATCACCAGCTTCCTCGGTCAGATCAATACCCAGCGCGCCGGGATAGCCCATCAGGGGGGAGGGCAGGTCGGCCTCGATGAAGTAGCCGCCGCACTCCAGCAGGCGCTTCAGCAGAGGCTCGGTGTGCGCATCGTTGGTGCAGAAGTAAGCGGCGTTCTGGCCATACTTCTGAACCCACTCAGGAACCTTCTCCAGAATGTAAGCCTGAGCGCCGGACACGCCAACGTCAGAGGTGGGGTCGGGAGCGGTCTCTTCCACCAGCTTCATGCCGAACTCCTCGCAAGCGGCCTTCATGATGGCCACGCGGCGGCTCATGGTCTCATAGGACATGTGGCGGGGGAAGGAGATATGTACGAAGGTGTCGCAGCCCAGCTCATGCGCGGTGCGGATGATCAGATAGCCGCGGGAGACGAAGTCATTGTTGGTGACCAGGTCGGCAGCGGAGCTGATCTCGGGCAGATCCTCGTGAGCCTCGCCTGCGATGCAGATGATGTCAGGGCGGGTCTCCTTGATCTTGCGGAACGCCTCGGTGGTGCCGGGGACAGCCTGATTGACGATGATGGCCTTCATCAGGGGGTCGGCGGACAGGTTCACGATGCTCTGGATGGTGGTCTCAGTCTCCTCGGTGAAGTTGTCGGGATAGATGGCCAGCTGGACCATATCCTCGCCATACTCCTTCTGGAAGGCCTCGGCGCCGCGGCGATCATCCTCGGACTGAGAGACGGAGCCGGTCACGATGCCGATCTTGTAGGGCACGGTGTTATCATCGGTCTCGCCCTTCTTTTCGCCGCAGGCGACCAGGGAGAACGCCATGATGAGAGCCAGCAGCAGAGAAACTACTTTTTTCATGTTTACCTCCTAATTCCTTTACCATAGTTTGTTGTTTCCTCCGCCAGAAGGAAACAGCGAACAGGGCGCGCCCTGTCCTCTTCTATGCATTCGGGTGCTGCGCACCCATTTGATTTTACCAGATAAGTTCACACTCTGTCAACATATTTGTGTCTCTGAATGGTGTTCAATAGCGCATCTCCTTGTTTTTCATCCACACACTTTCCCACATTTTTTGGCGCATTTGCATCATTTTCATGTATTTTTCATGCGGTTTTCTGTCAGAAGCCTGCTGTTTTGCTATAATAAACTTTTCTTTTGGCGAAATCTGTTTTTTGTCTGACTGCAGCAAAAGAGACAGGCTTCCGCCTGTCTCTCTCGCTTACCTTATGACTTATGGCACTCGTCAGATCTTCTGCTTCTCATCCACGATCTGGCGCAGCTTGGCGGAGAAGTCCTCCAGCGTCATGGCGCCCAGGTCCTCGCCCTTGCGGGTACGGACGGAGACGGTGCCGTTCTCCATGTCGCGGTCGCCAACCACCAGCATGAAGGGGATCTTCTCCAGGGTAGCCTCGCGGATCTTCTTGCCGATCTTCTCGTTGCGGCTGTCCACCTCCACGCGGAAGCCCTGCTTGCGCAGCTCCGCGGCCTGCTGCACGCAGTAGTCGGCAGCGCGGTCAGTAATAGGCAGGAAGCGTACCTGCTCGGGCATCATCCAGGTGGGCAGCGCACCGGCGTACTCCTCGATCAGGTAGGCCAGTGTCCGCTCATAGCAGCCCAGAGACGTGCGGTGGATGATATAGGGCAGGGCCTTGTTGCCGTTCTCATCGATATAGTACATGCCGAAGCGCTCGGCCAGCAGCATGTCGATCTGGATGGTGACGAGGGTGTCTTCCTTGCCGTAGACGTTCTTATACTGGATGTCGAGCTTCGGGCCGTAGAATGCGGCCTCGTCGATGCCGACGGTGTAGTCGACGTCGAGATCCTTGAGGATGCGCTCCATCACGCTCTGGGCGTGATCCCACTGCTCCTTCGTGCCCTCGTACTTGTTGTTCGGGTTCGCGGGATCCCACTGGGAGAAGCGGAACGTGCACTTGTCAAGAAGGCCGACGGTGCCGAGGCAGTACTTGGCAAGGTCGAGGCAGCCCTTGAACTCCTCTTCGAGCTGGTCGGGGCGCAGGACGAGGTGGCCTTCGGAGATCGTGAACTGACGCACGCGGATGAGGCCGTGCATCTCGCCGGAATCCTCGTTGCGGAACAGCGTCGAGGTCTCGCCCAGGCGCATCGGCAGGTCGCGGTAGGAGCGCTGGCGGTTCAGGTAGACCTGATACTGGAACGGGCAGGTCATCGGGCGCAGGGCGAAGCACTCCTTCGTCTCGTCATACGGGTCGCCGAGGATGAACATGCCGTCGAGATAGTGATCCCAGTGGCCGGAAATCTTGTAAAGGTCGCGCTTCGCCATCAGCGGGGTCTTGGTGAGAAGATAGCCGCGCTTCTGCTCGGTATCCTCGACCCAGCGCTGGAGCACCTGCACGACGCGCGCGCCCTTGGGCAGCAGCACCGGAAGGCCCTGACCGATGCAGTCGACGGTGGTGAAATATTCGAGCTCGCGGCCGAGCTTGTTGTGGTCGCGCTTGACGGCCTCCTCGCGCTCTTTGAGGTAGGCGTCCAGCTCTTCCTTCTTCGGGAAAGCGACGCCGTAGATGCGCTGGAGCACCTCGCGGTTCGAGTCGCCGCGCCAGTAGGCGGCGTTGCAGGCGGTCAGCTTGATGCCGTTGCCCTTGATGCGGCCGGTGGAGTCCACATGGGGACCGGCGCACAGGTCCACGAACTCGCCCTGCTTGTAGAAGGAGATGTGGGCGTCCTCGGGCAGATCGTTGATGAGTTCCACCTTGTAGGGCTCTTCCTTTTCCTCCATGTACTTGACGGCCTCGGCGCGGGGCAGCTCGAAGCGCTCCAGCTTCAGCTTCTCTTTACAGATCTTACGCATTTCAGCCTCGATCTCGCCCAGGTCGTCCTGGGTGAAGGCGAAGGGCGCGTCCAGATCGTAATAAAAGCCGTTGTCGATGCTGGGGCCGATGGCCAGCTTCACCTCCGGGTGCAGGCGCTTGACAGCCTGGGCCAGGATGTGGGAGCAGGTGTGCCAGTAGGTCTTGCGGTACTGTTCGTTTTCAAACGTAAATTCCTTGTTTTCCTTGTTGACTTCGCTCATAGTCTGTTCCTCCTTGTGATCGGGGCTGGATAAATAAAAATCCCCACCCCTGAATGGTATCAGGGGTGAGGTAATAGGCATTACTCCACGGTTCCACCCTGCTTACGGCCTACGCAGCATTTTTACTGTCCGCTGCGGATGGCGGGATATCTTTCGTCGAGACAAGGCGCAGGAGCGCAGGAATACGGTCTGTATTTCAAGCTTCTGCAACGCAGTATCGGCGGAAGAGATCCGGCATACGCCGTCGCTTTCGATCTCTGTAACGGGAGATACCCGTCCTGCTCGTCGCAGGCGGCTCGGAAGTGGTACGGGCCGTGTCCTTGGCGGGGTGCTTTCAGCCGGGGGCACCCCTCTCTTTGGCCGCGGAAAAACAGCTTCTTCTTCGTCACTGCCTTTTTGATGGCAATAAGTATAAACCGTTTGATCGGGTTTGTCAACGGGTGGTTTTCACGGGGGAAGGGCAAAATCAGCCGCGTGAAGCAAAAAGAGACATCCAAAAGGATGTCTCTTTTTGCTGGCGCGGAAGGAGGGATTTGAACCCTCGCGCCGCTTTTGACGGCCTACTCCCTTAGCAGGGGAGCCCCTTCGGCCACTTGGGTACTTCCGCATACATATTCATTTTCTGGCGGAGAGAGTGGGATTCGAACCCACGGATGCTTTCACATCGCCGGTTTTCAAGACCGGTGCTTTCGACCACTCAGCCATCTCTCCGTGCGTAAAAGCGTCTCTCGTGCCAAACGCGAGTATTATATTACCATGCGCCGACGCCTTTGTCAACAAAAAGCCTCGGAAGAAATTTGAAAAAAATTGGCAGATGTCAAGATAAATTTGCAGTATTGACAAAAAATATCAAAGTGCGGAGAGGGGAGCCGGAGGGGGAATATCACACCGAAAAAGTCCTGTAAAGGAGCTTTCGCGGCATAAAACCAGTGTGCGCACTGGATTTATTCCACGGTCTCCTTGACAGGGCTTTTGTCGTTGCGGGGATGTTAACCAACACGGCGCGAACTCGCGCCGTGCTCACACCACTACCCATCGTGGGAGACGTGGTATAATGACAACACTCCAACAACGCTTATTGAGGAGGTACAGGGAGATGAGGAAGCAGCACTACATGACGGAGCAGGAGCGTCACCAGCTGGAAGCCATGCGGCGGAACAAGATACCAGTGCGGGAGATCGCGCGGCAGCTGGGCTTCTGCGAGAGGACGATCTACTACGAGCTTCGGCGGGGCAGCTATATGCATACCTGTGAATTCTGGGACGAGAAACGGTACTCGGCACAGAAAGGACAGCAGAAACACCGCTACAATCAGACCGCCAAAGGCAGACCGCTGAAGATCGGCAGCGACCACGCCTTTGCCGCCTACATCGAGCATAAGATCATCGTGGACAGGTACTCCCCTGCGGCAGCTCTGGCAGCGGCACGGAAGTACCCTTTTGCTACGAAGATATGCGTCAGCACACTGTACAGTTACATCGACAAAAAGGTGTTTTATCAGCTGGGCAACCGACATCTCTGGGAGAAGTGGAAAAAGAAAGCCAGGACCGTGGAGGCCGCGCCGCGGGTAGCGCACCCGAAGCTGCCCAGCATAGAGAACAGGCCGGCACACATCGGGCAGCGCTCTGAGCGCGGACACTGGGAGATGGATCTGATCATCGGAAAGGCAGAGACCAGCCATGTCCTGCTGACGCTGACGGAGCGATACAGCCGACAGGAGCTTATCTTCAAACTGCCGGACAGAAAGGCGGCCACCATCCGAGGTGTATTCGACCGGCTGGAACGGCAGCACAAGGACTTCTCCCAGCGCTTCAAATCACTGACCACGGACAACGGCAGCGAGTTCATGGAGTATGACAAGCTATGCAGAAGCATACACGGCGGCAGCCGCTTCCATGTATGGTACTGTCATAGTTATTCCGCCTGGGAGAAGGGCAGCGTTGAGAACCACAACCGCATGATACGCCGTTTCTTCCCCAAAGGGACGGACTTCTCAAAAATCAGCAAAAAGAGGATAGCTGCCGTCCAGGACTGGATGAACAACTATCCTCGAAAAATCTTGCAATGGCAGACGCCGAATGAAGCAGCGGCATAAGTCAGCATTTCGGGAACGCCTTTTCGGGAAGCTCATGCCGGTAGCGGGTATCAAACAGCTTGTAATACGGCCGGCGCCAAAAGAGCTTGATACCACCGGCGAGGAAATGGACGTAGTAGAACATCTCCGTTTCCTGATGGGTGAGATCGTCAATGCCTATCTTACGTCCAATGGTCTTGATGTAGGAGAGGTCGCGGATCAGAGGAAAGCGTTTTATCTCATAGTGACAGACAGCCAATTTCCGTATCTTGATGTCGACATCGGTAGACTGGGAGAAGAAAGCTATATCAGCCTGATAGTGACCGTGGTTTTTGAAGAAATAGACCTGTTCATCAGTCATTTTCATTTTACGGTTATCGAAGTCTACACCGGCTTCATCTATGATGATCAGGCAGTCCTCCATGAGGTATTTACCTATATCGTCTTTGGTGATCTGAAAAGTACCACGAATAGGAAAGTTACTGTACACAGCACGGCCAGCAGTAAGAGCCTTTTTTGCCAGCTTTGCAGCGTAGGTAGATTTTCCAGAACGAGGTAGGCCAAAATAGAGATAGATACCGGTATCATAAGGCTTGACAGGGCGATAGACAAAACGCCAGAAGTGCTGGTAGCGCAGCCATTTGAGAGCGTAGCGAACATTCATAGGAACCTCCAAGGATAGAAAAAATCACGGGGGAGCATGCGCTCCCCCCGCGATTTTTTTCTTACACGCGCTGACGGAACAGGCGGGACAGCAGACCCACAGAGATACCGACCAGAGGAACGGCGATAACACCCAGCACCAGCAGGTCGGAACCGACAATGGTATCGGTCAGACCGGTGACGGTGACAGCGGTATCACCGGAACCGATGGTGCCGCCGGTGATCATAGTCATGACACCGGAGAAAAACGTGGTGATCTTAGTGATCAGAGCAGCCATAGTGAAAACTCCTTTCGATGTAGTTGATCAGCGTTACACGCGCTGACGGAACAGACGGGACAGCAGACCCACAGAGATACCCACCAGAGGGACAGCGACAACGCCCAGGACGAGCAGGTCATCACCGACAATGGTGGTGGTCAGAGTGGACACCATGCCCATGACACCACTAAAGAAAGTGGCGATGGTAGCGACCAAAGAAGCCATACGGAAACCTCCCTTCTATCGTTTGATACGGAAAACTCTGAAAAACAGAGAGATCACAAGAGCACATAAGACCATGCAGAAGCAGTACCAGCCGACGCCATCGGATAAAAAGTCAGAAAGAGCCTGAACCATAGCGACCAGCATGGAAGAAACATCATTTAGACCTCCCAAGGAACACACCTCCTAACAGACGGAAGAACGAATAGAACAGAATGAGGAATGCCAGGCAGCCGCCTACCCAGCAGAAGTCTACACCGGCAAGGCCGGGGACGGCAGAGACATTACCGGCACTGTCGGTAGCCATGAGAGGCTGATACTCGCCGAAGATACTCTGTACAGAGGCGGCAAGGCCGGTATGAGCTCCGCGCTGGTAAGTGTACGTCTCCGGCGCAGCAGCTTCGGCAGCGGGAGCGGTATTGATGACCACCGTACCGGAACCGGCTGGGACTTCCGAAGTGTCCGTGCCGGCGTCAGAGGCAGGCTCATCCGTGAGCAGCTCGGCAGCAGGGGCAGTATGTTCATCCAGCGGATCAGCGAACGCCTCTACACCGTAGGCCACGATACCGAGGATGACAGCCAGAACGATAAGCAGTGTTTTCGGCTTGAACGAGAAGCCTATATGCATTCTCATTTTCCTTTACCTTCCTTTCCTTTGGTGGAGATGGTGGGCGGCGAGGCCACAGAGGAACCGATGAGCCGACCAAGCAGCCAGAACGCCAGGTCAACAGCCACGGCAGCCATGGCGATGATCCAGAACGGGACGTTCAGAACCGGGATATTGATGGAGAATATATCCCATGCCCAGCCCAGCAGGGACTTGACGGCAAGCAGCAGACTTTCCATAGAAGCACCTACCTATAGCATTGCGTAAATTACGCCCGAGAGGACACCAGCGCGGAGAGTTCCGTATTTCTTGACCATCTATGTACCGCCCCACGCCATACGAACCGCGATCTTTTTTGCAGACATGATACTTGCCGGAAGGTGACTTAGAATAGTAAAGACATTCTTTACAATGTCTAACACGAGGACGCGACATTATGCCTTACCTGCCTTTCCCTTGAACTTATCCGGGAACAGGGAGCGCAGGACTTTACCGGCGATCCACGCCATAAGCGAGAGCAGCAGGAACAGGATAAACACAAATACCAGCACAAAGGCGGCAGTGATCAGGAACTTGATCATAAAAAGTCCTCCAATTTGAGTTGATCATAGCAAGGCTCAATCGTCTGAGGCTGGAAGTCCGGGTCAGGGACTACCGGAACCAGCGGCAGCAGCTCCGGAGCCTCTGCACCATCCCATATATAAGGGAATGTCCAATCCTCACCGTACACCATGCCGGTCTTACAGAAGTCATAATCATTAAAACAGGCTTCTTCCAATGGCCGTTGATAGAGGTATACATCACTGGCCTTTATAGCGCGCTTGAGAGGGCGGGAATGGAAGTAGAGGTGTCGACCGAGATCAGAGCCGCGCTGGGAGAAATCCTTGCTGATGTATTTGGTTATGTAGTAGGCCGTTGCTATCGGGTCACGGATGGGCGCCAGAGAGCAAAATCCGAAGGTGTCCATATAATCCGGCCAATTCAGGAAGCCACCGTCTATGAGCCTCTGGGGAGCCGGTGGAGCGAAAGAGGCCAGCACGTCCACCGGCAGCCCGGAGATCAGGCCGTGTATGTGCCACGCACCATCCTTGTGGTGTTCCGGTACTAGCAGGAACTGTATCTGAGAGTGATACTTCTTGCGCTTGTCCCGGATGAACTGGGAAAGACGGCTTTGGTAGGTAGCGAGGTCGAAGCGGTTGAACTTTGCCCGGTCTATGGTACCCGTGAAGAAGTAGTCCCACGGGTTACAGAGAGCGTATTGCAGCACCATATTTCGAGCACGGCTGAAACTGTTATCCAGCTTGTTGTCGTAGTGCTGAGCGTCCTCTCCGTTGCGGAAATAGACGTTATCAGGGTCACGCACACCCTTGAATGTCACGACTTTGTAGATGCCGTGACCGTATTCGTGGATGCTGTGAACGGGGGAGGCGGAAACCGACATATAGCAGGCACTTCCCGGAATTCGTTATGGTGTCAAGTGCCCTCGTCGGAGCTTTCACTCCGACCTGTTGAGGGCAGCTC
>OMAQ01001445.1_pt1 | contig 10009 bp, 5 predicted proteins | sample 1673461 | NCBI WGS metagenome assembly OMAQ01 (sample SAMEA103958112, study PRJEB25191) | human gut metagenome | biome: human-associated habitat [ENVO:00009003]; feature: intestine environment [ENVO:2100002]; material: feces | place: Germany | collected 2013/2015
AGATCGCAAAAATAACTATTTTGGCTGAATTTTGGGTACAGCAAACACAGCGGCAAAAAAAGGAGTCAAGATTTCCCAAAAGCAGGAAATCTTGACTCCTTGAGCGCTGTTTTTTTACAACGCCTTTTGCATAAATTTTCTTTTGAATCTTTGTCTAACTTTTTGGGGTCAGTTCAGAATCTACTGGGAGTTCTCTTTTTTAAAAAATGAACAGTTCTCTTTTTTAAAAAATGAACAAATACTTGATCTCGAAAACGAATTGTGATATAATATATACAATAAATGACTTTTCGGTTTTATTATATTGTTGGAATTTCAAGAACAGGAAGTGATAGTATGGCAGGCAGAAGAAAAGATATTCCAAAAGGAATGCCAAATTACAGCGATCTTATTAATCCAACCCTTGAAGCTTTGCAAGCTCTTGGAGGATCTGCAACTATTAATGAGATTTATTCCGAAGTAATCAATAATATGCATTTATCTGAGGTTATAATTGATTTTCCCCACTCTCTGTATCTCTGTTTGACTCTGATAAATCAAGTCAAACAGAGATACAGTACAGATTGGCCTGGGCAAGAACCTATCTTAAAATATATGGTATCATTGAGAAAACTCAGCGCGGGGTATGGGCGATTTTGCCAGAACATAAAGATCTGCATCACATTAATGTAGATGATTGTGTAAATACAGTCCGTAGTCTTTCAGCAGATAAGAAAGATACACATAATGATCCAAAAAAAGATAACAATCTTGAAGATGATGGCATCGAGTTCCCTGATGAGAATAAACCTTGGCGAGAAAGACTGCACAATATCTTGCTTTCAATGAACCCATTTGCCTTTGAACGATTAGCACAGAGAGTGTTAAGAGAATCTGGTTTCTATGAAGTAGAAGTAACGAAAAAAACAGGGGATGGCGGAATTGATGGCTACGGGAGAGTAAAAATAAATGGTATGTTCAGCTTCAAAGTCGCTTTTCAATGCAAACGATACAGTGGAAGTGTCCCTTCAAGCGATATCAGAGATTTCAGAGGTTCTTTAACTACTGATATTGAAAAGGCTTTGTTTATTACAACAGGATCATTCTCAAAGCCTGCCCAAGATGAAGCGATGACGCCAGGAAAAATCCAGATTGACCTTATTGATGGCGAGGACTTGATTAATAGACTTGCAGAGTTTAAAATTGGTTTGACTCCTGTAACAGAGTATGAAATTGACGAGAAGTATTTTTTGCAAATATAAATCCTCCTGCATCGCCACAAAACTCACAGGGTAACAAACACGTAACTAACAAAACAGCCTTAAAACAACTATATAACGTGGTTACACTTTCTCAAAGAGATAATTTCATTCTCATTTATCAAACCGTTTCGCAGAAATGCGAAGCGTTTTTTTTATACCCGATCCTAACTGTCAAAATGCACAACCAAAACATCTGTTCGTTGTCAATTTAGCTGAATATCCCCCTGCTTATTGTAAATAACAGCAAAATATGATATAATTATTACTGATAAATTAACTTATAGGAGATAACTGCTATGACGAATGAATACATAAAACCGCCCGTTGAGATACGCTACAAAAATGAACTTGACGCCTTGAAAAGTGTTGATATTGGCAAAAAGCCTGAGAATTGGGTGCTGTCGCCAAAGGCAGTGCGAACATTTATATTAGGCGGAATCATCAAAACTGCCGATGGCAAAATGCAGATAAAGCGTAAATTCTATGGCAATGACGCACTTGTTGAGCGCTGTATAATCACCCTTGCTGGAAATCGCGGACTTATGCTGGTGGGTGAGCCAGGCACTGCTAAAACTATGCTCTCTGAGCTTCTCTCTGCTGCCTGCTGCGGCATAAGCACGAACACAGTTCAGGGTACAGCTGGAACTACCGAAGATATGATAAAATATAGCTGGAACTATGCCATGCTTCTTTCAAAAGGTCCGTGCCGTGAAGCCCTTGTGCCTGCTCCCCTGCTCATAGGTATGGAACAAGGCATTTTCGCACGATTTGAGGAAATAACTCGTACCCCTGCAGAAATCCAAGATAGCCTTATTTCTGTAATGAGCGACCAGATACTCAATATCCCTGAGCTTGAAAACGAAGGACTTGTTTTCGCCAAGCAAGGATTTAATATAATCGGTACTGCAAACACCCGTGATAAGGGCGTAAATGAAATGTCAGGTGCTTTGAAAAGGCGTTTCAATTTTGAAACTGTCGAGCCTGTTCGTGACGTAAGGCTCGAAAAAGAGATCATTATCCGTGAAGCACAAGACCTTGCAAAAACAGGTCATATCGACCAGCCTATAGACACTGACGCTGCTGAACTTCTTGCTGTCACATATCATGAGCTTCGTGAGGGCGTTACCTCAGAGGGAACAAAGCTTGAAAAACCAAACGCCGTTATGAGTACAGCCGAAGCTGTGTCCGTTTTCTATCAAACTATGAGCAGTGCATATTATTATGGTGACGGAAAAACTGATCTCAAAGAGCTTACGCAGAATCTTTTAGGAGCAGTTTGTAAGGAAAACAAAGACGACCTTGAAAAGCTTAAAAGCTATTTCAGGATCGCTGTTAAGGAAAAAAGTGCAAGTGAGGGAGGCATATGGACAGAATATCTGGATACAGCCAAGTATCTGAAATAATACCTTTCGACTATTCTCAGCCATTTATGCTTTTTCCTGTAAGACACCACAGCCCTGTCTGCTCGTGGCAGCTCATCAGAGCAATTAAAGAATATCAGCCCGATGTCATACTTATAGAGGGTCCTGAAAACGCCAATGATATGATAGGTGTGTTGACGGACGAGAGAACTAAGCTCCCTGCGGCTTTCTATTATTACTACAAGGACAGAAAAAAGCTTATCAGTGATGAAGCCGAGGACTATAAATGCTACTACCCTTTTATCTATGCTTCACCTGAGTATAATGCCCTGAAAATAGCCGCAGCCATGGACATAGAAGCACGATTTATAGATCTTCCCTACAGCGAGATACTTATTACCACAGCCGTAAATAAAGGCCTTCGCAGTAATAAGGACAAACACAGCTACACTGATGACAGCAGACTTATATACAGCAAATTCTGCAAAAAGCTTTGCGAGAAAACAGATCTAAGGACCTTTGAAGAGTTCTGGGAGAAGTATTTTGAGATAGAGGGGCTCAGACTATCTGTACGAGATTTTGTACAGCAAATGTACACCTACTGCATTATCACACGAAATGACAAAACAGAAGATGATCTTGCGGCAGACGGCACTCTTGCAAGAGAAAACCATATGGCTCTGCGTATCAAAGAAGCACTTAAAGATAACAAAAAAGTCCTTGCTGTAACAGGTGGATTCCACAGTTTGGGACTTTATGAGCTTTTGAAAAGTGATAATATCCAAAAAGAAAAGCTTCACAAGCTCTCTCAAAAAGATGAGGGCTGTTTCCCCGTAGCTTATTCTTATGAAGCAGCAGACGCTCTCAGTGGATATGCCTCTGGTATCCAGCGTCCTTATTTTTATGATTGCGTGATGAACAAGCTAATCCACTGCGATGACCCGGCAGGTGTTTACAGCGACACAGTTCTTGACCTGCTCATAGGTACAGTGAGAGCCTGTGATAAACATGATATCCCAGTGTCAATGGCTGACGCTTCCGCAGCGCAGTCTATAATGAGTGGGCTTGCCGCACTTCGTGGCTGTCATGAATGTGGACTTTACGAGCTTGAGGACGCCATAACCTCGTCATTTATCAAGGGAGAGAAAACAATATCCTCTGCCCTGCCTATCGACCTTATGCACAAACTTGCCACAGGCGACAAGACAGGTCATATAGGTGATATAAACCACGTTCCTCCGCTTATCGCTGATTTTGAAGAACAGTGTAAAAGGTTTCGACTTAAAATAAAAACAGTAACCCCTAATAAGACGGAAGTTTCACTTTTTACCACTGCAAACGGCATGGAACTAAGCAGATTTTTCCACAGAATGGTGTTTCTAGGCACAGACTTTGCCCAGCGAACAAAAGGACCTGATTTGCATAGGCGAAAAGACAGAAGTCGTGTCCGTGAAGAATGGGTATACAAAAAAGTTCCTGCCACAGACGTTGCACTCATAGACCATACTGCCGACGGCTTCACCATTGAAGAAGCCTGCCGCACCTGTGCTTCAAGAACACTTCGCCATGAAAAGCACTGTGATGTTGCAGCGCATATCCTTGTGGACTGCTTCCAAATGGGCTTAGAACTCTCTGATGATGACAATGCTTGTGCCGAGAACATTCTTAACTCAGATGGTGACTTTTTCTCTGTAGGCAGAGGTCTAAGGCATTTTATCACTCTTATGGAACTCCAACAGCTTTATAATACCGAGTTTTCCGCCGCAGAAAATTGTGCAAAGCGGTGCATGACAAGGATAATCACAGCACTGCCTGATATGGCGTCGGTGAAAGACGACCACATTGCAGAATGTGCAGCGATAATGTACACAATGCAAAAAGCTGTCACTGACGGCTTTAGAGAATATCGTCAGGACTATGAAACCGCCCTGCTTTCCCTCTGCGGTAAATCTGATAAAGACCCATTTGTTTACGGCACAGCACTTGGCATACTTTATGCCTTTGACCCCCACCGCCGCAAGCTTGCTGAGCAGGCAATGTCAAGCTATCTCAAAGGCGACAGGAATGTTCAAATACAAGGAGCGGAGTTTCTTCACGGACTTTTCAATGCCGCCCGTGATATCATCATGACGGACGATTCTTTCATCAGAATGACAGACACGCTTATCTGCGGACTTGACTATGACGATTTTATAGAGATACTTCCCTCCATGAAGCTTGCTTTCAGTTGTTTCACCCCATATGAAATACAGCAAACAGCCACCGCTGTCGCAAAGCTTTATGACGCTGACAGTGCTGAGCTTCTTACGGAAAAACCTATAAACGAAAGACTATATAGCTTCGGTGTGGAAATAGATAAAGAGATAGTCAAACTTTTGTCTGAGGAGGAAAAGCCATGACAGATGAAAACAAAGCCATATCCGTCAACCGCTGGCGGCTCGTGCTGGGCGGAATGTCTGACAAAAGCCTTTCCTTTACCGGTGACAAAGCAGAGATAACAACGTTTCAGGATATGGAAAAGCTACTCGATTATCTCTATAGCCGTGCGCAAGGAGACGATGTAAGGGACGATAACAGCAGGCAAGGCGGCCAGGGTGGCAGTGTGCTAAACGCCGCAGAATGGATAACAAAAGTCAGAACGCTTTTTCCAAAGCAGACCGCCGATGTGCTTGAACGTCAAGCTTTGGAAAGGTTCAACATGACCGAGCTTCTTACCGATAAAAAGGTTCTTGAAGAAATGAAGCCTGATATAGCGCTGCTTAAAACTATCATTCAGCTCAAACATCTCATGAACGGCGAGGTATTGCAGGCGGCTGTAAAAATAGCAAAACAGGTGGCAGACGATATCAAACAAAAGCTTGATATGACCATAAAGCGAAGCCTTACAGGCAGGCTTGATAAAAACACATCGTCAGTTATGAAATGCTCTGCAAACCTCGATTTCAAAAAGACTATCCGCCGAAACCTGAAAAACTATGACAAAGCAAGCAACCAGCTTATACTTAAAGATATCTATTTCAGTGGACGTGTGAAAAAGCATAACAAAAAGCGCATTATCATAGCCATAGACGAAAGCGGTTCAATGCTCGGTTCAGTCATCTATAGTGCAGTAATGGCGCAGATAATTTCCGAACTGCCATTTGCAGAGGTGAAGCTCATCATATTTGACACAAGCATCGTTGACCTCTCTGACCATGCAGACGACCCTGCTCAAACAATAATGAGCGTTCAGCTTGGGGGAGGAACGTATATTGCAAAAGCCCTTACCTACTGCGAAAGCCTTATCGTTACGCCCCGTGACACTTGCGTTATCGTGGTAACAGACCTCTACGAGGGTGGCAGTGAAGCACAGCTTATGAACGTCAGCCAAAATATAATCACAAGCGGCGCACATCTCTCATTCCTTACCGCCCTTGATGAAAATGCCGACCCTGCCTATGACAAGGCGACAGGTCAGAAGCTTGCAGATATGGGCTCATTCGTTGGCGGTCTTACCCCTGATAAGCTTGGGGATTACATCGGAAAAATATTTGCATAGGAGATGACATCTTGGACGTAATCGATAAACAGCTTGGCATTGCAAACGAACAAACGCTTATTGAGCTTTCAAACAAGGGCATTTACAAACGTGCGTTGAAGGAATTCAAAAACATGACCCTTTCGGCTGAAAAAATCCATGAATGTTACATAGTAAAATTAGACGGTGAAACCTGCACCATAAAATCACCTCTTGATGAAAGTCAATGCACTTGTGTTTCAAGAGGAATGTGCAGGCACATTATCACAGCCATACTGCTTTTGAAAGCACAGCTTCCACAGTACGACGGTGAGGATATCACTCCAGAGGTCATAAACTCCGAGCCTGAACAAGCAGAAATTGAACTTCCCGACCAACCTGAAATAAATCCGCTTTCTCAGGATACCCAGAAAAAGATAAAAGGATGCGCCGAACAGTGCATAAAAATAATGTCTGGAATATTTACCAGAGGCCTTGTAAGAACCGAAGAGAGCGACCCCGATAATTTTGAGCTTGCCGCAGTTTCCTGCCACGCTTTGAGAATGGCTGAGGCAGAAAGACAAATGCGTGAACTTGGCAGCCGACTTAAAGACTGTGTTTCAAGGCGAGCTTCATTCAGTCCGCAGGTATTCACTCACAAAATGTTTGAATATGCTGACAGCATGAACAAGCTTATAAAAGCCGACATCACAGAAGAAATGCTCGGCACCTTCCGCAGAGAATACACCGACTATGAGGAAACGCTCCAACTCCTGCCTATAGGCACAAGAAATGTCAGTGGCGAATACACTGGCTGTATCTACTATTTTCTCAATAAAGACAGAACTTCGCCCCAGCGCTTTCTAACCTACAGCGATCTGCGCCCCACTTTCTATGAAAGAAAGTCAAGACGATTTGCAGAAAGCACAACTGTATGGGACCTTGACAGCTCCCTAAACAACTATATGCACACGGAACTAAAACTAAAAAACGCCAAGGTGAGCATGAGGCATTTGTCCTCATCGTCAAAGACCAACGCCATAGGCGCAGGTCCTGCACAGCTAAACTGTTTTGCCCTCCGTGAGCTTATTGTCAGCGATTTCAAAGAGCTTGCGGAAAAGATCTCCGCAAACAAAAGCGACGAGGAGACCGACCGGCTTTATTTCGTTCACCCCAAAGAGTGCGTCGCTTCATATTTTGACAAGCACACTCAACAGCAAATATTCATTATAAAAGACGGCTGTGATAGACAAATATCTGTCACCGCAAAATACACAGCAGAAAATCGTGAATTTATTTCCACGCTTGAAACCATAGGTGGCAAAATGCTAAAAGAAAAGCACAAAAACTACGTCCTTCTGGCTCAGGGGTATATCGACCACGGCAGGCTAACGCTTTTCCCAATAGAGGTCTATGATTTTATTGATCCGCCTGACAATGTTCCTGTACCCGTCGAGAATGATACAGACCAAGACTATGGAATGTGTAATGAGCTTCTTGACACCACCGAAGAAACCGACAGCAGGATAGTCACAGCAATGGAGTGCGGTGTGAACTCTGTTATCGCAGACGAACACGCTCAAAGCATACGCCAATGCGGACTTGAAGAACTTGCAATACGCTATGAAGGCTTCACAAAGCTGTGCGAAAATGCAAGACACACCACCGCAGACAAAAGCCTTGATATCTTCACTGCCGCAGGCAACACAATGCGGTATATCAGACTTTGCACACAAAAATTAGCACTGTTCAGTGCGATAAATAATATGGAGGAGAAAAAATGATCTACAATGAAAACACCAAAAGCTTTATAAAGCTTGAAACCGCTCTAAAGGAGCTTGGTTTTGACCAACAGACCATAGACCTTGCCCTTGAATATCTTGACATCACAAATCCAAGAAACAATGAGCTTATGAGAAAAATAACAACAAGATATTATCCGAAATTCCGTCAGTATAATTATCGTGAAAAGCTTGACAAAGCCGTTAAAAGCGAGATATCAGACACAGGCAGTGATGAGCTTAAAGAGCGCTATATTATTTTCAGCTCAATGGCAACAGGTCCATATTTCCGCTATATGACAAATGCACTGTCTTGCCGTGCCTATATATATTCCCAAAACAAGGCTATGTATATGAAGCCGCTCACCGATTTTTATGGTGAGAATGCAGAAGCGGTCTGGATATCAAGCAAGATATCACACCGCCCAAATGATTCAATACAATACGCTTTCAATGTAAATCCTGTCTATTCCGCAGATGTTGCTATAAGGACATTCAAATACGTTAGCCCTGACGATATCATAGCACAGCTTCTCCTGTGCGTTTACGCATTGGACGCAACCGAGCTGCCTAAAAAGAGCCTGCTCGGCAAAACAAAAATTCCCGATACAGCCGCAATTGCCATAAAAAAGCTTTGCGAAGTGGTCGAAAAAAAGCCCAAAACAACTACAGCCGTTTTCTGTCTTTTTCTTGCCGCATATGCAGAAGCGTCATATTTTGTAAAAGAATATCGTGCGTTTTTTAATAAAAACATTGTGAAATATTGCGACGATCTTACCCAAGGGCTGATATATATGAAGCTCTCCACCACCAGGATATTCGACCTTATCGAAGCTCAACCACAGTGTCTTACAGATAGATACATTCTACACTTTGTCAAATTACCTGACAAAAACGGAAACTACCCTGTGCAAATGGTAAAGCTCGCAAAAGATCACCCCGATATCTTCATACAAACAATGAAGAACGCTCGCTTTGATCTAGGCATAATAATGGAGAAAATGCTCAAAGCCACTGACCCGAATTATGATGCAAAGGCAGTAGGTCTTAAAGCCGCCCAGCAGGAACATATCTCAAAAAATATAGCCGAGCATTTCAAACACCGTGACGAGATATACGCATATATCACAGGCAAAGCCGAATTAGACACCATACTCCCTTTTGCAGACGAAGAATCATGTAATGGCGGACATCAGAATATGAATTATGTTGGCGAATATGGCGAGGACGATTTTATAATCCGCTGTATCGCCGCCCTTTCCATAGGAGCGACTAAAGATACAAGTGACCCCCTCCAACTTATAGGCAACGATCTTTATTATAACACCGAGTTCATCGTCCGTGCAATGGTAAGATCAGGTCTACCGATAGATATAATTATAAGATCCCTTGGCTGGCAGATAGACAGCTCTTACTGTAAAGAAGTCATCATCAATAAGATAACCGCTATCATGCCAGAATTTAAAGACAAAGCCACCATTATCGACGTAAGCAAAATGGCTGTGTCCAGCCGACTTTTGTATACAAGGCTTCTTGATATCGCAGACAGCAACAAGTACAAAGACGAATTTTTTGCCCTTTGTGACGATAACAGCAAGGTAATAAAAGCAGAGCTTGTGAAAGTTATATCCGCCCACAAGGATTGGTACGATGATGTTTGCAAACTTCTTGCTCAGAAAAAATCAGCCAAGCGTGAAACTGCACTTATGATAATTGAAAATCAAGGTGCTGACGCCTACCGCACAGAGCTTGAAAAAGCCTATGCCACAGAAAAATCCGACAAACTAAAATCGAAAATATCTGAACTTTTGGGCAGCGAAACAAAGCCTGCCGAAATATCAGATGAAGACCTTGTGACTGCGCTCACCAAAGGCACAAAAAGCAAGAAAGTTCTCTGGCTTTTTGAACAGCCTTTTGCACCTATTCACTTCACCGATGATACAATCGCAGAGGATATCTATTTGCAGGCTCTCCTGCTTACATATGCAAACGCCGACGAAGGAACCCTCCCACCCGAGGGCAAGGCACTTGCCCAGAAGCTCAAAGCTGATGAGCTTGAAACATTCGCCCTTGAAGTCCTGAGCCGCTGGCTTGAAAAAGGTGCAGAAGCGAAAACCAAGTGGGCAATGT
>OMAQ01001446.1_pt1 | contig 10004 bp, 7 predicted proteins | sample 1673461 | NCBI WGS metagenome assembly OMAQ01 (sample SAMEA103958112, study PRJEB25191) | human gut metagenome | biome: human-associated habitat [ENVO:00009003]; feature: intestine environment [ENVO:2100002]; material: feces | place: Germany | collected 2013/2015
GACCATTTGCATGACTCTGAAAGCGATACGTGCCGGGAAATTTGCCTTAATGTTACCGGTGATAACGGTCGTTGAAGGACGTTGTGTAGCTATGATCATGTGAATACCGACAGCTCTCGCTTTTTGTGCTATTCGAGCGATGGGCATTTCGACGTCTCTGCCTGCCATCATAATTAAATCAGCGAACTCATCGATAATCACCACGATATAGGGCATGAATTTGTGTCCGTTATTCGGATTCAGTTTTCTATGGATAAACTCTTCGTTATACTCTTTGATTGTTCTCACATTTGCTTTGGCGAGTAGGGCATATCGATTATCCATTTCGATACAGAGAGAATTTAAAGTGGCGATAACCTTGTCGCTGTCGGTAATTACGGACTTTTCTGCGTCGGGTAATTTAGCCATAAAATGTCTTTCTATAACCGAATAGATACTGAATTCGACCATTTTGGGATCGACTAATACGAATTTTAATTGAGCCGGGTGTTTTTTATAAAGTAAAGATGTGATAATGGCATTCAGCCCGACGGATTTTCCTTGTCCGGTAGCACCAGCCACCAATATGTGAGGCATTTTACAAAGATCTGCTATGCAGACTTCGTTCGTAATACTTTTTCCTAACGCAAGGGGAAGTTCATATTTACATTCTTGAAATTTTTTGGAAGCTAGAACAGAATACATAGAGACCATTTTAGGATCTTTGTTCGGTACTTCGATACCGACGGTTCCTTTGCCGGGAATAGGGGCTATAATGCGAATCCCTAACGCCGACAGGCTGAGGGCAATATCGTTTTCCAAACTTTTTATCCGGGCTATTCTTACTCCGGGTGCTGGTTTTATTTCATAAAGAGTAACGGTAGGACCCACAGTCGCCGTAATGGAACTGATTTCTATATTGTAATTTTTGAGGGTTTCGGTGATCAGTTTTTTGTTGGCAGACTGTTCTTCCATGTTGATCTCCACCTCGCTGTTTTCCCGTTTGTCCAGTAAATCGAATGTCGGTCTTTTATAATGCGAGAGGTCTTTCGTAGGATCATAATCTTCCATAGGAGCTTGTGTAGCTAATACTTCGGTCTCAGCCGTCTCGATGACAAAGTCGGGGTCACCGGTCTCGATGGTAACTCGTTTAGTCTCCTCTTCGATAGGAAGAATATTTTCTTGTATATCTTCGAGTGTAGGGATTTCTTCGGTAGGGTCATCGGGATATTCGGGCAATGTATTTACAATATCGTTTTCCGATGAGGGTATGTTTTCAGTGTTTTGGATTTCGTTAGATTCAGTTTCCCTATTGTCATTTTCGTTATCTGTTTCTGGATTATCCGTCCTGTTTTTTATTGCTTGGATCGCCTTCCCTGTGAGGTTGACGGACGATACTCGTCGAATATATTCAATGGTTTTATAACTTAGATGGACGAGCAATATAATAACGAGAGCTATAATGAATAGAGCCGTTCCCCATGGTCCTATCCATGCATTGAGCCATAAAGTCGCATAATACCCGTGATATCCCCCTAAATATAGGAAGGTGTTGTTATAACTGTGCATGAAAATGAATCCGAAAAAGAGAGACAAAACTATTATCGACAAGGCACAGCTAATCGTAAATCGTATCATTCGAGTATGGGCGACTTTCATGAATCGACGGCCTACGACATATAACCATAGAGAAACGATGAAAGCAGATATACCCATCCAACGATTTATCATGAGGTTGGATAAGTATGCCCCGAATGCACCCGTCCAATTTTGAATCTCGTTTCCAATGGAAGAAAGTTCTCCTACCGATAGATTCTCAACTTTACTTTGGTCGATGCTTCCTGTAAAAAAGAATGAGATGAAAGAGATAGTCAAATAGAGGGAGAATATGACTAAAATGACACCTAAAATGAAATTTACACGTTCATTTTTAAATATGTTTTTACGTATTTCTCTTTCATTCTGAGCTGTATCGTTTCCCTCTTCGGGTTGGGCTTGTTTTATTTTATTTTCTTCTAAGTCTGTTGTAGGCATATTATGAGAATACTTCGCTTTGGATTTTAGATTAGATACAAATGTACAAAAAATACTTATTCTCAACAATATTATGAGTTTTTCCAAAAGTAAGATGTGAATAAAATGAGGACTGTAAACAGTTCAAGCCGGCCGATGAGCATGATGATTGACAAAGTCCATTTTCCTAAATCGGGGATAAAAGCATAGTTACCTGCCGGACCGGTTGAACCGGCTCCGGGACCGATATTGCTGAGGCAGGAAAGTGTCGAACCGAATGATTCTTCCATAGACAACCCCAATGCCGATAGGATAATAGACCCTGCTATAAGTACCATGACATATACTAAGATAAATGCTAATATTTTGGATACTATTTCGTGAGATATGGCTTTCCCATTTACGCGTACGGGTAATATAGCATTGGGGTGTATGACTCTGTAAAGTTCATTTTTTGTATTTTTGGCGAGGACCACCAGCCTGTCTATTTTTGCTCCTCCACAAGTGGAGCCGGCACAAGCTCCGAAGAACATGAGTAGTAAAAATATAGTTGTAAAAAATGGGCCCCAAGCAACATAGTCATCTCCGGTGTATCCGGTTGACGTAGCAATTGTTACAACCAAGAATAGCGATCTTCGAAAAGTATCTTCGAAGGAGCCGTTTTGGTCGGTTATGTATAGTCCTGTAATGACTAATAAAGTGGCCCCTAATACAATTGCCGTGTACCATTTGGTTTCTTCATTGTGTAATAGTTTTTTGAAATCTCCGGTTACGGCTCTATACACCAAAGCAAAATTTATACCTGCAATAAATGTGAATATAGTCATGACATATTCTGTGTAAGAGGAGTTCCAAAAATTTATACCGGCTTGTTTGGTCGAAAATCCACCTGTTGCCATGACGCAAAATGCTTGACAGATAGCATCGAAAAGATTCATGGGACCCAACCACAATAGGAGACAAAGGATAATGGTGAGTATGATATATACACTCCATAATTTTTTTGCTGTTTCTCCGATTTTTGGTTTCAATTTTTCAGTTGTTATACCGGTTACTTCGGAATTAAATAAAAGTAATCCACCCTGATGGTTGAGCATGGGCAGTATGGCGATTGTTAACAAGATGATACCCATTCCTCCGATAAAATGCATGAAACTGCGCCAAAAGAGAATACCATGTGGAAGAACGTCTACGTTTTCTATAATGGAAGCTCCTGTCGTTGTTAGGCCGGATACTGTTTCGAAAATAGCATCTGTAATACTCAAATGATTGGGCATTAAGCAAAATGGGAGCATCCCGAAAGCCGAGAAGAAAAGCCATATAGAAGTTACCAGTAAATAACTTTCACGCTTTCCTACGTCGTTACGGGAATTTCTAAAAATGTAGAATAATATACCACCTACGATTGCAGTTATTGATGCCGATTTAATAAAGGCCGGCGCATCTCCTTCTCCATAAATAAGAGCTACGACAAACGGAACGAGCATGAATATAGATTCCATGCATAGTAATATTCCGATGAATTTCAGTATGACATGAAAGTTAATTTTGGGCATGATATTCCTAATTGAAAAGCTTCTCTATTTTATGTAATGCTGTGTCGAGACAGAAAATAACGACGTGATCATTCGGTTGTATCCATGTGTTTCCGGTTACGACCATGCCGTGTCCATTACGAACCAATCCACCGATTGTTAAGTCGGACGGGAGTTTTAGGTCTTTTACTGCGGCTTTGGTAATTTTAGAATTTTCTTTTGCAACCAATTCTACGACTTCGGCGTCGGATAATGCGAGACATTTAGCATTTGAGGAGTCTTCGTCGAGCAACAATTGGAAGATACGGCTGGCCGCTAGTAATTTTTTATTGATGATATTTCCTATATTTAGCCGTTCAGCAGTAGAGATGAACTGGATATTTTCGACTTCTGCAATAGTCTTTTTTACCCCTAATTCTTTGGCGGTTAAACAGGCTAATATATTTGTCTCGGAACTATCGGTTAATGCTATAAATGCATCCATGTCACGGATTCCTTCTTCTTTCAAAAGATCCACATTGCGTCCATCTCCTTGAATAATGATTATATCGTTCATGTATTCGGCTAATTTATAACTCTTTTGCTTGTCGCATTCGATGAGTTTTATTGCCATATTATCAGGCGCGTAACTCGATATGCGTATAGCGATACGGCTGCCTCCCATGATCATTATTTTGTGAATTTCTGCTTCTGTTTCACCTGAGAGTTTTTGAATTTCTTGTATATGATTAGGAGTCGTGGTAAAGTATGCGATGTCTCCTATTTTTATTTCGTCGTTTCCTCTTGGAATAATAGTTTCATGTATACGTTTGATGGCCGCGATGTGAAATTGGCTTTCGGCTGTTGTGAGTTCATAGAGTTTTTTATTCAGAATTTTAGCGTTGTCGTGTAATTTTACACTTAGTACGATTAATTCTCCATTACAAAGTTCAAACCAGTTGCGTGTCCAAGTGTGTTTTAATGCGGTTATTACTTCTTCTGCGGCCAGTTTTTCGGGATATATCAGTTCATTTACTCCCAGATTTTCAAAGAAGGCTTTATTTTCAGGCAAAAGGTATTCGTAGTTGTCCACTCTTGCCAGAGTTTTTTTTGCGCCTAGTTTCGATGCCATTGTACATGCCATGATATTACGAGACTCGAAGGGCATGACAGCAATAAATAAATCGGCTTTATATACTTGGGCTTGTTTTAATGTTTGGAATGCAGTAGGGTTCCCGATGACAGTCATTAAATTATAATTGGCATCGAGTTCTCGTAGTTTCTCTTCATCATTGTCGATTAGAATAATATCCTGTTCTTCTCGGGATAACAGTTTTGCTAAATGTGTTCCAACCTCTCCGGCTCCAGCAATGATTATTTTCATAATTATTAGTTCTCTTTTATTTCTATGATTTACCAGTTACCAATAATTACCGAGTAAATATTTTCTTCATCTATACCACATAGTTGGTGTAGTTCTTTAACTGTCCCCTGTGCTATGAATTTATCGGGGATTCCTATTCGTTTTATATGGGGTGTATATCCATTGTCGGACATGAATTCTAATACAGCACTTCCGAAGCCTCCTGTTATGCATCCATCTTCTACGGTTATGATTCGTTTGTATTTTTGGGCTACTTCGTGAAGAATCTCTTCGTCAATGGGTTTGACAAAAATCATATCGTAGAGAGCTGCTTTTACACCTGTCTTTCGGGCCCGCTCTACGGCTTGTCGTGCCGCGACACCCGCAGTCCCGATACTCAGTACGGCTATCTCATTTCCGTCATAGCTTGCGACCTTTCCCGATAGGAATTTCGTGCATAGGGCATTCCCAATCGACATGACTTCCGCAACCGCGAGGATAGCGAATGGCAAACGGCCCGCGGTCGGATAGTTGTGCTGTGTACATGAGATGTCGCAGATAATGTTCGTCCATAGGTGCAGCAATAGTCATATTGGGTATGCAACGCAAATAGCACATATCGAATGCACCGTGGTGGGTAACCCCGTCTTCTCCCACGAGTCCAGCGCGGTCGATACAAAATGTTACCGGTAAGTTTTGTATGGCGACATCGTGAATGACTTCGTCGAATCCTCTTTGGAGAAAAGTCGAATAGATACTGCAAAATGGTTGTAATCCTTCTTTGGCTAAACCAGCGGCAAAGGTGACGGCATGTTCTTCGGAGATACCGACATCAAAAGACCTTTCGGGAAATTTCTCCATCATGAAACATGTAGAACTTCCCGTTGGCATTGCAGGTGTGATAACTGTTATTTTATCGTTTTTTTTAGCCAATTCGACAAGCGTGAGTCCGAATACATCTTGAAATTTGGGAGGTTTTTGCTCTTCTGTTGTGGTAATTCTATCGCCTGTTTCTGGATTAAAACAGCCCGGAGCGTGCCAAATAGTCGGTTCTTTTTCGGCCGGAGCATATCCTTTCCCTTTGATCGTACGTAGGTGAAGTATTTTCGGACCGGTCATATCTTTTATATCGTTGAGTTTATTGACGATATTAACCACATTGTGCCCGTCTATGGGACCGAAATATCGTATATTTAAACCTTCGAAAATGTTTTGTTGCTTGGTTAGCAAAGCTTTTAGGCTATTGTTGAAACGTAAAATGGCCCCCCTGTGTTCATCGTCTATCAGATTTAGCTTACGTAGGGTACGATAAGCATCGTATCTGAGTTTATTATAGCTTTTCGATGTAGTGATGTTTACTAGATATTCGTTTAGCCCTCCGACATTATGGTCGATTGCCATATCGTTGTCGTTCAGTATGATGAGCAAGTTATTGGGACTGATGGATGCGTTATTCAATCCTTCGAAAGCTAATCCTCCGGCAATGGATGCATCTCCGATGACAGCAATGACTTTTCTTTCTTTTTGTTCGTGTTTCAGTTGTGTAGCAATGGCCATGCCTAATGCTGCTGATATAGAATTAGATGCATGCCCGGCAATGAAAGCGTCGTATTCGCTTTCGGCTGGGTTTGGAAATCCACTCAATCCGTTGAGTTTACGACAAGTATAAAACCTGTCTCGTCTTTCAGTTAAAATCTTATGCCCGTAGGCTTGATGTCCCACGTCCCAAACTATGCGGTCGTATGGAGTGTCGAATACATAGTGTAAGGCCACGGTCAATTCCACGGCCCCCATGCTAGACCCAAAATGTCCCGGATTATGGGCGAGAGTATTGATAATGAAATGCCTGATTTCGTCACACACTTGGGGTAGCTCGCTAACCTGTAATTTTCGTAAATCGGCGGGTGTGTTTATTTGTTTCAGTAGTTCTGTATTGTCGGGGTTCATTTTTAGTCTCTTTTACGTAAATACAATGGTACTATTTACCTTTACTCTCTTGCTTCCATCGTTTGTAGAGTGGAACGAATACAATGATTCCCGAAGCAATGATAGCGAACAGAGCTTGCCCGTCGATGCCTCTTCCCCTAATTAGAAGAACGCATAAGAATACCCATAATAAGGCTATGCATGAAATACGGAACGTATTATATTTTCTCATGTTAATCTATAGGTTTGTTAGTGCGCTTATATATACGCCTAAGTTAACCTACAAATATAAATATTCTTTTGCAATCCATGAAAATATTGTATCAATTTCATTTTATAAAGTTGGTGAGGCAGGGCGTGCGTGAAATGAAAAAGGCTTGCGTTAAGCAAGCCTTTTTCATGATTTTGAGCTATTTTATGTTTTTTCTCACTTGGGTGAGGTATTCTTTCATTTTTATAGAATCTTTACGCTCGATAATATCGAGGAGAGACGATAATTGCTTCTGTATTCCCCGCACTTGGTCGGGGGTATTGGGATTGAAAAGAATTTCGGTTAGCAGGTAGTCGTCCTCCGAAAGTAGCCCCCTTGCTATGTCCATATGTTTTTTGAATGTCGTGCCGGGAGCCTCTTGATGTTTCATAATCGAGGCGAACACCAACGTCGAAGTGAATGGAACCGAGAGCGAATAAGCTATGGTTTCGTCATGCTCTTTAAAACTGTATTCGAATATATTCAATCTCAGGCGCTGGTAAATATCTTTGAAAAAGATTTTGCCCATGTGGTCGCCTTCGGTAATGATGATTGTATTTTGTGTACTTAGGTCGCTCAAATTAGCGAATGTTGGTCCGAACATAGGGTGTGTCGATACGAATGGGTGTCGGGCTTGGGCATAAAATTCGGGTAATCCGGTCTTGACCGAAGCAATATCCGATAGGATTGTGTGAGCCGGTAAATAGGGAAGAACGGTTTGAAACGCTTCTATCGTATATTTTACGGTTGCCGCATTGATGACTAAGTCGGGCGTAAAATCTTGTATTTCTTCTGGCCGGGTCATTCGCAAAGTATTGAATGCGAATCTCAGTCGATGAGGGTCTATGTCGTATAGGGCGATTTCATGGTCGAAACTGAGTACATCGGCAAAGAAAGAGCCCATTTTTCCGGCTCCGAGAATTACTATTTTCATCGTTTTTATTTATTAATAATATTCATTTGTTGATGTACCGATTCTTCGTGAATGGCTTGCATCACTTCTTTCATGAATTCTCCGCTCATTCCCAACTCAACGGCTTGTGCCATGCGTTTTTGTAGGATTTCGTCATAGCGGTTAGTTTGCAGCACGGGCATACTATGCTCTTTTTTATATTGCCCGATTTCTCTGGATATGCGCATGCGTTTGGCTAACAGTTCGAGTAGTTGATTGTCGAGGTTGTCTATTTGGTGACGTAGTTCCGATAGGTTTTCTGTCGTCTGTGTGGTCTCTCGTATTACCAACATGTTGAGTATATAGTCCAGAGCGTCGGGGGTCACTTGCTGATTTTTATCGCTCCATGCACAATCGGGGTCGCAATGGGATTCAACGATTAGTCCGTCGAATCCCAGATCCATCGCTTGTTGGCTCAATGGAGCTACAAGTTCGCGTTTACCGCCGATGTGGCTAGGGTCGCAAAAAATAGGAAGATTGGGGAGACGGCGACGTAGTTCGATGGGAATGTGCCATTGAGGCATATTGCGGTACAACTGTTTGTCGTAGCTGCTAAAACCCCGGTGTATGACTGCCAGTCGGTGGAGACCGGCGTTATAAATGCGTTCGACGGCCCCTATCCATAGTTCTAGGTCGGGATTTACCGGATTCTTGATAAGTACCGGAATGTCTACACCTTTCAGTGCGTTGGCTATTTCTTGAACCGCAAAGGGATTGGCGGTCGTGCGTGCTCCGATCCATAAAATGTCGATACCATGTTTTAATGCTTCGAATACGTGTCGTTCAGTGGCAACCTCTGTTGCCGTGTACATACCGGTTTCTTCTTTGACGTGTTTTAACCAAGCAAGGCCTTCTACGCCTATACCTTCGAATCCGCCCGGTTTGGTACGAGGCTTCCATATACCTGCACGAAATATTTTAATGCCGCGCTCGGCGAGGCTTTTCGCTGTGGTCATTACTTGCTCTTCGGTTTCGGCGCTACATGGGCCGGCTATGATAATAGGGCGTTTAGAGTCTATTCCGGGAAGTAAAATTGATTGTAAATCTTCCATAATGGTATTGTTATTTATTTGATTTAATTTTTTCTATACGGTGTAATGCTTCTTGCATCTTTTTTTCGGGGGCGCAAAGCGAAATGCGAATATATCTGTTCCCTCGACTTCCGAAAATGAATCCCGGAGTAATGAAGACGTGCGCGTTGTATAATATTTCGTCGGCTAACGATTCGGCATCTGTTGCACTATCGGGAATTTTTCCCCATACGAACAATCCTGCTTGTGAAGGATCATAACTGCAACCGAGAGCTTTCATGATTTTTTCTGCGATATCACGTCGGTTACGGTACACTTCGTTTAATTGGTCATACCACTCTTGACCGCATAACAAAGCCTTTGTCGCAGCCGTTTGTAGCGGACGGAATATTCCTGAATCGATATTACTCTTCACTTTCAAAATCCATTCGATAAATTGAGGGTTGGAAGCGAGCATACCGATTCGCCAACCGGACATGTTGTGAGATTTGCTTAAAGAATTCATTTCGATACAAATGTCCTTAGACCCGGGGACTGCCAGTATACTCATCGGATTGTCGTTGAGAATGAAACTGTACGGGTTGTCGTTCACGATGATTATGTTGTGACGCTTCCCGAAATCCACCAGCTTGGTAAACAATTCCATAGATGCTTTGGCTCCCGTAGGCATATTGGGATAGTTGACCCACATTAACTTTATACGATCGAGCGGTAACGATTCTAATTGCTTGAAGTCGGGTCGCCAATGGTTATTTTCGTCGAGGTCGTAGGTGAAAATTTCGGCTTCGGCCAGTCGGCTGACGGAACTGTATGTGGGGTATCCCGGATTGGGAACCAATACCCCGTCTCCGGCATTGAGAAATGCCAGACTGATGTGCAATATACCCTCTTTGGACCCTATAAGGGGTTGTATTTCTTTTTGAGGATCGAGTGTTACATTGTACCATCTGTTATACCAATCGGCGAAGGCTCGGCG